>OGNV01000141.1_pt1 | contig 73122 bp, 65 predicted proteins | sample 1573561 | NCBI WGS metagenome assembly OGNV01 (sample SAMEA2581892, study PRJEB24529) | metagenome | biome: Human gut stool | place: China | collected 2011
TGCATGTGTTAAGCACGCCGCCAGCGTTCATCCTGAGCCAGGATCAAACTCTCATGTTAAAGTTGTTTGATTCTTGCACCAGTTAAACTGGCTTATCCGTCGCAAATCTTCGATTTGCGTTTTTACTTTTTAAAGGTTTTGTTCTCTGAACAATCCTATCGTTTCATTTCTGAAACTTTCTCAATAGAATTTTCAGGGTTGCATTACTGTTTATTTATCAAGGTTCTGTCTGCTTGTCTCATTTGCGACAGCTTTAATAGATTATCATGTCTGTCATTTTTTGTCAAGCACTTTTTTAAATAATTTTTAAATCGTTTTTCACTCATTTATAAAATTATCTTACTCTGTCGCCTCTGTAACTCGCCGTTCCCTCAGCGACAAGAGCTATCATATCACTCCATTTCGTATCTGTCAACAACAAATTGTATCTTTTTTCATTTATTTCTATTTTTTCCTAAAATCCGCATAAATCCTGTTCAGACAAGTCTTGCACTTCTTATTTTCCAGTTAAATTGTATGAATTGTGTATCAATTTTACCAAAACGTAAACCGGATTTTTACAATTAGAAAGTATATTTTATGTTCTATCCATAGTGTAATATCAATCGTAAACCAATTATAATATATACATAATTGCAAAATTCTAATTCTAGTCTGGACAGTTATTGTATATAGTAAGCCTTACAAATATCTATCATATATGTCTGGCTATCCATTCAGCTTTTAATATGCTGATACAACATGACAGAACTTGTATACATCTATGAAAAGCTGCTCTATTCACGAATAACGCAAAAGTATATGCCTATGGAATAGAGGACATGAATCAGAATAGCTTACCTATCTCACATAGAAGCCTGTCTCATGTTCTTCCAGTGGAATGTCCTTTGTATCTATTGTATCAATAACAATGTAATCACTCTTGTTAATCATCTTGAGCATCATATTAATCTGTGCAATCGTTCCCTGTGCTTCCATCTCTACGGAACCATCCCATTCATTCTTCGCCCAGCCTGTTATTCCCATACCATTCGCTGCATATTTGGCTCGATAGCGAAAGCCTACTCCCTGCACGCGCCCGGTAAACCGCATATGCCTGCGTACTACCTTAAATTCATCCATATTCTGCCCCTTTCTCCTCGTTCCGTTGTACAAGTCATTTACATTCAGCAAAATAACGTAGAATGAATTCTTCTGCAAGGCATCGAAACAAGGCAATGCGGTGGTATCGTCGGTTGACAGCAACGCAGCAGATGGAAATTCAGGCAAGTCATTCAGCAAAATGTTATTTACGGTTTCAAATTTCATGTGTGAAAAATTCTTCTCATGTCTCTTGAATATCTGCAAGCATCTTCATTACTCTTAATTCTCTTTCAATCATGGAATCATACGAATTTTCCTTCACGTATTCTTCGTTCACCCTGATTGCTTCATCCAAATCTACAAAGCATGGAACAAATTCTTCTTTTTTCTCGTTTTCTGTAAATTGAGGAGGAACCAGTCCTTCTGTCACATCACATAGGTAATAGAAATTATCCTGTATAAATACCGGCTCATGCTTCCCCTTCTGGATACGATGCACATATCCAAACTCTGCAACCGATTCAGGAATCACTGTCAGTCCTACTTCTTCCTTTACTTCACGAATCATTGCATCTATCTTATTTTCTCCCGGTTCTATTCCGCCTCCGGGTATTTTATAGTACCTATGCTTCTGACTATAAATTACAGCTATTTTCCCATTTTTTAGTATGATTGCTCTTGAAGAAGGGCGAACAAATGCTTTTCCATCAGGGTCATAATCCTTTTTATCAATTTCAAATAGTAATCTCACTACTCTCTCCTCATCAATATCTGCTTCGTTCCAAGCAGGCATTAAAGCACAAAAATCCCCCGGAAAACTCCGGGGGATATCATTTTCTCAAAAATTAAGCTACCTTAGACTTTGCTAATTCTGCTAATGTCTTGAAACCTTCTGCATCGTTAACTGCCATCTCTGCTAACATCTTTCTGTTGATGTCAACACCAGCAAGCTTTAAGCCATGCATCATCTGGCTGTAGGAGATACCGTTCATTCTAGCTGCAGCATTGATACGAGCGATCCATAACTGTCTGAACTGACGCTTTCTCTCTTTTCTACCAGCGTATGAAGAAGCTAATGCTCTCATAACAGACTGCTTAGCTACTCTATACTGCTTGCTTCTAGCTCCTCTGTAGCCCTTTGCAAGCTTTAATACTCTATTATGTTTCTTCTTTGCGTTTAAACCGCCTTTAATTCTTGCCATCTCTTATATCCTCCTAACTAATACTTATAAATATGGTAAAATCTTCTTCATATTCTTAACATTGGTTGCATCAGTCATAGCAGGCTTTCTAAGATTTCTCTTTCTCTTAGTTGTCTTCTTTGTTAAGATATGGCTCTTATAAGCTTTTGCTCTCTTTAATTTACCTGTTCCTGTTACTTTAAAACGTTTTGCAGCTGCTCTGCTTGTTTTCATTTTCGGCATCGCTAATTTCCTCCTAAACTTCATATAATACCTATATTTTAACTGGAAACGGAATGAAACCGCTTATCTTTTCTCAGCTAAAAACATTGTCATACTTCTTCCTTCCACTTTTGGCTCTTTCTCAACAACAGCCACATCACTTAAATTCTCACCGAACTCTGTAAGAATGTGCTTGCTGCTCTGCATATGAGCCATCTCACGACCTCTGAATCGAAGTGTGACCTTAACTTTATCTCCCTTGGAAAGGAACTTACGGGCAGCGTTTACTTTCGTGTTCAAGTCATTAGTATCAATATTGGGAGATAAACGAATTTCTTTTACGTCGATTACCTTCTGCTTCTTCTTCGCTTCTTTTTCTTTTCTTGTCTGTTCATATTTGAACTTACCATAATCAACAATCTTACATACAGGTGGCTTGGCTGTAGGTGCAATCTTCACTAAGTCTACACCTGCTTCTTCTGCAAGCTTCATGGCATCGCGTGGTGACATGATTCCCAACTGTTCACCGTCTTCACCAATAACGCGCACCTCTCTGTCTCTAATCTGTTCGTTAATCATTAATTCGCTAATAACTTAACACCTCCATAAGAAATAAGTAAATAAAAAGTGGATAGTCAGACTATCCACATAATTCCATACATCATAAAGTTCTGTTACCAAAACTCTGGAAATTATTAACGCTTGCCAGTTCAATTACTGCAAGGTGAGAGTGGATACTCTGCTTTGTTGTACAATGTTTGACGTTCTCAAACAAATATACTCTAACACAATACCCACTCTCTGTCAATGCTAATTTTTATTTTTCTGCTTTATTTCTCTTTAAAAGTAGCACAGACTGTCTCCATGCTGCTGTTTGCACTGTTTCCCTTGATTGCGACCTTCTCAGCCTTGCATCTGTAATCTGCATTGTAGATACATTTTACCGCCTCACAGTCGATACTGATTGTAGGGCTTGGATGTGAAATCGCGCTGACAAAAGAGGAACCATCTCTTTTATGAAAGCTTTCGCAACAGGTATTCTCGCAGCATTCGGCATGCTTGCCGCCTACCATAATATCACCTTTACAACAGCAATTATCCTGATTATAGGAACAGGCTTGTGCTCCACAAGTAAGTTGTGCCATATAACTACCTCCTTTTCATACAGAGTTAGTATGTGACATATCTCCAGGGTTATTCCTGTACAGGCTCAAAACCATTATTTGGCATTATTTTGCATTTTTGCCGCAGCACTTCTTATACTTCTTGCCGCTTCCACAAGGACAAGGATCGTTTGGATAAATCTTAGTAGGTTTTACAACTGTTGTAGAAGACTTCTGCTCTTTGTAAAGCTCTTTCTTCTTATCTTCGCTGAAAATAGCATTCCACTCTTCCAGGTTATAAAGCCAGTCAGCCTCTGCTGCTACCATGTTCTTATACAGTAATTCCTTGTCAAATGCAAGGCTTACTTCTGTATCTTCACCCATTTCTTCGATTGGGTTAGCTGCCTTCAAGCTGTCGTTGATACCATCCAGGAATCCTGTCATTGTCATGATATCTACACTATATTTGTCTGCAAGTTCTTTTACAGTTCCCTTAACTTCTTCGTCAGGATTCTTTAAAAGCTGCTGATAGATTTCTTTTTCCTTCTGAAAATATGCAATCCAAAGCTTCTGAAGGCTTGCCTTATCTGCCTGCTCATCATAAGCCATTGCTCTCCACTGGTCTAATAAAGTCTTTTCCTTTGCCATGATATATACATCCTTTCATTACGGCTTCTTATCATTGAGTAGGTAATCTTTATCCCCACATTTTATGTCTGCCATACGGACTTAGTATATACTAAATGTGTAAGAAAGTCAAAGGAATCCTTACACTCTCTTGCTTTTCCGCTATGCGCACTCTATAATAGAACATAAACAAAGGAGGATATCCCGATATGAAGAAAAATCCAAAACAAATAGTGGCAATCGTCAGTCTTGCCGCCATTGCCGCTTTGCTCATTGCTTTTATTGTATCAGCTTTTACCACGACTGCTGATTCCCGTAATCTGTTCTTTGCCTTATTCTTTTGCATAATTGCCATTCCAATTCTTGCCTGGCTCTTTATTCTGTGCTATGGACGAATGAAAGGCAGACACACCATGGCTGAATTCTTCCCTGACAGCAATATCAATTCTCCTATTGTTCCTGAACACAAGGAATCACAGGGCTTAACAGAAGAAGAGATTACTCAGGCTATGGAGAATTCGCGTAAATAATCTCCAGTAACTTACCCGCTGCCGCTGACAGCGGGTTTTTCTGATTGCGCACAATGCAGAATTGTCTCTTGGGTATCATCTTATTAAAACGAAGTTCAAAAAGCGTCCCTTCTTCTATATATTCTCTTGCAAAGTCTTTTACTACACATCCTACTCCAAGGTTTCGAAGTGCGAATTGCACGATCATCTCACTGGTCGCAAGTTCAAATTCGGGATTCAGAGATACGTGATTATCTGCAAGGAACTGTTCCATATAGGTTCTGCTGGAAGTATTCTTCTCCAGAAAAATCAATGGCAGTCCTTCTAATTGTGAAAAGTCCAACATTCTATTCTTATAAGGAATAAAACGCCTCCCTGCCACAAAGACATCTTCTATTTCACGCACTGGAACTTTCTCAACTGTATTCTTCGCCTGAAACGGAGTGCTGACTACACCAAAATCAATTCTTCCTTCTTCCAGATTGGACAATGTCTCCGGGGTTGGTGCATTGGTAACTTTGACCTTAATATTCGGAAAACGTTCATGAAACTGCTCTAAATAAGGTAGTAAAAAAAATTGCAGAGTCATATCGCTCGCACCAATTCGGATCTCTCCCAGTTCAAGATTCTTCATCTCCATCAACTTCTGTTCTCCAAGGACTATCTGTTCATAGCCCTTGGAAACATAGGAATAAAGAAGCTCTCCCTCCGCGGTCAGGCGTACGCCCTTGGAAGTCCTGGTAAACAGCTTCGTTTCCAGGGATTCTTCCAATTGCTTCACGGACTGACTGACTGCTGGCTGGGAAATTGCCAGTTCATTGGCAGCAAGCGTTATGCTTCTGCATTTTGCTACTGTATAAAATACTCTATATACTTCTAAACTGTGATTCAGCTGCATTTTATCTAGCGCCCTTATCGTATGGAATACCTTCTGCCTTAGGTGCCTGTGAATTCTTGGATGTAAATGCAAGAATGATCATGGATGCAATAAATGGCATCATACTGTAGATATTCTTGGATAATCCAAGATGGGACAATGCTGTGGAGTCTGCAATATTCGCCAGTGAACGGAACACTGCAAAGAATACAGCTGCAGCTGCAATTCTGTAAGGCTTCCACTGTCCAAAGATCATAACTGCCAGTGCAAGGAAACCTGCACCTGCAACACCTACTTCAAAGTTCCAGGTTGTTACAGAAGGAACAATATAGGCAAATCCACCAAGACCGCCTAATGCACCGGAAATCATAACACCGATGTATCTCCACTGGTATACATTGATACCCACTGAATCTGCTGCCTGAGGATGCTCACCGCAAGAACGGAGACGAAGTCCCCATTTCGTTCTGAACAGGAAAATAGCAGCACATATCAGAATAATAATACCAATGATCAGGAAAATATTGATTGTCAAAGGTCCGATCTTATAAATAAATGCTGAATTATCATAAGTTAATTTAGCAGAGGAAGCACCACTTCCTGCTTCTGTAGAGTTGTTAAATGCCTTAGTGATAACCACTGCAATTGCTGTTGCCATCATATTGAGGGCTGTACCACCAATCGTCTGGTCTGCCTTTAATGTGATGGCAGAGAAGCCTAACAGTAAAGAATACAGCATACCTGCCAGTGCACTTACCAATATAGATACTGCAACAAGTGCCGGTGCAGGCATCTTGCCTCCACATAAGGAAAGTACAAATACGCCAGCAAGACCACCGATTGCCATAATACCTTCCAATGCGATATTAATAACACCGCTTCGTTCTGAGAACATACCGCCTAAAGCTACCAGCATCAGGACTACAGCATAAAGTAATGTAAATTTTAATAATAAAAACATAATTACTTCTCCTCCTTTCCTGCATGCTCAGCTTTCTGTTTCTTCTTCTGGATCATATTTGTTACGATACCCTTGAACAGCATAACAAATGCGCAAAGGTAAATAATAACTGCTACAATAAAGTCTGCAATTTCAGGCTGGAAATATTTGGTTGGGAGGTATGCACCACCAACAGAAATATGTGCTACAAAAATTGCCGCAAATACTACGCCGATTGGATTACTCAGTGCAAGAAGTGCTACCGGGATACCGTTAAATCCAATTGCCGGAAGGGCTGTTGCTACCTGTGGATTCCATTCTGAACCACCAGATAAGTAATAAAGTCCTGCGCCGATTCCTGCAAGTGCACCGGATATTGTCATGGACAATACGATATTTCTCTTCTCATTAATACCTGCATACTTGGCTGCATCCTTGTTGAAACCACATGCCTTCAATTCATAACCAAATGTCGTCTTACTCAGAACAATGTACATAATAATTGCAATGATAATTGCGATAAAAATTGCAATGGTTGTTGAATTGGTCTTAAAGATTGTATTCAATCCCATATTAGGGATCAAGGATTCAGGAGATACAGAGCTTAGCTTATAAGTTCTGGTAGTCTTCTGATCGTACATACCCTTTATTGTACTGTACATCAATTCATTTACTAGATACAGACCAATCCAGTTAAACATAATAGAAGTAATAACTTCGTTTACGTTAAAATATGCCTTGAAGAAACCCGGAACTGCTCCCCAGATGGCGCCACACACCATAGCAGCCAGTAAACATACATACCAGGGCATATGAAGAATGATAGCAAAATATAAAGCTCCAAATACGCCTACTGTATACTGTCCTGCTGCACCAATGTTGAACAGACCTGTCTTAAATGCAAAAGCAACAGAAAGACCTGTCATAATTAACGGAGCTGCCTGTGTGATCTCACTTCCGACTCCCTTAGGAGCAAGGTAAAATCCGCCTTTTACAATTCGCACAAAACCATCCAGTGCATTCTCTGAGTTAATGCAAAACAAAATAATCAATCCAACTAAAAGTCCAATCACGATACAAACAAGCGAAGCACCGATGGACAGAAGGACATCTTTTTTCTTTTCGTTCATGTTGATAACCATACCTTTCTTTCAATGATGTCTGCTGAATGTATCTTCTAAACTTCTTCAGGAACTGCTTCTTTTTTGGCGCCTGCCATATAAAGTCCTAATTCCTCTACAGTAATCTGTTTCGGATCAAGCTGTCCTACAAGCTCACCCTCATACATAACCAGAATACGGTCTGAAACATCCATTACTTCGTCCAATTCCAGGGAAACAAGCAATACTGCTTTGCCCTTGTCACGTTGTGCTACCAGCTGGCTGTGAATATATTCGATTGCCCCCACATCAAGACCTCTGGTCGGCTGTACCGCTACCAGAAGATCTGGATCTTTATCAATCTCACGCGCGATAATCGCTTTCTGCTGATTACCACCGGACATACTTCTGGTTATGGTAATCGGGCCTTGTCCACTTCTGACATCATACTGTTCAATCAGCTTGTCTGCATAGCGACGTACTTCTTTACTCTTGATAAATCCACCCTTCTGGAAATCAGGCTCAAAATATCTCTGCAATACCATATTCTGCTCCAAAGAATAATCAAGAACAAGACCATGCTTATGTCTGTCTTCAGGGATATGGCTCATGCCCATTTTAGAACGTTCACGGATAGATGCCTTGGTAATATCCTGTCCTTTGAATAGAATCTTACCACCTGTGATTTTCTCAAGCCCTGTAAGCCCCTGCACAAATTCACTCTGTCCATTTCCATCAATACCTGCGATACAGACAATCTCACCACGGCGTACATTAAAGGAAATATCTTTCACGGCATTGTTGGAATGTGCCTTACTCGGTACCGTCATATGCTCTACCTTCAGTACAGTCTCGCCCGGTTTTGCAGGCTTCTTATCTACTGAGAAGTTTACATTTCTACCTACCATCATCTTGGAAAGTTCTTCTTTTGTTGTATCCTTTACATTTACTGTACCTACATATTTACCCTTACGAAGAATCGTACAACGGTCTGCTACTTCCATAATTTCATTCAGCTTATGTGTAATGAACAGAATGGATTTGCCTTCTTTTGCAAGGTTCTTCATAATCTTCATCAGTTCTTCAATCTCCTGCGGAGTCAGAACTGCAGTCGGCTCATCAAAAATAAGGACTTCATTATCACGATATAACATCTTCAGAATTTCCGTTCTCTGCTGCATACCTACTGTAATATCAGAAACAAGAGCATCCGGGTCTACCATAAGTCCATACTTATCGCTCAGTTCCATAACTCTCTGGCGGGCGCCTTTCTTCTCCAGGAATATTCCCTTCGTAGGCTCAACACCAAGGATAATATTATCTAATACAGAAAAACATTCTACCAGCTTAAAATGTTGGTGTACCATACCAATATTCAAATCATTTGCATCATTTGGAGTATTGATATGTACTTCCTTACCATCCTTCTTAATTGTTCCGGAGGTAGGCTGATAAAGTCCGAACAGAATACTCATCAGAGTAGACTTGCCGGCTCCGTTCTCTCCTAAAAGAGCATGAATTTCTCCTCGTTTCAATTGCAAGGTAATATTATCATTAGCCTTGATTCCAGGAAATTCTTTTGTGATGTTCAACATCTCAATAATGTAATCATTCTCCATGGTCCATTTTCCTTTTCCTTTTTTGTAACTATTCAGAAGCCGCTTTCTAGTGACAGCTTCCAACCCGTTCGCGGTTTACACATTTGTTTATACTCTAGTATAACAGCTAACAGCTAAAAAAAAAAGGGGAAGAGAATAAGTTCTCTGCCCCTTTTTAAAAAGTTCAAAATTATTCTACGTATGTAACAGTTACATGAGAGCCAACTTCAGGCTGATTCTCTGTATCGTTAGATACTGTGATGGAACCATCCTTAATGCCGCCTAATACTGTTTCATATTCGTCCTTTGTAAATGTTGTGAAGCCCCATGATGCATCATCTGTAGGAAGTCCAAGGTAATCACCCTGTGTCAGACCAAGCTGTTCAGACTTGCCACCGATAGAAGACCAGTTACCTGATGTATAAGCATCAAGTGCTGCTTCTACTGCTGAGCCAAGACCTTTCATAGCAGATGTGATACAAGCATCACCAATCTTAGGGAACTGGTCAACGTCTACACCGATAACCTTGCCGTCATACTGTGCTGCTGCATCAACTGCTGATGTGTAGATACCGCCGCCGCAAGCAAATACAACCTGTGTTCCGTCTGCGTACCAGCCTTCCATACGAGCTGTGATTGCATCATCGCCGTAGAACTGTCCGCCGTAGTAGTACTTAACATCTACATCAACGCCCATCTCTTCAGCTGCTGCGTTGATACCCTGAACATAACCGAAACCATAACGGATAACTGCAGGAACTGCAATACCGCCAAGGAATCCAAGGCTTGTATAACCATCTTTAACTGCTGCATAACCAGCTAAGTAGCCAGCCTGCTCTTCCTGGAAGGAGCAGATATATACGTTGCTGCCAAGTGCAACACTCTCACCTGCAAGGTTTACGATATCGCCTTCTGTAACGTCAACTGCGATAAATGTAACATCAGGATACAGATCCTGCTCTTCAGCGATTGCAGGTCCAAATAAGTAACCAGGCATAACAACAACTGTTGCGCCTTCTGCAACTGCTAAATCTACAGCATTGATTCTCTCTTCATCTGTATCTTCTGCTGGTTTATAATACTGTGTTTCAATTCCGTTAGCCTCACCATAAGCTACACATGTCTCCCATGTGATCTGGTTGAAGGACTCATCTGTGATATCTCCGGAGTCAGTGATCATAGCAATCTTCTTATCGGAGTTATCTGTTGTTGCAGCCTCTGTAGCTGCTGCTTCTGTTGTTGCAGTCTCTGTAGCTGCTGCTTCTGTTGCTGCTGCCTCTGTTGTAGTAGTTTCTGCAGCAGAAGGTGTTTCTGTTTCTGCTGAGCTGCCGCATCCAACCAAAGATGCTACCATAGCAGAAGCGAGAACAAGTGACAATGCTTTCTTCTTCATAAAAAATTTTCCTCCTTTGAACTCGACACATATTACAAAAACATGGTCTAATTACATTGATATGGTATCATAGTACAAACCAAAACACAAGAAATTATACAAAATATATTTTTTGTATAATTTTACATGTATTATTGCATAAAAGAACCAATAGCGTTACTAACCGCCATTGGTCCTCCGTAAACAAAAGTTATGTTACTACTTTTCGTTTTATATTGCAAGTCGAAATTTTATTTCTTTAATGGACTTTTTCTATAAATAATATCATCACGGGAAGGTCCGTTACTTACCATTGTGATAGGATAGCCTATCTGCTGCTCGATAAACTCGATATACTTACGGCAGTTCTCAGGAAGCTCTTCATAGGTCCTGATGCCGCGGATATCACATTTCCAGCCTGGCAGAGTTGTCAGTACCGGCTTAGCTTTCTCCAGCTTACAGGTAACAGGGAACTGTGTTGTAACTTCGCCATCAATCTCATAACCTGTACATACAGGAATCTCATCAAGATAACCAAGTACATCCAATACTGTAAAGCATACATCTGTAGTACCCTGCAGACGGCAGCCATACTTGGAGGCAACGCAGTCAAACCAGCCCATTCTTCTTGGACGTCCTGTTGTAGCTCCGAACTCACCGCCGTCACCACCACGTCTTCTCAGCTCATCTGCTTCATCGCCAAAGATTTCAGATACGAAAGCACCTGCTCCTACTGCGGAAGAATATGCTTTACATACTGTGTAAATCTCCTTGATCTCATAAGGAGGAATACCTGCTCCGATAGCACCGTATGCAGCCAGCGTGGAAGATGATGTTACCATTGGATAAATACCATGATCAGGATCCTTTAATGTACCCAGCTGACCCTCTAACAGGATATTCTTACCAGCCTTGATTGCTTCGTCCAGATATGCAGATACATCACATACGAAAGGAGCGATCATCTCTCTGTACTCATGTAATGTTTCTAACAATTCATCCGGATTAATTGCAGGTTTATGATATAAATGCTCCAGAATTACGTTCTTCTGCTCGCAGACTCTTACTACTTTCTCTTTCAGAAGATCTTCATCAAAAAGTTCACTTACCTGGAAGCCGATCTTAGCATATTTATCTGAATAAAAAGGTGCAATACCTGACTTGGTGGAACCAAAGGATTTGCCACCCAGACGTTCTTCTTCGTACTGGTCGAACAGAATGTGATATGGCATTACCATCTGTGCTCTGTCAGATACGAGAATCTTAGGCATTGGAACATTTCTGTCTGTGATGGATTTTACTTCCTTCATCAATACAGGAATATTCAATGCTACACCATTACCGATGATGCTTGTTGTATGATTATAGAAAACACCAGATGGTAATGTATGCAATGCGAACTTTCCATAATTGTTTACGATTGTGTGTCCTGCATTTGCTCCACCCTGAAAACGGATGATAATGTCTGCTTCCTTAGCAAGCATATCAGTAATTTTACCCTTGCCTTCGTCACCCCAGTTAGCGCCTACAACTGCTCTTACCATATTACATTCCTCCGGTTTATTTTACATATTTATACATAATGCGGGGATGTACCCGCTCTTACTTTATTATCATATTCCTTTTTAGTTCATAAGTAAAATCAATATTTGTTATGGATGATATAAGTTGTTCTTATGTTAATATTGTTCCAAAAATTCTTTCATAGTAAGTATTTGGGGAGTTTCTACATCCAGAACCAAAAAATCCTTATCTCCTGTCAGAAATACATCTATATTTTCCATAATCGCAGTTGCAAGTATCGGAGAATCTTTTACATCCCGCATTTCCGGGAACTCATTCAAATCCAGTTCTTTCGGAGTATAGACTAGTGTACTGTATCATTGACTTTCAGCTAAATAACGCAGGATAAATTTTCAGTCTGCAAGGCGGAGGAATGAGGCGTAGCGGTGGCTACGTCGATTGACGACAACGCAGCAGATGAAAACTTATACAAGTTATTTGGCGAAATGTCAGTGATACAGTACACTAGCTCAAATGGCAGCTCCATAAAAAATCTGTCAAGGAATTTCCTTTTTGCCAGAAATTTGCGTTCCGTTACAAGTCGTAATTCCTCAATCACATAATCACACACTACAATCTGATAGCTTTCTGTTAATTTTCTTGCCAGTTCTCTAGTCTGTACAGAAGGGAAAAAAATCAGCGAAATAAAGATATTGGTATCAAGCATTACCCTCAAATCAACGCCCCCTTACTTCTTTTCGTATTTCTTTCATATACTCCTGCATATCCTCTTCGGTTTCAAATCCTGCTTTCTGTGCCTCACCTGCAAACGCTTCTTCTGCACGTTTAAATGCAAGCATTGCAGAATTTTCAAAATAAAATCTTCCATTTTCTTCTAAAATGACAATTTTATCGCCAGCTCTCAATTTTAACTTGTTTCTTACAGATATCGGAATAGTAATTTGTCCCTTACTGGAAATTTTTGCTACTTCCATAATCATCATCCCTTCATTATTTGCTTTGTTTTCTTTACTTTCTTTACATTTTTATTATATGCAATCACGAAAAAAATATCAATTCATTTTGCTTAATGAGTTCTGTATCAGTTTTGTAATTTAACTGTACATTGCAATTCACAATTTTTTCTCCATAATAATGTACTCTTTTTCTGCTACTGCTTTAAACTGATTCTTTGTCCAAAAAGCAAAACTCTGAGGGTTTCCCTTATCAACGCCAAGTCTCACTTTTAAATACCCACAAAGTTTTAACTGCTCAGTTACTTCTCCTATGATATGTGAACCAATCCCTTTATTCTGATACTTTATATCTATCATAAATAACCCGATATATGCTGTTTCTTCCTCCGGAAATTTCAAAATAAGGTCCATAACAGCTACCAATGTTTCTTTTTCAAAGAAACCCAGATATAACTTATCTTCCTCACCTTTTCCCGGTGGCAATGCCTCCATGTCCTTCAATATACTTTCTCTTGTAACAACAGGTGGATGATATTGGTAAAAAATAGCATTAGGATAACTCATATTATAAATGATATCCACGTCCCCCTCATCTAATCTTCGTACCTTGTATTTAGTAGATAACTTTAAAATCTCCATACATCTCATCTCCTTTTCATTGCTGATTGCATAGTTCAAGCTTTCAGTACCTGCAACCTGTATTCTACCAATATCCCAACAGCGCTTACTTCAGTAAGCCGCTGCCCCTGCCCCTTCCTGACTTGCTTTAGGCAGCCGCCGGACGTGGCAAATACACCAAACTGCCACGTCCGGCGGCGTCCCCAAAACCAAAGTCCCTATTTACATTTGTGTGTCTGATGTATCAACAGTATAATTATACATTTCACGAATTGCGTATGCAATTAGAAAATCAAGTAGTCCAAATTCAAATACAAACCAATGAGGCTTTTCAGATAATCTGGGAAGCCTTTTTAAGAGGTTGTGATTTTAAGGTAATGAGTACAAGCATTAACCAATGTCTATGAGGCTGTTTTTCAAACACCAGGATATAGAAAATATAAAATATTTTTGAAAGGAAACTATTATGGAAAACAAATCACAAATCACAGACATTAGTTTGGATGTAGTATTTTTTATCAACATGTGTTAGACTACTGTTATACAATCGGTACGTGAAGGGAGGAGCTGTTTATGTGGTTTTGGTGGTTTATGTTAATATGTGATCTGATAATTCCTATTGCTATGGTCATTGGTGGAAGAATGATGTGGAAACATTGTCCAAAAAATATAAATAGTATGTCAGGCTACAGAACAACTCGCTCAATGAAAAATATGGATACATGGAAATTTGCGAATGACTACTGCGGAAGAATTTGGTGGAAAATAGGATGGGTAATGATTATACCATCTGCTTTGATACATATTCCATTATATCATAGTGATAAGAATACGATTGGATTTGCAGTGTTGATTCTTGTGACAATTCAATGCTTTATTATGATTATATCAATTTATCCGACAGAGAAAGCTTTAAAAAAACATTTTAATGATGATGGAACACGTAGATAACTACAATTTGACGAGGAGATGATTTACATGAAAAAGAGTATATTAAGGATTATCGGTTTGATAATGCTGATTATAGCTATTGTATTTATAATGTATGCATTGAACCATCCAGAAATGAGTTTTCCATGGAACAATACTATTACGTGGTTGCTGTATGGTGTATATTTTCTTGTGACAGTAGTGTTGCTTATTGCACCTAAAATGAAGAAGTGAGAAATTCCAGTTTGTCAATTACATGAGATATTGAAAGAGCCAGCCCATTCAAGATGCTGGCTCTTTCAAAATTCCATTCTAATAAATTGCACGACAACTTAGAGTAAAAATGAATACCCATTAGTAAGAAGTGAATAGAAAATGAATAAAAGAGTGGTGTTTCGTATAATTATGAGTTAGTATGCATCAGACACACTTTTGTAAAAAGGGAGAAACCAAAAAAGTGGCAGTTGCCCGCCACTTTCTAAAGTCAATATAAAATTGTGGAATTTATACGTTAATTTCAGCCTTTACGCCAAGTTCTGCCTTATTGGCATCAAGCACTGGCTGTACCACATTTGCAAGGAACTTCTCTACCTGAATCGGTGCGCGTCCTACGTATTTTGCAGGTTCCATGGTAGCCTGTAATTCTTCCAGTGTCAGGTTGAATTCAGGATCTGCCGCAATCAGTTCAAGCAGGTTGTTATCTTTGCCTTCCTGCTTAACAGTCTTGCCTGCTTCCATGGAAAGAGTTCTGATCTTCTCATGCAGTTCCTGACGGTTACCGCCATTCTTTACTGCATCCATCATGATATTCTCTGTAGCCATAAAAGGAAGCTCTGCCATCATGTGCTTTGTGATAACTTTGTCATATACAACCAGTCCATCTACTACGTTGAGACACAGATCAAGAATTCCATCAATTGCAAGGAATCCTTCCGGAATGGAAAGTCTCTTGTTTGCAGAATCATCCAGAGTTCTTTCAAACCACTGTGTTGCTGATGTAATTGCAGGATTCAGAGCATCGATCATCACATATCTGGAAAGGGATGCGATACGCTCACTTCTCATAGGATTACGCTTGTAAGCCATTGCTGAGGAACCGATCTGGCTCTTCTCGAATGGTTCTTCTACTTCCTTTAAGTGCTGTAACAGACGGATATCATTGGACATCTTATGAGCACTTGCGGCAATGCCTGCCAGAATATTTGCAACTCTGGTATCTACTTTACGGGAATAAGTCTGTCCGGATACTGCATAGCACTCCTTGAAGCCCATCTTGGCAGCAATCATAGGATCGATCTTGTCAATTGTCTCCTGATCTCCGTCAAACAGTTCCAGGAAGCTTGCCTGTGTTCCTGTTGTTCCCTTAGATCCCAGAAGCTTCAGACTGTTCATTACATACTCAAGATCTTCCAGATCCATTAAGAACTCCTGTGTCCAGAGTGTTGCACGCTTACCTACTGTTGTAGGCTGTGCAGGCTGGAAATGAGTAAATGCAAGTGTTGGAAGGTTCTTATATTTATCTGCAAAAGCTGCAAGTTCAGCGATTACATTTACAAGCTTCTTATGTACAAGCTTTAATGCTTCATGCATCACGATAATGTCTGTATTATCGCCAACATAACAGGAGGTAGCACCCAGATGGATGATTCCTGCTGCCTTAGGACACTGCTGTCCATATGCATATACATGGCTCATAACATCATGACGAACCTGTTTCTCACGTTCTTTTGCCACATCATAATTGATGTCATTGACATGAGCCTTGAGTTCATCGATCTGTTCCTGTGTGATAACAGGCTTGCCATTCTCGGAAAGTCCCAGCTCCATTTCTGTCTCAGCCAGTGCGATCCAGAGCTTTCTCCATGTAGTGAATTTCATATCCTGTGAAAAAATGTACTGCATTTCCTTGCTGGCATATCGCTCAGACAACGGACTTGTATATCTGTCTGTACTCATATATAAATCCTCATTTCTTTTTTACTTATCGTATTCGCCTCTGATATCTTCCTGGGGTGGTTCCAGTGGATAATTACCTGTAAAGCATCCTTCACAGATATTGAGTCCGTCCACCATTTCTCTCAGGCGGTTGATCTCCAGATATCCCAGGGAATCTGCACCGATAATCTTGCGAATATCCTCTATGCTGCGGTTATAGGCAATCAGTTGTTCTCTTGCCGGAACATCTGTACCAAAATAGCATGGCCATAAGAATGGCGGGGAACTGATTCTGACATGTACTTCCTTAGCGCCGGCATCTCTGAGCATTTTCACGATACGGTCTGATGTCGTACCACGTACGATAGAGTCATCAATCATGATAATTCTCTTGCCATCTACTGCCTCTTTCAATACATTCAGCTTCACACGAACGCTGGATTCACGGCTGCTCTGCTTAGGCTTGATGAATGTTCTGCCCACATAGCTGTTCTTGACAAAAGCCGTTCCATAGGGGATCCCTGACTGTAAGGAATATCCCAAAGCTGCTGCATTACCAGATTCAGGTACACCTACGACCAGATCAGCATCTACAGGTGAATCCATGGCAAGGAAACGTCCTGCCTTGATTCTGGATGCATATACGCTGATACCGTCAATATGGCTGTCAGGTCTTGCAAAATAAATATATTCAAAGATACATCTGGCTTCCTTTTCCTTAGGCAAAGCTCTTGACATATCTGATACAATGCCATTCTCAGGGGTAATCGTAACGGTCTCTCCCGGAAGGACATCACGTACATACTCTGCACCGATGGTATCCAATGCACAGGTCTCGGATGCCAAGATGTACGCATTGTCACGTTTACCAATACAAAGAGGCTTGAATCCATAAGGGTCCCTTGCTCCCATAAGCTTACGGGGACTCATGACAACCAGTGCATAAGCGCCCTTTATTTTAAGACAGGCACGATTTACTGCTTCTTCTGCTGTCTTGGAATTGAGACGTTCTCTTGCAATATGGTATGCAATAACCTCTGAGTCAATGGTCGTCTGGAAAATAGCACCTGTATATTCCAGATCTCTGCGAAGCTCTGCTGCATTAATCAGATTACCATTGTGCGCCAGTGCCAGAGTACCCTTTACATAATTCAGTACCAGAGGCTGCGCATTCTCACGGGTAGAAGCACCTGCTGTTGAATATCTGGTATGGCCTACACCAATATCTCCGTGCAGGGATTCCAGATTCTCCGGTGCAAACACCTCGTTGACAAGTCCCATTCCTTTGTAAGAAGTGACCTTACCCTTAGGACCGTTGGTCTCGCTAACGGCAATACCACAGCTCTCCTGTCCTCTGTGCTGTAATGCGAACAGACCATAATATATTGTGGAAGCAACGTCTTTTCCATCGAAATCGTAGATGCCGAATACACCACATTCTTCGTGAAGCTCATCGTCCCACGTAGAAGAAACTAATACTTTCTCGTTATCCATTGATACTTACCTTTCTGATGCATGTACTTATTTGAATTCCCTGCCTGTCAATAAAGCAAAGGCTTCCTTGTACTTGGCAACAGTTTTCTCTACTACTTCATCAGGAAGAAGATAATCATTATCAGGGTTTGCCTTGAGCCAGTCTCTTACATACTGCTTATCAAAGGAAGGCTGTCCCTTACCTGCTTCGTAGCCCTCTAATGGCCAGAATCTGGAGCTGTCCGGTGTAAGCATCTCATCACCCAGAACCACATTGCCGTTCTCATCAAGACCGAACTCAAACTTGGTATCTGCGATGATAATGCCCTTGCTCAATGCGTATTCTGCACATTTCTTATATAAAGCAATGGTTGCTTCCTTGATTTTGGCAGCATACTCTTCACCTTTTCCAGGATAGATCTTCTCCAATACTTCAACGCTCTGTTCAAAAGAGATATTCTCATCATGGTCTCCAAGATCAGCCTTGGTACTTGGTGTATAGATTGGTTCAGGCAGCTTCTGGGATTCCTGTAAGCCTTCCGGCAGTTTAATGCCACATACCGTACCATTCTCCTTGTAGCTTGCCCAGCCGCTTCCTGTAATATATCCACGCACGATGCATTCGATTGGAAGCATTTCAAGCTTCTTACACATCATGCTGTTTCCATCATATTTCTCATTCTGGAAGAATTCAGGCATATCCTTTACGTCAACTGAAATCATGTGATTTGGTAATACATCCTTGGTATAATCGAACCAGAATTTAGACATCTGGGTAAGAATGGCACCCTTCTTGGTAATCTTGTTCTTTAAGATGTGGTCAAAGGCTGAAATTCTATCAGTCGCAACAATGATAAGGCTATCTCCGTTATCATATACCTCTCGTACTTTACCTTCTTTAATAGGCGTAAATTCCTGCATTTCTTTTCCTCCTCGTGTTTAAAAAGAGAGACTTCGTCCCTGTGCATGATAGTTCTATAGTGTTATCACCATGATACACCACAATACCTTTGAATTATAATACAGGAACTTTCCATTAGTCAATGTATTTGGGGGCAAATTTAAAAGCAGCCCCTCCAAATCGGAACGGCTGCTTTCGTATTTATGCCAGTGCCCTTTCATAATCATTGACAAGGTCAAGAATTTTCTTTGCATATTCAGGGAATTTGGATACCATATCCTTTACTTCATCCTGTGCATCCTGAGCTACTCTGGCGTTATATTCCATCTGTTTTCTAAGTTTCTGTCTACGTATGATAAGACCATGTCTGATCTCTACCATTTCTTTATTATCATACAGGGCTGTTGCCTGATGTATCCATATATTAGGGTCGTGTACCTTGCATTTACGCAGAAGTCTTACCAGTGATGCCTGATAGAAATCCATATCATTCTGTCTCTGCTGTTCTTCTTCTCGCTGTCTCTTCTCCTCTTCGTATTTTCCCCAAAGCTTCCTTAAATCTGCGGAACTGTCCACATCATATTTCACATACAGATATTCGAGAAGATTGGTATTGTTCACATATCGGATCTTTACTGTATTCTGCAGCAATACCAGCTTATTGATCGCTTTGTCTACTTTGACCAGTTCTCTGTTGGCTTCTCCGAATTTCACATATGCAAAGGTCATGACACAGGCTGCAATCAACACTGCGATCAGATAACCAATCTGTACATCCAGCTTCCAGACTGATGAAAGGATTGCCAGTAATACTACCAGAAAAAGCATGGAGCCTACACAGATTCCTACGATTCCCTTCATATTCTTCTGTCCGTTCAGAAGTTCATTTCGTCTGTATATATATGCATGCTTCTCGCCATCCAGTCTGTTCAGATCTTTCTTGATCAGAATCTGATAATCCTCTGCTTCCTTCAGCTTGTCACAGCCCTCCGGCATGCAGTCTGCCAGTCTGTCCATATGGTTATATTCTTCATCCGACATGATCTTTTTCTTATTCTGCTGCTGTTTCTGGTTGTCTTCTATGTCTACGATCTTCTTCGCCATATTGCCAAGCTGCTCTCTGATCTCTGGTGGAAGTGCATCAATCTCTTCCATATCTGTCAGATAAGAAGTTACCAGATTGTACTCACTGCCAAGCGTCTCCAGTTCCTTGGAAGCTTCCGCCATTTGTTCCAGACATGCCTTCACGTAGCGCTCTCTCTGCTTCTTATCGTGCATATCCACATCATCACGTCTGAGTCCTTCCGGTTCTTCCTGTGGATTGTAGTCGATCTCTATTGCTTCCTGTTTCTTTCCTTTCAGCTTATCGGCAATATTCCTTAGTAATCCCATTTGCTTTTCCCCTTCCCTTACACTCTTAATCCTTCATCCCTGCTACACGATCTGTCTTCGGTAATCCTGTTTCAGTGCAGCAATTAATTCCCCTGTCTGCTGATGATACTGTTCCAACTGACCATTGATCCTTTCCTCCAAAAGATCATTCAGTCTCTGCATCTCCTTAGATTCCAGCCATTTCTGGTGTGTATCTGCAAGCATGGTATCTACTGCGGCAAAATCTGCCTGCCAGTCCGCATTCTCACGCATAAATACACCATAATCAAAATCCGTCATTGCCTTACGATTCGCCAGAATGTACATACGGCGTATCTGCACCTGCGGTTTGAGCTTATATGCTTCATAATAATACTCTGCTGCCTGCTCATAGGCATAGTCCATTGCATATAAGGATGCTATATTATAATACAGATCTGCTCTTTGCTCTGTATTTTCAACAGGTGTATGCTCCTTCAGCTCCATATATATCTCCATTGCCTGACGAAATCTTCCTGTCTGGTACAGATATTCTGCTCTCTTCCTGAGCCTTTCATAAGGAGAGAGCTCTGCCTGTTCCTTCAGGATTCTTCCCACCTGCTTAATGGTATTGTCATCATAAAGACCTGTACTCTCCAGAATTGTCGTAACAAAGGCAGCTACGGATACATGCTTTCTAATGTATATATCTAATTCATCTGCCAGACTGTTCATCCCACACTCACTGCGAATCCAGTCTACCAGCTGCTGGTTCATGATGTCATAATCCAGAAGATATATCCTGTCTATAAAATAATAACACAATTCTTCCATGGAATACAATGAAATGTCAGAAAAATTTACATAAAATGGGTTTTTTGCATAATTTCCAGTACATAAATACACATTATTCATTATAATACGAAGCTCTCTTTCCATGTTCTGCCACTTGAAGGATAGAATTCACCAAACCCCTTATCAGCAATTTCAATTTCTGCCGTTTCTGCATTTTTCATGCATATTGAGAGTCCTATCCGGTTCGTTTTGTTTCCTCTTACATGAAGTCCTTCCAGCGTAATTCTGGCAATTTTCGCCTGTCCGCCGTCTACTGGTGTAATTGTAAGTTCCAGTGTATTGTCTTTTGCAAGAATCAGATCTATGGACCTTCTGGCATCATACCAGTTCGTTCCTGCATTCAATAACGGCTGATATGTTTCCTCTTTACCCCGGTTGCAGTTCATACCGATATTGGCATGCAGGCACTCATCTGAGAGGTAGACATAAGTTGTGCTCAAGGTAGAAGGTAATACTTTCTCTCTTGCGCCATAACATGCGCCCTTGCTGAACAGATTGTTTCCCTGAAATACTCGTCTGCCTTTGCACAGATACCGTAGTGAATCCTTACACCAGTCTCTTGTAAAATGGTCTCCCAGCAGAAATGCGGAAGATACGAATTTACCTTCGCAGTAGTTCCTGACAATCTCAAGGAATGCATTATCCAGCTGTGTGAAAAATGCCTGTTTCTGTGCATCAGACATTTGTGACACATCTGTCATTTTCATCTGTGGAAAGTTCTCTTCCTCAATCAGACAGACAACCGGTCTGGAATTACGGTTCATCTGTAATTCGTAACTGTGTATTCCATCCTTCTGGTAATCATAGAGCAGGACATTCTGTGTCCACATCTCTTCCGGCTGATGCAGTATATATTGGAAGAAACAATCCTGATGAGACATAAAGAAAATCTCGCACTGGCTTCCCGCTGCACTGCTTCCTGCCTCTCTGAGAAGATTGCAGGTATCCGGTTCTATACTCTTCAATGTCATTGCGATTGCTGCAAGTTCCATTCCACCGGTGTAAGCTGCGGTAAATCCAAGCAGCTTTTTAAAGAAGATCTCCATCAGCTCCCTGGGAGTATATTCTTTGTCTCCGACCTGCGCAGAGGTGTTATTCCTGACCAGTAAAAGCAGGTCTTCTACCAGATCGCCTTTGCCATCTTTTGCCGTCTGCAATGCATCCTTGCCGATGACCCAGAATTCCTCCTGACCTTCCTGCTGATGCTTCCGACATAGTACTGCTGGAATATTGTACTGTTCCTCGCCCATGACCAGGCTCACTGTATCCGGCATGCTCTGATCCAGCCTGCAATAACTGATCTGCACATAATCATTTGTAAGATCAAGCCCTATTACTATTTTATTTTTCCTGCCAATTTCATCTAATGCTTTATCCAAAAACATACCGACTTCATATCCTTTTTATAAAACACGGAACAGCTCTCTTACGCTGTAATCCTCTTCCATATATTCTTCCATTACCTTCTGTGCGGTAATCTCATCATGAAGACTCATTGACACCATGATATCATTCAACATTCCAAATCTTCCCTGCACGTGATCCTCCGGTCTTCTGGTCAGTGTACCGCTCTGTGTGATCTGCTCATTGCCATCCAGCGTCTCTGTCACATAATATTGCAATACTTCGCCTTGGAAAAGGCAGAAATCCTTCACATGAATACCTTCATACATATCCTTCATTTCTTCTACTTCATAGACAGGATTGGTCTCCTTCTCTGAATCTACGAAGTAATGTATCCGCACCTTACTGTCCGGTCTGGTTCTGTACTCCACGAAGTATTTATTCCTGTAATAATGCAGCAATACAACCTGATCTGACAGTTCCTTGAAGAACGGAAAATAAATGCCTTTTCTCAGAAATTCACCTACAAATACAGACATGATATCTCTGGCGACTTGTGCCTTTTTCTCCGGATTCTCTGACCAGAATTTAAGCAATGCCAGCTTCACCGGTGTCTGTGCCTCTCCACTCTTACGGTATCTGATATAGATCTGGTCAAATATACGGCTGTCTGTAATCGCATCCTGTACAAAATATGCATACGCCGCGTCATCAAGGAGTTCCTGAACCAGTGTATCATCATGCTCCGGACTGACTGCGTAGGATAGCAGTATCTCATCCTTCTCAGGAACAATCACATGGGTAAAACGCATTTGCCCAAGAATGCGGTGCATGATATCATCAACCGGTAATTCCAATTCTACTGCTGATTTCCAGATGTTACGAAGATGCGTGGTCTGTCCTTCATAATACATCATCAGATACTGTAGAATGTTCTCATCATATTTCATATTCTTATAAATATAATAGGAAACATTGATGAGGAAATCTTCTCTGGTAAATTTGCTGGCTACAATACGTTTACTGATCAGTCTGGCTATGGATTTCATGTTCACGCCGCTCATGCCATACCGCTTCACCCACTGATATGCCTTATCAAACATTCCTCTGGATATCAGGAATCGTATGAACTCTGCTCTTTCATCTGATTCCATGGTATCAGCCTCTATTTCATCCAGATAGGTATCCAACTCACCAATCATGTCATTTTCATAATAAAAACGCAGCAGCTTGACGCGGATCTCCTTCTTGAAGCTCTCTATGACCTGTTCTGATTCTGCAAGATGCTTGAACCGGAACACATTATCCTGCGTAATTGTCACATAGTTCGCATCCTGTTCGCACAGATACATGTCAAAGCTCAATCTGCCCTCTATGGATGGTCCTACAAAGCTTAACAGCCTGTCTGTCTGCATCAGTTGTCTGTTGATATAGGCAACTCTCCTGGTAAAACGGCTGCCTTCTGCGTCCTGTAGAAAGAGCTGGTATTCTGAACCGTAGACAGGAATAAGGCATGTACAGTCTGTCACCGGATAACTGTTCTCTCCGTTGATCTTCTCATACACAACCACTACCGATGTGATCTTGGGATTATCTACCGTAATCCTGTGCATGAACAGCAGCGGAACAAAGGAATATGCCGTATCATCCCTGAGCATCTGTGGAGCAAGTATATTCTCATACAGAAAAGCCAGATCTTCATTCATATGTCCAAGTCTGATCTGATCTACCACGAATCGCTCCATGGCAATGCGATAATTCCTCTCCAGATCCGGATTCTTATCCCGGTTACGCACTACATAGGCATACAGATACGCATTATGCTCATAATCCAGATTGCTCTGATAGGCAAAATACATCAATACCATTTTAGGCAGTATAATCGTCTTATCTCTGATATCCAGCGACATCATATAATATTCATACAGTCTGGTCACTCTTACCTCATTGGCTACTCCGAGTGCATACCATTGAAAATACTGTGTTCCCTGCTTCTCACCCAGAATCAGAAGTCTGCAGATTGCCGTGATCGTCTGTGGTGACTGATTGGTTCTGTATACCTCACATAATGTTCTGAATAAAAGATTGGAATATGTCTTCAGTCTGGCGCACAGATACTGCACCTGCTCAATCATATTCGCATCCAGCATCTGATACTTGGCAGCATACCATATTACGTTCTGTTCAAATTGTCCCAATTCCAGAATAAAAGATGGATGGCTCTGGAAAAGAAGTACTGCCTCGCAGAACAGAATCGGACTGGAACAGCCTAATTTGAACTGTTTCTCCAGAAGATTCCATCTGGCTTCCGGATTTCTGATATATTCCTGATCCAGATACAACAGAAACCAGGCAAGATACCACTGGGTCTCATCCCGTCTGTATATCTGCTCAATTTCATCCGTTACCGCCTGTAAATAACTCTCATCCTTGTTGAGCAGTGTCTCCAGATACAGATAGTAACACTTGACAAGCGTGTCACTTTCTTTGCCAAAAGCATCCGGCTCCAGCTTGTCCAGCCAGTACCCGGCTTCATTATATCGTTCCCTGGTTGTCAGAATCTGTACCTGATACAATTGTGTCATAAGATCATCCGGATTCAGATCCTGAAGCTGTCCTATCGCCTCAGCTGCACGCTCTACCCATATATTCCTCGTAATCTTATGGAATTTCAGTTCTATGTAATTCTTCATGAGCGCAATGACAGCTCTCTTCTCCTGCCTCTTCTGCTCTGCCCTAAGTCCCCCCTCCTGCATCATGACCTGAATCGGTATACTCATCTTATGACAGGTATCCTCAATAATCAGTCTGCCCTTGTTTATTCCATGGCGCAGTTTGGTCGCATCTATTGTAAAATTCAAACGATACAGATCATCCTCAAAATCCGCATCCATGATTGTATCATGCTCCAGAGTCAGGAAACTGCCCTCTGCTCTTACCTGTAACTTGAGATACCCCCAGCCGGACCGTGTAATGGCAAGTGTCCGAACCTGTGAATCCATCACGTTTTCAAGCATGAAGCCTTCCATATCTGTATGATACTCTATGGCTGTTTTCTTATTGGTCTCAATCAGAAATTCTTCAACATTCTCCTCATTGCCGGGATTACGGGATAATCCAAGATATATAGTCTCAAGATCCTTATCATTTTTATGGAAAATCGTAATAAATTCCGGTGAATAGAACAGCTCTACCGCTTCTGCCCAATTGGCTTTTGCCAGATTAGCAAAATGAAAAAGGTTGCGTATACTTCCCATTGAGCTCTCAAGCTGAGGCTTCTGCACATTAATCTGATAGGGAAGTATATATTCTCCTTCACTGCTGATAATCGTAAATTCTCCGTGCACCTGACTGCCCGGCTCCAGATTACCTGTTAAAAAGCAGTACTCAATTACAGCCTCACGTCCACTGAAATCCGTCGTAAGACTCTGCATTCTGGTATCTGATGAATAAATTTCCCCTTTTGCCTCATCATTTCCTGTCGAGATCTGAAAGCTGCCCTCTGCACGTTCCCTGGGCCTCACACTCAATTCAAGGCTCTGACAAGAGAATTTCAGATAACGATCCTCACATTCCCAAATCCCATCTGTCATCTGCCCCTTCTTCTCCTGCATGTTTCCACTGCCCTTCCTCTTTACATCGTTTCCGTATAAACACTCATCTTTAGTATAAAATATTTGTTGACATAACGCAACAAAAAATCGAGCGGTCAATGACCGCCCGATCAAGCTTTTTTATAGAAAATTATTTGATTTCTACAACCCATCCTTCAGGAGCCTTGATATGACCCATCTGGATTCCTGTCAATGTATCATACAGCTTCTTGGTAACAGGTCCCATCTCGTTCATTCCACTTGGGAAACAGATCTCTTTGCCATGATCTACGATCTTGCCAACAGGAGAGATAACTGCTGCTGTACCACACAGACCACATTCTGCGAAGTCTTTTACTTCATCAAAGTAAACTTCTCTCTCTTCTACTTCAAGTCCTAAGTATTCCTTAGCAACTACCATTAAGGAACGACGTGTAATAGAAGGAAGAATACTGTCTGACTTAGGTGTTACAACCTTATTATCCTTAGTAACGAACAGGAAGTTAGCACCACCTGTCTCTTCAACCTTGCTTCTTGTTGCAGGATCAAGGTACATATTCTCGTCAAATCCATTTGCATGTGCTGTTACGATTGCATGAAGGCTCATTGCATAGTTCAGACCAGCCTTGATATGACCTGTACCATGAGGTGCTGCACGGTCAAAATCACTGACACAAATAGTGATAGGCTTAGCGCCGCCCTTGAAATATGGTCCAACCGGTGTTGTCAGGATTCTGAACTGATATTCATCAGCAGGCTTAACTCCGATAACTGGATTAGAACCAAACATGTAAGGACGAACATATAAAGTAGCGCCTGAACCATAAGGAGGTACATAAGCTTCATTAGCCTTAACAACTGCCTTTACAGCCTCTACGAAGCGTCCTTTTGGAAGTGTAGGCATCTCCAGTCTCTTGCAGCTGTCATGCATACGTGCTTCATTTAAGTCAGGACGGAACACAACAATACGTCCATCCTCTGTTGTATATGCCTTTAATCCTTCAAAACATGTCTGTGCATACTGGAATACACCAGCACACTCATTCAATGTAATATTCGCATCTTCTGTCAGAGCACCTTCATCCCATGCTCCATCCTTATAATATGATACATATCTCTTGTCTGTCTGGTGATAGCCAAAACCGAGAGCTGCCCAGTCAATATTCTTCTTTTCCATAACACAATCTCCCTTCGTAGTAATCAAACCTCAATCTTTTGTTAACATCCATTATTATCCTCATGATAAAAAAAGTCAACCCAAAAGGCTGTATACAACAGTCTTTTTCATAACTTTTTTGATGTTTTTTAACCTGTATTCATAAAAGATATGAATGTAAGTTATAGTATCAGATTCTTTCATATTTTGTAAAAGTATACTCCAGATCAAAGTAGGTCAATTCATCGCTGTCTGCCGTAATATGCCATTCAGGGTCCATATCCAGATTGGGGAAATAGGCATCTGACTGGTAACTGTAATCAATCTTTGTAATATGCGCTGTGTCACAATAGGGAAGCATCTGCTCATATACGCTCTCTCCGCCTACTATATACACGTCCTGGCTGTCATAGCTCTCCAGCACTTCCAGTAATTCTTCTATGGAATGAACGACCTGTGCTCCCCTGATCTCAAGGCTGGTATCTCTTGAAAGGATAATATTGGTCCGTCCTGTCAGAGGCTGTGCCTGTGGGAATGTATTCAAGGTCTTTCTTCCATATACAATGACTTTGCCCATTGTCATCTCACGAAACATCTTCTGGTCCCTTGGAATGCTCACCAGGAGCCCTCCCCTGTTACCGATTGCCCAATTTGTATCTACTGCTGCTATTATATTCATACTGATTATTATACCTTTCCACCTATCTCATTTATCTATCTCATTTACCTGTCCCATTTATCACACAGTGCATTGATCTGATCTGCGAACTTCGCCAGATCTTTATTGGCACTTCCCTCGTTCTTATGAATCACTGCGATCAGTCTCTGTCCTGCTGCCAGCAGTCTTGTGAATACATCAGATACCACATTGGTACGTTTCTTCACTGGAACCGGAGCTGCCTCATATTCAATAGCATCCGTTATTAAATCAAATCTTGTGCCTGAATACGGCGCATATGCTTTTTGCCCATGTTCTATTTTAAGACATTCTGTGAAAAGATTACATACACTGTCCTCGCCATGCACAATGAACACTCTCTTTGGCTTATTCTCAAAAGCCTCCAGCCAGGCAATCAGTCCATTCTTATCCGCATGACCGCTCAATCCTGCCAGCTGCCTGATCTGTGCACGTACATCCACGCTCTCACCGAACAGCTTCACATCCGTGGCACCTTCAATCAATGCCCTGCCAAGTGTACCAACAGCCTGATAACCTACAAACAGAATCGTACATTCAGGTCTCCACAGATTATGCTTCAGGTGATGCCTGATACGTCCTGCCTCACACATACCACTGGCGGAAATAATGACCTTGGGCTTCTCATCGAAGTTGATCTGCTTGGATTCATCACTGGTGATTGCCAGCCTTAATCCCGGAAAAGCCAGAGGATTGATGCCATTTCTGACCAGCTCCATCGCTTCTTCATCAAAGCAGCTGTATATATTCTTCTGGAAAATTCCCGTTGCTTCCACCGCAAGGGGACTATCCACATATACTTCAAATTTAGGAAATTCAGGAACCAGATTATCAGCCTTGATCTTTCTGAGGAAATACAGCATTTCCTGTGTTCTGCCTACTGCGAAAGAAGGAATGACTACATTACCGCCTTTTGCAAAGGTCTCACGAATCACAGCGGATAATTCTGCCACATAATCCAGTCTGTCCTGATCGTGAAACCTGTCGCCGTAGGTAGATTCCATGACTACATAATCTGCATCTTTTGTTGGAATCGGATCTTTTATAAGCGGCTGGTCCACATTGCCGATATCCCCGGAAAAGACGATTTTTCTGGTTTCTTCACCTTCTGTAAGCCACACTTCAATACTGGCTGAACCAAGCAGATGTCCGATATCTGTAAAACGGATACTGATTCCCTCACAGATCTCTATCATGCTGTCATATGCGCAGGGAACAAGGCGGCGGATGATTCCATCCGCATCCTCCATGGTATAAGCAGGCTCTACTGCTTCCATGCCTGCATGACGTTTGGCTTTTCTGTTCTTCCATTCTGCTTCCTGCATCTGTATGTGTGCGCAGTCACGCAGCATAATGGAACACAGGTCCGCTGAGGCTTCTGTTGTAAAGATCCTGCCACGGAAGCCTTTTGCATACAAAAGAGGCAGATTACCGGAATGGTCTACATGTGCATGGGTTAGAAATACATAATCCAGCTTCGCTTCCTCGACCGGGATATCGCAGCACTCATAGGGATTGATTCCCTGCTGCATACCACAATCCACCAATATGTTCCTGCCACAAGCCTGAAGGTAGTGACAGCTTCCCGTTACCTGATGATCTGCACCTACAAATGTTAATTTCATGAAATCACCTTACTTTACCTTTCTTATTCTTTATGCCTATTCTTCTATCCGATATGTTGCTGAAATATTCTGTCTGCTCTTATCCTTGGGGGAACATCCAAAGTATTTCTTATATGCCCGTGAAAAAGTCGAATAATTCTGAAAGCCACAGGCATAACAGGCTTCTGTGATAGTAGCCCCTTTGCAGACCAGTTCATCCGCATGCGTAAGCCTTTTGCCTGTAATATAATTACCTACCGTCCTCCCCGTTTCTTCTTTGAAGAGGTGCATCAGATAATACTTATCCAGGAAAAAAGCCCCTGCAAGATTGTCTATGGATAATTCTTCTTTCAGATGCTCTTCTATATACTTCATGATCTGTGCAATCTTACTGTTGGGCGCCTGTGTGGCAGGGTATGCAATTCTGTCATCTATCACTGCCCTGTTAAGGTGAATCATAAATTCCAGAAAAAGCACCTGCTCATACAAGGCAGCTGCATAATCCTTATGCTCTAGGCTTGCCTGCTCCAGCTCACAGATCGTTGCATACAATCTGCTGGTCACCAGGGATTTGATACGCAGTACACTGCTGCCGGTAGACCTTGCCCGGTCAAAGCATGCATTCAGATCATACTCCTCATTACGGTAAGAGCGGATGAATTCATCAGATATATAAATGATAATCCGCTCATACTCACAATCCTCCTCTATCTGCGGACGATGCACCTCGCCTGCATGTACAAACACAATATCATAGGGCTCCAGACGATAGGAGCGCCCATCTATATGATATGTAACATTTCCTTTAATCAGAATCAAAAGCTTATGGAAGGCATGATAATGGTAAGTAAAATCTCTTAACTTCTTATCCTTCAGGTGGAAAATCTTAAAGCTGGAGTTGAGGAAACCCTTCTGTTCATATTGTTCCATCTTGCACTGTCCTTCCTGTAATGTAACTATTCAGAACCCCATTCACAAAATCGCTGTTTCACAGCTTTACTTTTGTTCATGTGGTTACTTCGCCATATAAATTGCGCCATATATGCTTGTAAACAAACATATCCGTCTCAATTTGCATGGCTCTGAATAGTTACAGTATACCATACTATTTACCCAATAGTCATGAAAATTACTATAAACGTGTCTATTTTTTACATTACTTATTTTCAGAAAAATGATAAAATAATGGTATGTGAAAATAAAGGGATACTGTGCATGAGTGCACCGCCTCACAGTAACCCTATATTCAATTACAGTGGTGCAGAAAAGAGGTAACTACATGAAATTCAGTAATGGCTGCTGGCTTCAGCAGGAAGGTTGCGAATGCTTCACTCCACAACAGGTATATTTTAGTAAAATTGAAGAAAACAAGGTAACTTTATGTGCTCCGACCAATCGTATCACCCATAGAGGTGACACTCTGGGTGGTATCAATCTAACTTTGGTTATCACTTCTCCTTTACCGGAAGTGCTGCGTGTGCAGACTTATCATCATCTTGGCGCAGTCAAGAAATCTCCGGCTTTTGAAATCAACGAAAACTGCCTGCCTCTGACTACCTCCGAGACAGAAGAATCCATTACTATCTCCAGCGGTTCCCTGACTCTGGAAATCGGTAAGAATACCTGGTACATGAAATATATGAGAAATGGCAAGGTCATTACAGAATCCAGGAATCGTGACCTGGCTCTCATGAAGACTGACTGGAAGGGTCTGGCTTATGATAAAGGTGACAACAGCGACACCTATATCCGCCAGCAGCTGAGCCTTGGCGTAGGTGAGCTTGTTTATGGGCTTGGCGAGCGTTTTACACCTTTTGTAAAAAACGGACAGTCTGTTGATATCTGGAATGCAGACGGTGGTACAAGCACAGAGCAGTCCTATAAGAATATTCCATTCTATCTGACTAATAAGGGCTATGGTGTCTTTGTAAATCATCCTGAAAAGGTGTCCTTTGAAGTTGGCACAGAAATGGTAACAAAGACCGAATTCTCCGTTGAGGGCACTTATCTGGATTATTTCCTTATCAATGGTCCTACTATGAAGGAAGTTCTGGAGCGTTATACCGATATCACCGGCAAACCATCTCTGCCTGCACCATGGACATTTGGGCTGTGGCTCTCTACATCTTTTACAACCAATTATGATGAAGAGACTGTTATGAGCTTCGTAAACGGTATGCTGGACAGAGGTATTCCTCTTAGAACCTTCCACTTTGACTGCTTCTGGATGAAGGAATTCCACTGGAGCGATTTCTTATGGGACAGCAGAGTCTTCCCTGATCCTGTCGGTATGCTCAAGCGTATTAAGGAAAAGGGCTTAAATATCTGTGTATGGATCAATTCCTACATTGGCCAGGAATCCGTTCTGTTCAAGGAAGGTATGGAAAATGGCTACTTCATCAAGCGTCCTAACGGAGAAGTATGGCAATGGGATATGTGGCAGCCCGGTATGGCTATCGTAGATTTTACCAATCCTGCCGCATACAAGTGGTTCCAGGATAAGCTGGAAATCCTGCTGGATATGGGCGTTGACTGCTTCAAGACAGACTTCGGCGAGAGAATCCCGACAGATGCTGTCTATTATGATGGTTCTGATCCTAAGAAAATGCATAACTATTATACATATCTGTATAACAAGTGCGTATATGAACTGCTGGAGCGTAAGCGTGGCAAAGGTCAGGCAGTACTCTTCGCCCGTTCTGCTACAGTCGGTGGTCAGAAGTTCCCTGTACACTGGGGCGGTGACTGCTGGTCCGATTATGAATCCATGGAAGAAAGCCTTCGCGGCGGTCTGTCCTTATGTATGTCAGGCTTTGGCTTCTGGGCTCATGATATCGGAGGTTTCGAGAATACTTCTACTGCTGATGTATACAAGAGATGGGTTGCTTTTGGTCTGCTCTCTTCCCACAGCCGTCTGCACGGAAGCACTTCTTACCGTGTTCCATGGGTATATGATGAAGAAGCAGTTGATGTCGTTCGTTTCTTCACACGCTTAAAGGCAAAATTGATGCCTTATCTGTACAAAACAGCCATCACCGCTTCCAAGACAGGTATTCCCTGCATGAGAAGTATGGTTTTGGAATATACAGAGGATAAGATGTGTAATTACCTGGATAAGCAGTATATGTTGGGTGATAATCTGTTAGTTGCTCCTATCTTCAATGATGAGAGCCGCGCTGAATATTATCTTCCGGCAGGTATCTGGACCAACTTCTTTACCGGTAAAGAATACAAGGGCGGTACATGGATTGAAGAGCAGCATGGTTATCTGAGCATTCCACTTATGGTTCGTGAGAATTCCATCATTGCAATCGGCGCCCATGATGATAAGCCTGATTACGACTATGCTGATTCCTGTGAGCTTCGTGTCTATACCCTGCTTGATGGTGTCAAAGCAGAAACTACTGTATACGGCATGAGTAATCTGCCTGAATTAACAGTATCTGCTGCCAGATCAGGTCATACCATCCATGTAACAGCAGAAGGCTCCAAGCCATACACAATCCGCATGGTAAATATGCATGCTGCAGAAGCAGTAAATGGCTTCGTTGTCATCGAAGGCAATGACTCCATTATCACACCGGATGCAAATGCAAGTGTAATTGAAATTAAGTTTTAGTTCATAAAAATGCCGATATATAGTTTCCACAAGGGCTATATATCGGCATTATATTATACACAGGTCAATCTTTATAATGAACCATATCATATGGATAATATGGTTCGTTTCTTAAATCCTTGTCATCAAGCTGCAATATTTTAGCAACTGCTCCAGCTTCAAAGCTCCAATAACCATAATATATATTCTGTCTGCTTTTATGCGCTTCATAACAGCCACAGTCTTTGTTGTACCAGTCATTCTTCAAATACTTTTTCAATAATTCTGTTTTATTCCCCTGAAATACTACCTTCTGTAATGTAGAAAAATTATTTGGGAAAAGCATTTCTTTACTTGCTTCTGTTTGTTCTCCGTCCCATGAATCTAATAAAAAATCATACAGCCAGTCATTTATGTTTGAGCTTTTTAACATATTTTTTACTTTTTGGGCAAATGCACTATCTGCCTGAAATAAAATTCCCAAAGAAATCATCTTTAGATTTTTATTATAATATTCCGGTTCCCAGACTTCCTCCCAGTCATCTATCAGCCCCTGATATTCCTTTTCCAGTATAGACAGCTCATCGCCCTTAGAATATCCGGCTATCAATATTCCAAGTTTCAGGTCATGCATTTTAGATTTTACCGGAAATATCCTATCCTCTTTCACTTCTCCATTTTTTAATTTGTCAGAAAATTTTTTGACTCTCGCCTGTTCTTCATTTATAAATGTGTTAAAATATTTTATATCTTTTATTGTATCTCTCATTTGTGTTCTTTTCATAAATATCTTCCTCCTCATTTACATAATTTTCTGTATACCTTTTTTCATTTACACTAGCAAAACCACCATGCAGAACTCAGCCCCAAATAAATACTTAATCTAATTGATTTCTGGGAATACCTAAAATATAGTATCCATGAAAAGATATTCCATTTTCAAAGGGAAAATAAATATATAAATACTGTTGATCTAATCCAATATTCTGACTGCTGAAACGGTCAAAACCTTCTCCTGTCGTACCTGCACTAACCTGTTTCCGAAACGTTTTCGCAAACAAATTAATTACATCTGAATCATGCGCATCTTCATCACTAAATTCACTATAAGTTCCCGCATATACTTCAAAATTTCCCGACTGCAGCATTTGCTGTACAACATCAATATCTGCAAAATCACTAAAGTAAATGTATTCCCCTTTTTCTATGTCTATAGTAACCGGATATTGATGCGTATAAGACGGTCCTCCTACACACGAATCTATAGAAAATACCAAGCTTATGTAATCATTATCCAACTGCAGAATATCATAATTAATTACATCTCCTGCATAGGCATGTGCATCCTGCACTTCCTCTTCCAACTGCGCAACTGCTTCCACATATGTTTTCGCATACATAGAAAATGCTGCATCTTTTAAAAGTGAGTTTGCTTTATTTATGTCTTTGTTTGGTCCAAGACTACCTTCCAATTGCGGATAATTTATCGTTACATTGTATATATTAGCTTCATTTCTTTCCCTTTCAAGCGTGTATACCTCATTCTTTACTTGTAAAGTCTGGTTATTCTCATAATACGAACCATTTTTAGTTGTGCTGGTCTTTCTTATCGCACAGCTCCACGCAAGTCCCAATAACAGTACTAATATACTGACGCGTGAAATAATTTTTTTATTCATCTTCTCCTCATTCTTTTAACTGATCAGTTCATTTTGCTTTTTCATTTTCGTCTGCATGCTTTATTATGTATCCACCTGGCTGATATAAAGTTTGTCCACATCATCACGCTTATGAAAAGCCGTAACCTCGCCATCCTCTTATATATCACCATACAACAGGATTGCATAAAATGTTTTCCACTATTTAACTGCTTTTTTATACTCTTCATTATACAACCACTCACACTCTATATCACTCCATTCCCGTTCCCGAAACACTTCACCTGTCTCCCTGTTAACAGCATAACTTGTAAGATACTGATAATGAGTAAAAACAGGTTCATAACCATGAGTATAATAGTCTGTATAATCTGCAAAAATATAGTATTTCTTATCTTCCGTCATACCTTTACATGAAAAATTTCTTACACAGGGGAACGTCTGATCTTCTGGAAGCTGATATACATATACCGACTGTTCCTGTTTATATGTTCTTACAACCATCAAATCATAATCAAAACCCTCATCTGAATATATATAATAAAAAAGAACTCTTGCAGCTTGTTCCTCTGGCATCTTTCCATCTGAAACATCCTCATTAAAATATAACTGATTAACCGCCTTTTCATATGCTTCACTATAAAGCAATTTATAACCTGCATCAGTCTCTATCCATTGAGACTCCCGAAGAACTTCGCCTGTCTTCCTATTAACTGCGTAATCCGTGTGATATTCATCATAGAAGCCCTGCGAAAGGGCATCTGTTTCATAACGTGTATCGTGTGCAAAGACATAATATTGCCCATCTTCTGTCCTATCTTTGCTCTGTAACATTTCATACTGCAAGTCACTTTTTTCCTGCGTTTGGTATAAATATACCATTTGTCCCTGCAGCATAGTAGAAATAACCTTTGCGTCATAATCATAGTCACAATCTGAATACATGTAATCAAAAACAGCCTTTGCCGCTTCTTCCTCTGTCATTTCAAAACCTTCCCTTTCAAGAGTGTATATCTCATTCTTCACTTGTGAAGTCTGATTGTTCTCCGTACCGTTTAAGACTACATAAAAAGCAATTAAACTTACGATCAAAATACCCGCTATTCCACAAACATACTTTTTCCTACCTTTTCCTTGATTCATCGTAATCTTTCCATTCCATCATATCTAAAATCTGCACATCCCCATTTTTATTGATACTGAAATATCCTTCTGCACTGCTAATCCACTGCTCAAACGTGCAAATATCTTCATTACATTCATACTCATCATTCTCATCATATACACCATTTCCATTACTGTCATTCCTGTAAAATCCATTTGTTTTAAACGCATTTCCAGAAAACTCAAATTTATAAAAGGAATAACTTTCCTTATTTTCTTTCGTATATTTATACACAATCTCGCCATTTTTACAAACACCATAACATTTTAATGCCTCTTCCACCTGTTCATGAAACAAAACAAACAGCACACTATTTTGATATGCAAGAATATAATAATCTCCCGATGTCTGAATATGTAACTCCGGTATATGATCTCCATTTATGTCACACGTCAGATACTTCATACTTCCATCATCCATATCTGCTATCGTACTTCCACCAGAATTTTCCAACGCTCTCTCTCCTGACAAAAATTCATCATATACCCTCATTGCCTCATCAGTATTTCCATGCAGCGCTTCTGTTCCAATAAAATTTTTCCCGAAAGCCTCCTCATACGTTACCATAGTAACAGGTCGGTCAAGCATTGTAAAAAAGTCTTTTGTCACTTCATCCCATTGTTCCTGATTCAAATGCCCGCTCATACTTTCATCTCCGAATATAAAAATCTCATATTCTATTCCAGTCTCACCATAATAAACAGTAAAATAAATTTCATTTTCCACTTCTCCTGTCCTATTCAATGTTTTATATCCATATCGGGTATTATTTGCACTTGTAGAATTACAATACCCTATCTGATCCGAACCAAGAAGTTCTTCATATTCGTCCAGCCAGTGATAAACCTCTACTTTTTGTTCTTCCATAAGATACTTTAATATGCAGAAACCATTTATTCCAATGTCCATTAGCAATTCTGGAAGTCCATCCCCATCACAATCAATAAAACGATATCTCGCTTTTTTTACAAATTGTTCTATAAACTCCATGTCATCTAAATCCGCTATCCCTCGTAGATGATCCCGAAAATAGACAGCCTCTTCTTCCCCATACTCCAATGGTATCTGATTTGTAATAATCCTATAAAAGTTCTCTTTATATGCCTGTTCCACCTGATCTGTATAAATCTCCCAATTAATCGGATATTCTTTTGATGAGAAATCAACTTTCTTTACCGACTCACATAGGTTTCTGCTGTCCTGTTCGTTTGTATGATTTGTTTTGTTTTCTCCTGCTCTGCTTTCCTCTGTTTTAATCTTTTCTTCCGACTGTCTGCTTCTTTCAAAATCTAAGGTTTCCGCTTTCGCACAGCTCCACGCAAGTCCCAATAACAGTACTGATATACTGATGCATGAAATAATTTTTTTCATTATTATCTATCCCTCCCATACTGCTAATCTGTCAGCACTACCTGTCTAGTCTACAAGTGCCCTGTATGATTCAAGATAAAACAGCCCACTTTCTTCCTGATAGAGAAATGCTTCAGACATAGGTTCCGTCTCCATTCATATCCTCTTCTGGCGTAAGCATTCAGCTACATATTCTGTTTCACAATCCTGTATAACATTCTCATCTTTATCATCAATAACCGCAGCATTTTTCCGATGCCTGACATCCTGACAACATAATGACGCTTATGTAAAAATCCAACTGACATGCTATCCTTCGAATCCATCTGACATCTGAACTTGTCCAACACGTTCTAATTTAAAATACGAACCATTTTTTCCATAATTAATACATCACCACAAATTATAAATTTCAATGTCTCTACATCTACTGCTAAACCAAATTTTTATTTTTTTCAGAACATACAGCAAGTGAAAAGGCAGCTCCTCATCAGGATCAGGAATTGCCAGTTCCAACACTTTTTTTCTATCGTCTTCAAGCAGTTGATTGATTTTTCTTTTCCTTATTCCTGCTTCCCACCATCTGCAGATATACAAGATCTTCCACGCTGCAATATTCATCTTTATACGTATAAACCGTTTTCTCAAACTGAAAAGAAAGATCAGAATTTTCCTGCCCCCATCTTCCAAAACAAACTGCACAGACTATCACAATCACTGCGGCTAATATGCAACAACTTTTTTCATCATTACCCTCTCCGTGTCTTCTAAATAAAGTATTCTGAGATAGCTTTTAGATATACAATGACATTTAGTACCACAAAATCAAAAGAACGCAGCCCTTTACACCACGTTCTTTTAATCCTGTATATTTCACCGGAAAATATATCATTACAACACCCTGGATAAAAATTCCTGTAATCTCTGGCTCTTGGGCGCACTGAAGATCTCCTGTGGTGTTCCTTCCTCTGCAATGACACCTTCGTTGATAAACATGACACGGTTCGCAACTTCTCTGGCAAATCCCATTTCATGTGTCACAACTACCATCGTCATCCCTGTGCCTGCCAGTTCCTTCATTACCTGTAATACCTCTCCAACCATCTCCGGGTCAAGGGCTGAGGTTGGTTCATCGAACAGGATCACATCAGGATTCATAGCCAGTGAGCGTACAATAGCGATACGCTGCTTCTGACCACCTGAAAGCTGTGCAGGGTATGCCTCTGCCTTATCAGCCAATCCAATCCTTGCAAGCAGCTCCTCTGCTTTGGCAGATGCCTGTTCTTTGGTCATCAGCTTCAGCTTCACAGGTGCCAACATGATATTCTCGCGAATGGTCATATTAGGGAACAGGTTGAACTGCTGAAATACCATACCTATCTTACGGCGCATCTGGTTAATGTCTGTCTTTTTATCCGTTATATCTGTTCCTTCAAAAAGAATCTGTCCCTTAGTCGGTACTTCGAGAAGATTCAGGGAACGCAGGAACGTAGATTTACCACACCCAGACGGTCCAATAATGGCAATGACATCACCTTTTCGCACTGTGGTGCTGATTCCTTTTAATACTTCCTGTTTCTCATAATATTTATGTAAGTCTTTTACTTCCAGAATCACATTATCGCTCATTGTTCCGTAACCTCCTCTCCAGCTTGCCTGCCAGGAAACTCAACAGCATAACTAACGCCAGATAGATGATTGCGACTGCAATCAGTGGCAGGAATGCCTCGTATGTATTACTTCTGATGATATCTCCACCTTTTGTCAGATCCATCAGACCGATATAACCACTGATAGAAGTCTCCTTCAAAAGGCTGATAACTTCGTTGAGCAATGCCGGAAGTATATTCTTGATTGCCTGTGGCAGAATGATAGACTGCATAGTCTGCTGATAATTCAGACCTAAGCTTCTGCCTGCCTCGAACTGTCCAATGTCCACTGACATGATACCGGAACGGACAATTTCTGCAACATATGCTGCGGAGTTCAGACCAAATGCGATAGCTGCAACCATGATCTTATTCGTTGCTGATGCCAGAATGACATAGTAAATAATCAACAACTGAATCATAACAGGCGTACCACGCATAACTGTCAGATATACCTTGCAAATGGCATTCAATATCGGCAGTTCACCATTCCTGTCATAGCCTGTTCTGATGATTGCGATAATGAACCCAAGGATAATACCAATCGTAACAGCCAGCAATGTAATGAGAAGCGTATTGCCAAGACCCTTTACAATATACATATAACGGCTGTCTTTGATAAAGTTATCGTAGAATTTCTCCCCGATACCTGCTTTCTGCGTGTCGTTATCGCCTTTTACAATAATGACCTGTTTGGTCGTAATATAAGTATCTGTGAAGTTAATATTCTTCTTACGTTCTTCCGTTACTGTGAAGCCTGATGCACCGACATTGACCTTGCCCGATGTGATTGCTGCAATAATAGAGTCAAAAGCCATATCCTCTACCTGGATATCCATACCCAATTCATCACTGATTGCACGCATAATGTCGATATCAATACCCGTTACCTGATTGTTGTCATAATATTCATAGGGTGGAAACTCTGCATTGGTTCCAATGATCAGTGTCCCGTTATTTCTCTCTACTTCCTTGCTGACATATGGATACTGCCCTACTTCTTCCTCTGTACCAATGTAGTTTTTCACAATGCTGTCAATCGTGCCATCGGCTTTTAACTTCTCCAGTGCACCATTGATATTGTCCAGCAGCTCCGTATTCTCCTTGGCTACGCAAAGGGCATAGTCTTCCAGTGTAAATTCTTCATCAATAATACGAATGTTACTGTTCTGCTTCACAAACTGTAAGCCGGGCTGCTCGTCTATGACTACGCAGTCAATCTTGCCGAGTTTCAATGCCTGAATAGCATCTGCACCCTTGTTATAACGCTCGATTTTAGTTCCTGCTTCATCGCCTTCATAGTCCGATACGTAGATATCACCAGTTGTTCCAAGCTGTACACCGATTCTTGCCCCCTCCAGATCCGCTGCACAGGTAATCTCTTTCTGTGATGCATCATTTTGTCCTGCATCTGACTGCTTGCCTGCACATCCTGCCAATAGTGTTGCGAATAACAATATTGTAAGAAGTGCAGGGAACATTCTTCTCTTTGTTATGTTCATGTTATACCTCGATTCTGAATATTTATACAAAAGAGAGTATAGCATACAAAATGGACAATGTCCACTTTAAGGAATACAGGAACTTTTATTCTCCTATATTGATTATTACCCAGTCTTCATCTTTCATATCATACACTGTCTGACAGTAAGGGCAAATCCTTTGATGGGTGGCATCGAAGCTGCCTCCACAGTTCTTGCATTGGGATCGTCTGATGGAAAATCCGGCTTTGGTAGGGGTAGAGATATTCTTCGCCACCTGGATTGGGATTTCTTCATCTTTTATTTTGATTTTGTTATTTATACAATACGTGTTACGAAGGAACACTTTCATATTAAGTTTTACAATATTACCAGTTGTTTCCATGCTTTTCAAGGCTACTGTTCCATGATAGTTCATATCTATTAAATCTTTGTATTTTTCAGGGACATAAGTACCTTCAAAGCAGGCAAGATTACGTGTATCATCTGAAAAAAGTGTCATTTTCAGGAATGAAATAAGTTGTCCTTCAAATAATTTATAGGAGAAGGTACTATCTAAGGATTTCAATTTCTTTTCTATTTTTCTTTCTGCTTTCCTGGAGCCGACAACTTCACCAACACCTTGCATTCCCTTACAGATTCCATATCCTATTGTAGAAAATGCAAATACCGCATATCCCCCAAAGGCTCCGCCTGCCGCTGCTCCCACGATATTCATTACATTAAAATGTTCTACATTCATCATGCTGTAGATTACAGCCAAAATGAAAATAAGTATACCTGCTGCGATCCCTATATTCTTTATTTTCTTAACCTGTGAGGAATCATCATCATAAAAATAGAAGTTCGTAACCTTAGGGAACAAATCCGATATCTGAAATTTGGTCTGACAATATGGACATCCTGTCATTAATTCCTTAATTCTGCTGATAGCACCGCAGGATGGGCAGCAATAATAGTCACTTTCTACTGCACTGGTCTCTACTGTCGTATCCGTTACGATTGCATTGATTGCAATCTGGCTTTCCTGTGTATCTATGCATTTATCACCCTTATAGTATTTCTGTGATAAATTTGCCATGTGCATTCTTCTCTCATGCGTATATTTCTCATCACTCCAGAAGGTATTCTTTGAACATGACTGTGGCATTGTGTATTCAGCCGGAGTGATTTCCATAGTCGTTCTTAATCCCTTTGCCTTCCATCTGTCATATTGCAGCTTTAACGCATAGGACAAGTCTGCCCCTGCAATGTCCGGCGTTATTCCCGTCCGCGCAAAGCTCTGCATCTTGACTGCCATTCTCTCTTCTGGTACTTTCTTACTTCCATCCCACTGTCTGGTTCCATCCATTGCCTTGTAACTCATTGATACTCCCTCTTAGTTAAAATTTTCTTATCTCATCTTGAACCCGTAATAAAGTTCTATGATCTTAGATTGTTGACACGCTGTGTCGACAATCTCCACATTCAACTTTTCGAGTGATAAATCGAGTGATAATCGAGTAGCACTCGATTTATCACTCGATTTATCACTGTGTATATTTCCTTCAATTAGCCGATTTTCAAGAATAATACTTTATCATAAAACTCATATATTAATCGAGTGTTTTTCGAGTGCCACTCGATTTCTTAATTCATACTTTGTGGCACGACCATTTCCTACTTTTAAAATTATATCTTCATCAATCATTTTGCTAAGTGTTGTTCTAGCCTGCTGTTTAGTAAAACCACATAATTCTCTGACAGTACCATTATTAATTGCATTATTCCGCTCCAAATATTCGGTAATCATATCCTTAGCCTTAATGTACTGCACGACTCTATCTCGTGTATATTCAACGTCGGACTTTATAGCTTCATATACTCTTGCTGTAAGCATATACTCTTTTCCAACAAGTTCAATTAAACCAAAATTCATCAGGTCAGAGCAACATTTCTTTGCCTCTATATCACTTATCTGAGCAATTTTTTGAACATCCGCCAATTTAATTTTCCTATTTTCAGCAGTATATCTTAACACCATTAATTGAGCAAGCGAAAATGTGATTTGCTTGGAATCCTGCTCACTAACAACAAATTTAACAAAATCAGGATCTTCCATTACATTGCCTATTGTAAGTTGTACTGCATCATTAAACACCCTGTATACCGGATATGGTTTTCCCATAGTTACCATTTCCTTATAAATAATGTCTACACCCTGTCCTGTACGCTGCACATATCTCAAATTCTGCAAAGTTTCAGCAATAAGTTTGTTTCGCGGTGATGATGGATGTGTAATAATATTGTCTGCTGTTATACCATCCAAGAATCCACCTGGATTTTCAATTACAATCTTATCTGGATAATGTTTAACATATACTGCACCCTGTTGCTGATAATCCCTATGTGAAAGGGCATTAAGTAGAGCTTCCTGAAATACCTTCTCTGAATACTCAGATACCTCTAATCTATATAAACCTATCTGGACTGATACAATTTTATTATCATTTTGAATTTTCTCTGTAAGTCTATCCAACACTGTTGTAATTGGCTGTTTCATATCAATTCGTGCATTATACTCTTCAAGATTACCTTTTCCATAATGCAAATATATAACCTCTGCCTGTGGCAACAAACGCTGAATAGAAACGTCCTTTCCAATAAACAGCAGCCCTGCTATGGTCAATTTAATCTGTCCCCCCTCATCCACAATCAGTTTCAGATCTTTTAAAAATGCCATATCCTCCAAATCCGGTAAAGTTGATGCTGAATCACGAAGTCTGAGTTTTTCTTTTAAAGAGTATACTACCATAAGGTTAATATCATTAATCGAACTCTCAGCTATAATCTGTGATGAAAAATCGTTAGTATTTGCTATTGTATACACATGTGCCATTTCATCAGAATAAAAAGGCTTAGAATTTTTTCCAAGTCTTTTAAGACATCTTCCATCCGCTGTTGTATATGTCTTACCATCCTTTTCTACAGAAATTGCTATTACCGTTTTTTCTTCATATTTGATTTCTTCAATTTCTGTAAACATATGAGGACTCGTTTTATCGTATATAGCTTCCTGAATAGACTGTAAATCATATTTGCCAGTACAGCCTGTAACTTCACCATCATCTTCAACACCTAAATATACAGTTCCGCCCTTGCAATTAACAAATGCAATCAACTCATCAACGACAAGAGAAATTCTTTCGCGCATATTATTAGTCTTTATCCATGATTTGAATTCTATGTTAATTGATTCACCTATTTTTATAGCTTCTTGCAAGTTTTTCACAAGATCACCTCATTTTTAGTCTATTTTTTTACAATAATATATTCCCTCTTATCCTCTATTCTTTGCAATATAAAGCCCTATCCACATAGCACAACATATATCTAAAATTATGTTCTGTTTGCACATCATATTTTTCAGTATTATAACAATTAATAGCTAAAATCAATTTAATCACCTCTTCTTTCTTCTCTCTAATAAAATTATTTGAGAGATGCGTTATTATTTTTACTAACTCGTTTTTATAATCATTAATTATAAAGTCTGATTCCAATACTTTTTCTATATTTTGATTTATCAATTGTAACAGTACATGACGAATTACTGTACTTTTTTGATTATTTTGTAACTTATTTTCCAACACATAATTTGAAGCATAATTTTCAATATTTTGTTTTATAATATTTCCTTTGTAATCGACCGTTTGTTCTTTACCAATCAAGATTTTATAGTCCATTTCATCATTTTCTATCTGTTTATAGAAATTGGATGTTTTGTCAGAGATAAATTCTAAAATTTCTACTTTGGTATACTTTTGTAAAAATTTGTAAAATGGAACGATATTATTGCAGTAAATCTTTTGGATCATATATTACGTCTTCCTGTTTCTTCAAAAATGCCTGACAAATATTAATTTTATTACAAAAGCCTATTGTCTTTTTAGTTGAAATAGTTATCCCTACAAATTCACTCACGTCATTAAAATCTTTAATATTTTCTAAACTTTCTATGTTAACATTAAGTAATTGTGGATTATACTCCTGACTGGCAATTAGTTCATAAACATTCCCTTTTAAGTACTTTAGAAACTTCATCGGAATTCTTCTTGTGCTAATATCTGCTATTGCACTATAAAGTTTTCCATAATCTTGTAATTTAAAAGAAACAATATCTAAATAATGACCATCCTGTAAATTAATTCGCTCTATAGATTTTTTGTCTTTTCCATTTTTACTTCTTTCTATAAACCATATTCTGCTTTTTAGTTCTTCAACTTTTTCTGGAGATAACATCTCTACAATTGTCGATAAAATACTTATAATATTTCTATCACTTATACTATATCCCATAAATACAATTGGATATTCCAAAAAAAGTGTTAATAATTTAGCATTTAAATATTTACTCTTTTCAAAAAAATTATCATAATCTTTTTTTGTTATAACAATGCTATTGGGGTTACTTGAAGATCCATGTATTTTGTAAATCTCACCTACTCCATCTACCATATTTTCCAACAAAGAATCTTGCCCGATTAATACAGAATAATCATCGCCAAATACTGTCTCCATCACCCTATCATAATTTGTTGTAATTATAGCTGCTGGTCTAGTTTTCTTTAACTCTTTTATTTCAAGATTCGTATTCAATCTTTCCAAATTTCTTGCTAAATAATCATCCATAATTTCTGCAATTCTTTTTCGAAAATAATATGGTTTACTTCCACCTTCTTCAAGTTCATCATCAGTAAGTCTATCAAAATAGAGTGTTTCTAATTCCTCTGCAAGTTTCTCATTATTTACATATCCATTACTCTCTGTGTATTTTTGAACTAATTTAATAAAATTGATATCTCTACCATCAACTATTTCTTTCAATAAACCAATCCAATTAGGACTTTCTATATATATTCCTGAACCAACAAAAAAAATCGGTGCAATACCTAGCGATTTCAATTTACTTTGCATTGATTTAAACATAGCATACCTCCAAAACAAAAAATTTATCGAAACCAGAAATTCAAAATAAATTGTACTTAACAAATCCTTGAATTAATACAAATACTAAATTGCTGCAAAATAAACATCTTAACTTCTAGATGTTTATTCATAGTATTCTTTCAATTTTGCAAAATTTTACATAATATTTATTTGCCATTTTCCATTCTTAAATAATCATCACCTAAATATTACTTAATTAATTGATTGCAATATGGTAAAATTTCTTTTATCTTAGTAACTATACGCTTCTGCTCCTCAAGTGGTGGAAGTGGTATCAAAAAATTCTTCAACTTTTCAGCACTGAGTCCTTCCCTTGAAACTCCAACCTGCACATCCATTATCTTAGACTGAATATATGGAGAGATTATTATATTATGAATCCAGAATCTCAAGCCAAGGTTCACTCCACGGATTATCATAACATGCTGATTTATATTAGCTATATCAAAGTCATCAGTTACTATTGCACATCTACCTATTGAGCCACCTGTAATATTTAGCAATATATCTTTCGCTTTTACAATACTTCCTTTTTTGTTTAATTCTTCTGAAATATATACAATACCTTCATATCTTATTCCATCATTATATATATTTTGTGACCTAAGAAATTTAATGCCTTCTTCTTTATAAACATTACGTCCACCAGATGGTGTACTTCCTGAACTTATTTTTGCACACAAATCATTCAGTCTCACCCATTTCCAACTACTAGGAATTTCAAAAGGAATTTCATCCTCAGTTATCTCAGACGATGGCTTTTCTCTCTTAATCTTGCCATCTTTGATAAGCTGAGCTTTCTCAGCAATAATCTTCTCATAAAGCTCATCAGCAGTTCCTTCTTCTGGTCGTTGTTCCACCAGCTTGCCCTGCACAGCCATTTGCAGAATACTCTTCTTCATATCCTCTGGAAATTTTTTATTAAATATTTCCAACTTCATATAAGCCTTGTCATACTGGTCGATATATGGAAGAATTTCCTCAATCTTGGCAACGATGCGGTGCTGCTCTTCAAGCGGTGGTACTGGAACTATCGCTCTATACAATCTGTCATCATTTATTGCTGGATATGTAGCTCCTCTTGCGTTTTCACTTGCATTAACATAATTATCAAAGGTTGGAGACATCAAATAGAAAAATAAATATCTATTATATAATTCTCCTAAGCAAGACATTACCGCAAAACCAGTACTTGCTATTGGTTTGAAACCAAACTCTTTATCAATAATACACATATTATGCAAATAAGGTCTTACTGTCGAATAAATAATATCTCCATGTTTTACAATTTTTCTAGCTCGTGATGGAGCATCTTTAGCTTCAATAATGTTCTCTTTTTGATTTAATTTTTGATGTACATTATCTATAGAGCCAATATCTATGTAAGAAAATTTATATTGTGGTTTTTCTTGTCCATTATTACATACAATATCCTTCAATCTCACCCACTCCCAAGACTCAGGAATTTCAAAAGGTATCTCCTCTTCTGTAATCTTGGGCAATGGCTTTGACTTCTTTATCTTTTTATCCTTTATTAGCTGTTCCTTTTCAGCCTTTATCTGTTCAAGTAGCTCTCTTGCTGTTCCTTCCTCGGCTCTCTGCTCGACAAGCTTGCCGCAAATGGCAAGCTGTAAGATACTGTTCTTTAAATGCTGTGCTTTCAAATTAGTTACCTCCCAACATAGAAGTAATCTTCTCTAATACATGGTCAATCTCAGCATTAAGAGATGCTCTTTTTTCCTGATACTGATTGATCAAATCCATCGGATCAAGAATTTCCTCTTCTTCATGTGGAAATCCGCATAGGTCAATATTATATCCATTAGCCACAATTTCATCTACAGTATACTTCTTAGCCTTAGGGAATCCATCTACTTCTATTTCCTCACGATTATCCCACCACTCAAGAACTGGTGCAAAATGTTCCAGTTTCATAGGCTTGGTCTTTGAGAAGTTCTTATACCCCTCTGGCATATCCAAACGATAAAACCACGTCTCTTCTGTTGGATGTGTATTATCAAAAAACAAAATGTTTGTCGTTATAGAAGTATACGGAGCAAATACACTATGAGGCATTCTTATAATTGTATGGAGATTAAATTCTTCCAATAATTTCTTTTTAATATTCACCTTTGCATTATCAGCACCGAACAGAAATCCATCCGGCAGAATAATTCCACATCTACCAGCTCTCTTTAAACGGAACATAATAATGTCCATGAATAAATCTGCAGTCTCTGAGCTACGCAGTTCCATAGGGAAATTTGCCTTTACAGAATCCTTTTCATTACCACCGTATGGTGGATTCATAAGGACTAAATCAAACTTCTCCATCTTTCTGTACTCTTTGTAATCAATTTCAAGAGTATTTCCATGTATAATCTCTGGATTGTCGATATCATGCAACAACATATTTGTAACACAGAGAATATGTGGCAAAGCTTTCTTCTCCACCCCGTAAACTGTATTATTATAAAGTTCTTTATTTTCATTAGAAGTCAGACTCTTATCATAAAGTTCGTTAAGCGCAGACACAAGAAAGCCTCCTGTGCCACATGCGAAATCTGCCACCCTTTCTCCCAAATTTGGTTTTGTAACTTTTACCATAAAGTCAGTTACTGCTCTCGGTGTATAAAACTCACCAGAATTACCAGCACTCTGTAAATCTTTCAAAAATGACTCATAGATTGAACCAAATGCATGTCTTTCTTCATACTCAGTGAAATCAATTTCATCAATAATATTTATAACTTGTCGAAGCAAGATGCCATCTTTCATATAGTTGTTGGCATCTTCAAAAGCATAACGCACCATTATTTGGTTCATTGGCGTATCCTCTGAGAGCTCAAGGTTTTTAAGTGCAGGAAAAAGTTCATTATTAATAAAATTAAGAAGTGCATCACCAGTAAGAGCCTGTCCATCTTTATAATCTATTGCCCAGTTTCTCCACTTGTACTTTTTAGGAATAATAGATATATAGTTATCATTGATAAGCTCCCATTCCTCTTCTTTTGCATCATAAATCTTTAAAAATAAAATCCACACAATCTGTTCAATACGTTGAGCGTCTCCATTTACCCCTGCATCATTTCGCATAACATCTTGTATTCTTTTCACAAAATTAGTTATAGCCATTAGTAAAAACCTGCTTTCATTTTCTTTATATATACTATGCGGAGAAGATTTCATCTTCTAACTCTTTCACAGCCTGTTCATATGCGGCTTTACCGCCAAATGCCTTAACAATCTTCATGGGACTACCAAACTTCTGGAATTCCTGCAACTGTAAAACTTTTGTCTCCTCTATCTCCTTTAATCCTTCACTTGCATATTTATCCATAAGTGCCCCCAGAACCTTTCTCGCAAGCTCTGAATACTTATAAAGATATCCTCTCTTTTGAACGTTTTTTATGCGTTCTATACGTGTTAGAGGTGCTTTATCATATGCAAGATGCAAAATTAAATCAAAATCATCAATATCAGTCTGACCTGTTTCCTCACGAACAGCATCAAGAAGTACACCATCCTCACGAAGCTCATCAACAATAGCCTGTTTCTTTTTCGCTTCATTCCAGGTCTTAAGAAATACATCTAGTCTCGCATACTGCCCTAAGATATTCTTTTTTGTGTAATCAATAAGACTTTCTGTAATAAATTTTCCATCTTTATCAATATACTGAACTCTTTCCGATAAAACTTTGACCTCTACATCCTTGATATAATATTTTTTAGGTTTCTCAAAACCATCATCAGTACCCCAAACATTGTCAGCATTTCCTATGTTCCCAACACCTGAGCTATTGTCCATATCATCTCCTTTATTTTGAAAATTATCTCCATCACCTGTTGCTGGAGATATTGGATCATCGCCAGTAATGTCTATAACTACTTCTGGATTACCATCAAAATTTTTATCAGCAAATAACCTTGTAGCATTACGAAAATCCATGATTGTGAAATATGTTTTTCCGTAGTCCTCAAGCAGTCGAGTTCCTCTCCCAATAATTTGTTTAAATTCAATTGGAGAGTTTATATTATTATCTAAGACAATAAGCTTACACATTTTGGCATCTACACCCGTAGTCATCAGCTTACTCGTAACTGCTATAACAGGATATTCGCTATCCTCATCAATAAAATTATCAAGTTGAGCTTTGCCTTCCGCATTATCCCCAGTTATACGCATAATATATTTATGATTCTTAGTCCATATATCTTTGTTCTCATTGATGAGAGCTTGACGCATACGCTCTGCATGTTCTACATCGACACAAAACACAATAGTCTTGCTAAATCTATCTGTTTTTTTCAAAAATTCTGTTACTTTTTTTGCAATAACTTTTGTCCTTTCATCCAATACAAGAGTCCTGTCGAAATCTTTGACATTATACTCTCTATCCTCTATTTCATAGCCATTATCATCAAGTTTTCCAGCTTCTGGACGATAACCTACAAGATCTTTATCAAGTCCTATACGAATAACCTTATAAGGAGCAAGAAATCCATCATTAATTCCTTGTTTTAGAGAATACTCATATATAGCTTCTCCAAAGTATGTTTGTGATGATGCTTCTTTCGTCTCAATAGGAGTTGCTGTCATACCTATCTGAGTTGCTCCAGAAAAATACTCTAATATCTTTCGCCAAGCTGACTCTTCTCTTGCTGAACCCCTATGGCACTCATCTACCAATATCAAATCAAAAAATTCAGGTTTAAACTGCTTAAATGGTTCTACGCCCTCATCGCCGGCTAACTGCTGGTATAATGCTAAATATATTTCATATGAGCTGTCGAGCTGTCTATTTTCAACCTTAGTCATTTTACTCCCGAACGGTTTGAAATCACCTGATATTGTCTGATCTATAAGTACATTTCTATCAGCAAGAAACAATATCTTCTTTTTGATACCTGCTTTCCATAATCTGTAGATAATCTGAAAAGCCATAAAAGTCTTACCTGTTCCTGTAGCACATACTAAAAGCACCCTATTTTTCCCACTTGCTACAGCATTTACTGTTCTATCTATAGCAACTCTCTGATAGTAGCGGGGTTTCTTATAACCTGGCACCCAATAATATGGCTCAAGCAGAACTTTCTCACCAGTTTCAGAAAAATTCATCTCACATACATATTTATGGTATAATTCATCTGGTGAAGGAAAATCATCAAGTGAAAGATTGCGAATGTTGCCAGTAATTAAATCCTGCTCCACAAATCCATCCCCATTAGATGCATATACAAACATTACATCCAAAATCTCAGCATACTCTATAGCTTGTTGGAGTCCTGCTCCTACAGGATGGCTATTATCCTTAGCCTCTATGATTGCCAAAGGGAAATTAGCTTTATAGAATAATAGATAATCTGCAAATTTCTTCTTACCACGTGAAGTTATATTTCCTCTTAAAATAATACGACCTGATGTAAATGCATATTCATAACGAATCTGTTTCTTATTCCAACCTGCTTGCTCTACTGCTGGAGTTATATATCTTGCCTTTATATCCGCTTCTGAAAGATCTCTTTTCTCCATTTACACAACACCTTCCTTTTTGATAATTATCTCATCTGTGATATTCTATCATATGGACTCATAATCGGTTCCTTGTAAATCAAAATGCTTAAACTAATTGTATCATATATCATTAACATTTTCATCTATATTATAGTGCTATAGTAATAGCCATAATAACAAAAATGGACACTGACCTATGTCAATGTCCATTTTTTCATTACGCATTTCTTAACTGTACATAATAACTTCATACATTACTTTTGATGGCTTATAATCCATTGCAACATATCCTCTGCATCTATTTTGCCAGCTGCTAAATCAAGGATTGTATCGCTCAATTCTTTTTGTGTATATGAAAGCTCATATCCATTTAATGTTAAAAATACCAACATCACATGAGTACCTAAACGTTTGTTTCCATCAACCATCGGATGGTTCTTTACAATTCCAAAGCATAACTGTGCTGCTTTTGCCTGTACACTTGGATATAATTCTTCATCTCCAAACGATTGAAATGGATTAGCAAGTGCTGATTCAAGCATACCATCATCACGAATACCATTACTACCACCAGTAATTTCAATCAGTCTTTCATGAAGTAAAATGACCTGTTCTTTGCTTAATCTTATCATTTGGCAAGTACCTCATAAGCTTCCATATTCTGCTTAATAAGACGCTCTGATATAGCAAATACATCCTCTGTGGATGCTATTTTTTCCTGCTCCGCTTTGCTAAAATCAATTACGAGATATCTTGGTACATTGTTTTTAAGGATCACTGCTGTGCCATGCTCATCAACAACTTTGGCAACCTTTGAAAAATTCTGATTAGCTTCTGTTATAGAAATCATTGTATTTGTATCTATTGTCATACTATACACCTCACTTTAAACTATATTATATATAAATTATAGGATAAATACAACCTATTTTTATAGCTAATACTTGATATTTTGTGAATATTTCAAGAGAATTAATGATACACAAGATTATCAATCAATTCATGGACATGTTCTGTAACCTTTAATTTATAAGCCATACTTTGCCCTCGTTTCTCTAAGGGCTGCTCTGGCATCCTTTACCTGACCTGCTTCTATCTGTTTTTCAGATATCTCTATATCTCTATACATGGCAATATGTTTCATGGTTGACTCATAAGTCTCCATACTCATAATTACCATATCGCCATATCCATTTTTAGTAACATAAATTGGCTCCTCTGTCTTGTGGCACATATCAGATATCTCTGATGTATTTTTCAAATCTTTAATTGGAATTATATGTGGCATAATAGATACCTCCTTTATATATGGTCTAATTATACCATAATTATGTTCTTTTCCAATCTTTTTATTCATCAAAATCATGTTAAAAAAAATACCACCTGAGCTTTATAGCATAATTTCTTGACTATAGTGCACAAAAATACCCTCCTTACTGGTTGTCCAGTAAAGAGGGTACATATCACACTGCCATGACCGTTTCTCTTATATTTCTATACAGTTTAGTTCTCATTCATCTTCGCCAGCTTAGCTGCCTGGTCGGCTGCGATGCAGGCATCAATGATTTCCTGGATATCACCATTCATAATCTTATCCAGCTTATACAGGGTCAGGTTGATTCTGTGGTCAGTAACACGTCCCTGAGGGAAGTTATAGGTTCTGATCTTCTCGGAACGGTCACCTGTACCAATCTGGCTTCTACGCATCTCTGCTTCTGCATCATGTCTCTGCTGCTGCTCGATATCATACAGCTTGGCACGCAGAAGGGCGAAAGCCTTAGCCTTATTCTGTAACTGGGATTTCTCAGTCTGGCTGTATACCACAATACCTGTAGGGTAGTGAGTCAGTCGTACAGCGGAGTCTGTGGTGTTGACACACTGTCCACCATTACCGGATGCACGCATTACATCAATACGGATATCCTTATCTTCAATCTTGATATCAATATCTTCATCAACTTCCGGCATAACGGCTACACTGATTGTAGAAGTGTGGATACGTCCACCGGACTCAGTCTCAGGGACACGCTGTACACGATGTACACCGGATTCATACTTCATTACTGAATATGCGCCCTGTCCGCTGATCATGAAAGTAACGCTCTTCATACCACCAATACCGATTTCCTCCACTTCCATAGTCTCTACTTTCCAACGGCGGCTCTCTGCGTAATGTACATACATACGGTAGATTTCTGCTGCGAACAATGCTGCTTCGTCTCCACCTGCGCCTGCACGAATCTCCACGATTACGTTCTTATCATCATTAGGGTCCTTAGGCAGAAGAAGAATCTTTAACTGCTGCTCTAATTCTTCAATTCGCTTCTTGGCATCATTGAGTTCTTCCTTGAGCATTTCACGCATCTCTTCGTCATTTTCAGATTCCAGCATAGAGAGGGAATCTTCTACGGTCTCTTTACATTTCTTATATTCTGTATAAGCCTCTACAATAGGCTGCAGGTTGCTCTGCTCTTTCATCAGAGAGCGAAATCTTGCCTGATTATCTGCTACTGTAGGCTCATGAAGCTCGTTCATAATTTCTTCATAACGGGCAATCAAATCATCTAACTTATCAAACATCTCTATTACCATGCCTTTCCAAATATTAACCTTGTCAATCACCTGCACAGACACTGGTCTGCTATGTGCGTATCTATATTTATGCCATATTCCAGCAACCGGTTACGACTCGATCCAGCTTCGCGTAGTCCTGTATCACTTCTACTTCAATAAAGCCCCTCTGTATCATGAGTTCTTTTACTGCTTCGCCCTGGTCATAACCTATTTCAAAGAACAGTCTCGCACCACGAGTCATATATGCCGGACACTGCTCTATTATTTTCCTGTAAAAATACAGCCCATCAGCCTTGCCATCCAGAGCGATCATCGGCTCATGTTCCCTGACCTCAGGCATCAGAGTCTCTATCACGTCAGTCTCAATATAGGGTGGATTCGATACGATCATATCGAACCTGCCTTCTACCTTCTCTAAGAGGTCGCTCTGTCTGAAATCTGCCTGAATCCCAAGTCTGCCGGCATTCTCTCTTGCAACTGCCAGTGCATCTTCTGAAATGTCCACGCCCATGCCTTCACATTCATTGCTGTATTTTAACAGGCTCAGCAAAATGCATCCGGAGCCGGTACAGATATCCAGTATGCGCGTACCATCACTAAGATATCTCATTGCCTCTTCCACCAGAATCTCTGTATCCTGTCTTGGAATCAGTACATACTCATTCACCTTAAAAGTAAGCCCCATGAATTCCTGCTCACCTGTAATGTGCTGCAGGGGGATTCTCTGTGCTCTTCTCTCTATTACTGTACGATAGAACTGTTCTTCCAGATCATTTCGCACACTGTCTCCATGAACCAGCAACGCATTCCTGTCTGTATGGCAAATATATTCCAGAAGCAGTCTGGCATCCAGTGCAGCCTCTTCAATTCCTGCATCTTCCAGCTGCTTCTTTCCATATTCATATAATTCTCTGTATGTCATATTCATAACCCTGCTAAGGCTCTTCTGCCGCAGTTGTATCCTGCATCCAGCTGTCATCTACTTCGTATCCAAAGGTCTCTTTTAAGTATGCCTTCCAGTCAAAGACTGCTTCTACAGAAGCAATTGCTACTTCGATCATATCCTCATCCGGCTCTTTGGTCGTAAGCTTCTGCATCCACAAACCGGGGGCGGATATGATTCTTACAACAATATTATCACTTCTGCCTGCCAGACGGATAATCTCGTAGGAAATACCTGCAATGACAGGAACCAGCGCAATACGCAGAACCAGTTTCAGTGCCATATTATCCACTCTGATAAAGAAGAATACAATGACACTCACCAGAACAACGAATAGCAGGAAGCTTGTTCCACAACGCTTATGCTGTCTGGAGCTTCGCTTTACGTCTTTTACTGTAAGTGGTCTGCCTTTTTCAATACAGTTGATACATTTATGTTCTGCCCCATGATACATATAGAGCCTTTTAATATCTTTCATAAGAGAGATTCCAGCGATGTACGCAATGAAAATCAGTATTCTGATCAGTCCCTCGATAATTGCAATCACGCTGGCATTGCGGATGTATTTACCAAGCAGGTCTGAAAGGAACAGGGGCAGGAGCATGAACAACGCTACTGCAATGATTACGGATAAAATCACGGTAAAAGTCATCATGATATCATCTGCCTTGTTACCCAGAAGCTTCTCCAGCTTCCCTTCCGTCTTACTTGGCTTCTCATCCTCTTCCTCATAGAAGGAAGCAGAATAAGTCGTTACCTTCATTCCCAGTATCAGGGAATCAATAAAAGCAAATACGCCACGGATAAACGGCAGCTTCGCAAACTTCTTATCTCCGCATACGCCCTTGTATTCCTCGACCTCTACATCAATCTCACCGTTGGGCTTGCGTACAGCCACTGCATATTTATCTCTATTCTTCATCATCACACCTTCCAATACAGCCTGTCCGCCGATACCGGAATAATGTGTTTGTTTCTTCTTAGCCATATAGTCCTCCGAGTCTGTCACATATCCTATGAACTAAAAATAAGGTTGAGATAAAATCTTACCTCAACCTTCTGAACGTTACTTATTTGCTTTCTACGCCGTACTTCTTATTGAACTTATCAATACGTCCACGAGCTGATGCAGCCTTCTGCTGACCTGTGTAGAATGAATGGCATTTTGAACAAACTTCAACGTGGATTTCAGGCTTTGTAGATCCTGTTACGAATGTGTTACCGCAGTTGCATGTAACAGTTGCCTGATAGTAATTAGGATGGATTCCTTCTCTCATGTTTTTCACCTCTCTATAGATAAAATCTTCTTTTTCATTTACTTATGTTCTCATAAACAGCTTACTCAGTATAACATAGCTTTTTATGATATGCAAGTCCTTTTTATATGAATTTCATCTTCTTTACAGTATTGACGAATTCCATGTTGTCTTTGGTCTTGGAGAAAAGGTCAAGTATCTTATCTACTGCCTCTTCCGGTTTCAGTCCATTGAGGGCTCTTCGGATAATATTAATTGCCTCCAGTTCATCCGGTGTCAACAACAGATCTTCACGTCTCGTACCGGATTTGGGAATATCAATGGCAGGGAACACTCTCCTCTCGGAAAGTCTGCGATCCAGTACCATTTCCATATTACCTGTTCCCTTGAACTCTTCATATACCACATCATCCATCTTGGAACCTGTATCTACCAGTGCTGTTGCAAGAATGGTAAGGCTGCCGCCTTCCCGCATGTTTCTGGCTGCACCAAAGAATCTCTTGGGCATATGCAGAGCTGCCGGATCAAGACCACCGGAAAGTGTTCTTCCACTGGGTGGCACGGTCAGGTTATAGGCTCTTGTCAGTCTGGTAATGCTGTCCAGAAGGATACATACATCTTTCTTATGTTCTACCAGTCTCTTGGCACGCTCTATGACCATTTCGGATACACGCTTGTGATGCTCCGGCAATTCATCAAAGGTGGAATAAATGACTTCTACATTCGGTCCTTCTATTGCTTCACGGATATCTGTTACTTCCTCCGGACGCTCATCGATCAGCAGAATGATCAGATGCATCTCCGGTGAATTCTTCTTGATGGACTGGGCAACTTCCTTTAACAGTGTTGTTTTACCAGCCTTTGGCGGTGACACGATCATACCACGCTGACCTTTTCCTACGGGGCTCATCAGATCCATGATTCGCATGGCAACACTCGCCCCTGCTGTCTCCAGTCTGATTCTTTCATTAGGGAAAATCGGAGTCATGTCCTCAAAATTGCGACGTTTGCAAGCCAGTTCAGGAGGTAATCCATTGACCTTCTTCACATATAATAATGCACTGAACTTCTCATTCTGTGTCTTTACTCTGGTATTTCCTACGATAACATCGCCTGTCTTGAGATTAAAGCGGCGGATCTGACTAGGCGCTACATAAACGTCATTTTCACCGGGCAGGAAGTTCTCACAGCGGATAAAACCAAATCCGTCTGGCATGACTTCCAGAATGCCGTTTGCAGCCATACCGCTGTCCAGTTCTGTGGGGAATTTCTCTTCGGGGCGTTCTTCCCTGACTTCTCCCGGCGCACGTAACACTGGTCTTGGCTCTACATCCTTGCCGGCAGCCTTGTCCTTTTCATCTTCAGCAAGCATCAGTTCCACCAACTGCGCCTTCTTCAGCCCGCTGGTTCCCTTAATGCCTCTGTTTTTGGCGATTGCACGTAAATCAGCCAATGCAAGAGATTCGTATTTTTCTCTCATACCTTCCTCCATATCTATATACGTTCCATTATGAATATCTTCTGCCTTTTATAATTGGGGTTGTTACTTATTCTTTCTTTGGATATGCTATATTTTTCAGATACATATACGACACTTTCGTAATATGTTCATGTGACGCAGCAGAATGTGCTGCCTTACCTATTATAGCGCACTTTTTCTAAAATAGGAAGAAGAATTTATTGCTAAGACCTGTTTCTTACATTATAATGAAGTTAAAAATTTAAAATACTAGGAGATGTGTACTTATGACTATTCAGGAAAAAGCACTGGAACTTCATGAAAAATGGAACGGAAAGCTGGAAACTGTCTCCAAAACTCCCGTAAAATCAAGAGAGGACTTATCTCTTGCCTATACACCCGGCGTTGCAGAGCCTTGTAAGGTAATCGCCCAGGATAAGGAAGCTGCCTACAAATATACGATGAAGGCAAATACTGTTGCCGTTGTATCTGATGGCAGTGCCGTTCTGGGACTTGGCAACATCGGACCTTATGCCGCTATGCCCGTTATGGAAGGCAAAGCCGTTCTGTTCAAGGAATTTGGTGGAGTCAATGCGGTACCCATCTGCCTGGATACACAGGATACAGAAGAAATCATCAAGGCTGTTACCTGGCTTGCGCCTGCTTACGGCGGAATCAATCTGGAAGATATCTCAGCTCCACGCTGTTTTGAAATCGAAGAGAGATTAAAGGAAATTCTGGATATTCCTGTTTTCCATGATGACCAGCATGGTACTGCAATCGTTGTTCTTGCAGGTATTATCAATGCACTGAAGGTTGTCGGCAAGCAGAAAGAGAACTGCAAGGTCGTTGTAAATGGCGCAGGAAGTGCCGGTGTCGCTATCACAAAACTTCTTCTGACTTATGGCTTCACCAATGTCATCATGTGTGACAAGGTAGGTATCGTAGATACCACAACACAGGGGCTTAACTGGATGCAGGAAAAGATGGCAAAGATCACCAATCCCAACCATGAGACAGGTTCCCTTGCTGATGCATTAAAAGGTGCTGATATCTTCGTAGGTGTATCTGCTCCTAATATCGTAACTCCTGAAATGGTAGCTTCCATGGCAAAAGACTCTATTCTGTTCGCTATGGCTAACCCTGTTCCTGAGATTATGCCGGATGTTGCCAAGGCTGCCGGTGCAAAAGTCGTAGGAACCGGCAGAAGCGACTTCCCGAATCAGGTCAATAACGTTGTCGCTTTCCCAGGTATCTTCAAGGGTGCCCTGGAAGGACGTGCCACACAGATTACAGAAGAGATGAAGCTTGCTGCTGCCAATGCCATTGCCGGTCTGGTTCCTGATGATGAACTGAACGAATACAACATTATGCCGGAAGCATTTAACCCCAAGGTTGCCGAGCTGGTGGCTGAAGCTGTAAAATCCCACATCAGACGCTAAGATGAATCCTTTACGCTGGGGAGACAAGCCCTATCATTCTCTCGATTATGAATTAAAACATCAATATGGTGAGAAAATCTATAAAATAGCCCTGGATGCAGGTATGACCTGTCCTAACCGTGATGGCACGCTTGGGACAGGTGGATGCATATTCTGCAGTGCAGGCGGCAGTGGGGACTTTGCAAGTCCTGCTGCCTCTGCCTGCGGGGAGTACTCCATACGCCAACAACTTCTGGAAGGTCTTTCCTATTTCCACACGAAAAAAACAGGCAATCGTTTCATTGCATACTTTCAATCCTATACGAACACCTATGCCCCCACCGGGCGGCTGCGCAGCCTCTATACCGAGGCGCTGGAAGAACCGGATGTAGTCGGTATCTCCATTGCCACAAGACCGGATTGTCTGGGCGATGATGTGATAGCCCTGTTAAGTTCGTTAAAAGACTCCTATCCTGATAAATTTATCTGGGTTGAACTGGGTTTACAGACGATGCACGAAGAGACTGCAAGATTTATACGCAGAGGCTATCCTCTTAGTACATTTGAAGAAGCACTAAACCGTCTTCATGCAATCTCGGTTCCTGTTATTGTCCATGTCATCCTGGGGCTTCCCCATGAATCGAAAGAAATGATGATAAAGACCTGTAACTATCTGAATTCCTGCCATATAGACGGTATCAAACTACAGCTTCTTCATGTATTGAAGAATACAGATCTGGCTGCCCTCTATGAGCAAAAAACTTTTGATATTCTGTCTCTGGAGGAGTATATTGATATTGTAATTACCTGTCTGGAGGTCCTGTCCCCTGACATCGTTATTCACCGTGTAACCGGTGATGGGCCAAAGGAGCTGCTGCTTGCACCTGCATGGAGTCTGAATAAACGTCATGTACTCAATACACTCCATCAACAGCTGCGGCTGCGGGATTCCTGGCAGGGCAGATATTACGAATCAACTAATCAATGAAAGGGACGTGATATTCATGACACAAGATCCATTGACACTCTATAAGCTCATCGTTCTTTACATGCTCAATAAAGTGAAATTCAAGCTGACCTACGCACAGATCAGTGAATTCATCCTTGAAAAAGAATATACGAACTTTCTGACATTACAGGAAGTCATCTCCGATCTGCAGGATACAGAACTGATCAAAGCTGACACTACGATGAACCGGACTTATTTCTCCATTACAGATGAGGGACGCAATACACTCTCTTACTTCGGTAATCGTATCGGGGAAGCCATTATTGCAGATATTGATGCCTTTCTGGATGAGAAACATCTGGAATTAAAAAATGAAGCCTCCATCACCTCAACCTACTATAAGGCTACTTCCGGTGAATTCGAGGCTCAATTGATTGCCCGTGAAAAAGATGTAGAACTGGTCAATATCAAGCTGTCCGTCCCAACGGAAGATATGGCAGCTTCGATCTGTGACAGTTGGCAGAAGAAAAATCAGAGTATCTATAAATATCTAATGCAGGAGCTGTTTTAATCAGCTCCTGCATTTTCTTAATCTTCCTTTTGCTTCGCCTCGTCCTTGATCCGTTTCATATGCTCACGAATCTTGGCTTCATAGCCATTCCAGGACGGCTCATAATATTTCTTGCCAGTCAATTCATATGGTAAATACTGCTGTTCCACATAATGATTTGGATAATCATGTGCATATTTATATCCTGTTCCGTGTCCCAATTTCGCTGCTCCTTTATAATGTGTATCCTGTAGATGCGTGGGTATTGGCAGATTTCCGCTTCTTCTTACTTCTTCGTTGGCTGCAAAGATAGCATTGCAGGCTGAATTACTCTTAGGTGCACATGCCACATAAGTTGCTGCCTGTGACAGAATAATCTGTGCCTCCGGCATGCCGATACGCTCTACAGCCTGTGCTGCCGATACTGCAACGGTCAGTGCCTGCGGATCTGCATTCCCAACGTCTTCAGAAGCACATATCATAATACGTCTGGCTATGAATGCCACTTCTTCGCCGGCATATAGCATCTTTGCCAGATAATAGACCGCTGCATCAGGATCTGATCCACGCATGCTCTTGATAAAAGCAGAAATCGTATCATAGTGATTATCTCCGTTCTTATCATAAAGTACGCGCCGCTTCTGTATACACTCCTGTGCTACTTCCAGGGTAATATGTATCTTACCATCCTCACTTCTGTCTGTGGTCATAACACCAAGCTCTATGGCATTCAATGCATGTCTGGCATCTCCCCCTGACAGATCAGCCAGAAATTCCAGTGCATCCTCATCTATTACAGCATCAAAGGCTCCCATGCCTTTCTCTTTATCATAGACCGCACGATGAATCAGTTGTTTGATATCTTCCTTATCCAGAGGTTTTAGTTCAAAAATAACAGAACGTGATATCAAAGCTCCATTCACTTCAAAATAGGGGTTCTCTGTAGTAGCTCCTATGAGAATGATCGTTCCATCTTCTACAAAAGGCAACAGATAATCCTGCTGGCTTTTGTTAAAACGGTGTATCTCATCAATAAAGAGTATGGTACGCTTGCCATACATAGCCATGGTGTCTTTTGCCTTCTGAATGACCTCTTCCATATCCTTCTTACCGGCTATGGTAGCATTGATCTGGGTAAATTCTGCACTTGTTGTATTTGCAATGACCTTGGCAAGTGTCGTCTTCCCTGTTCCCGGCGGTCCATAGAAGATAATAGAGCTTAATTTATCCGCCTTAATCGCACGGTACAGCAGCTTGTCTTTTCCAATAATGTGTGACTGACCTACTACTTCATCCAGTGTAGTGGGTCTGAGTCTTGCTGCAAGAGGTGCTTCTTTCTCAAGGTTGGTCTGTTTCATATATTCAAAGAGATCCACTTCTGATGCCTCCTTATACGCAAAAAAAACTGTAACTATCCAGACCTTATTTACAAGCTTCTGAATAGTTACAGTATAACAACCGTTCCGCAACATTTCAAGTATCGTTGCTGCCTCACCCTGCCTTTTACCAAATACGGTATTTGCCGCTTAAAGCAAGAAATGCAAAGAAATACAGGCAATTATCATAATATCTTCTCACTCCGGTGCGCATGGGTGTGTTCCAGAAACGCTCTATCCATTCATTCGTAAATGGATTGTTGGCAGCCAGAGACCCCTGCGCTACTGTAGCAATAATGGCTACAGGATGCAGTACATCGCTTTGTGCCACAGTACCATTGATTTCATAGGTGTGAAACTGATTTCTTCTGGCATCTTCCAGCAGAAATTCCTGTAATCTGTCTACCGCAGCACATTGTCCTTCATCAATACCGAACCATTCATAATCCAGACCGATATTGGCTACTGTGCGGTAGGAATCACTATAGAACCAGTCATGTCTGTCATTGGACCAGCCAAGCTTTCTGCTCATAGGACTACCATCAAACTCTGCATATTCTGCGGACATACCTGTGATGGGCGAGCATGCCTGCACCAGATATTTACGGCTTGCCACTGCTGCCTGCGCCCAGAAATCCCGGTCTTCCTCATCTGCCCACTTACTGAACAGTTCATAGAAATGTGGCAAATGATAAGAAGGATCTGTAAAATCAATACCAGGTACGAACAGAATCTGATGATTCTGCAAATTCCACATGGGTGCGCCCTGCCTTCCTGCGCTTCCTTTATGTAAGCAGGCTCTCAGGATTGCCCTGGCTTCCTTCTCGTAGGCATAGATTCCCTCTCCATCTCCCCATCTATGGGATGCAAAGAACAGAGCCATGGCAAAGAATTCTTCTCCATCCGGGGCAGGACCATAGGCATTCTTGGTGCCATCTATGGCACAGGACCAGGCAAAATATCCTTCATTTTCACCCTCTGCCATATACATATAGGTCTTCGCCCACTTCCAGAGACAGTCAAATTCCTTCTTCATATCCAGCTGCACACACAGCATCATTCCATAAGACATGCCCTCTGTTCTGACATCCAGATTACCTGTGTCCATAATATATGCCATATCTTCCCCTACGGGGTAGTATACTCTTTCCTGCTCTTCTCCATAGAAATAGAATCGGATGATTTCCTGTAAGCGTGTTTCTACCTCAGCCTGATGAATCCCCAATTCTGCAAAAACATTTCGATATTCTTTCTTCGCAATATCTGCCATTTCGTCACCCCTCCATATTTGTTACATGTACTGTTTCATTTCCTTAGGTTCATTGTAAGCAAAATCCGGGGGTTTATCTCTTTAAAAATTGTGATGTAATGTTCAAATATTGCTAAGTATTTACGACTGCAGCTCCCTTCTTAGCAGATTCAGCAGATTGCGGTAACTGTTCATAACTTTCTCATGATGCTCCATAATATAATCTGTCCTGCCTTCTCTGGCAGCAGCTTCCAGGGCTTTGGCGTCCTCTGCCAGCTCTTCTGCTCCGATAGACAGGGATTTACTCTTCAGGGCATGAACCAGAACCTGATAGTTCTTCCAGTCCTTATCCTGATAATACTGCTCTATTTCTTCTGTTTTGTCCGAATCCAGATAGGAATGCAGTACTTTCTCATATACTTCTTCACTTTGCGCACAATACCGGATTCCAGACTCTGTATCAAGGAAAGTCAGCCGGTCAACCAGCTTCTTGTCCTGTCTGAGCGCCTTTTCCACAGCCTGTAGGAAATCTGCCGGAAGAAATGGCTTATGGATTACACCCACAATCTGATTCTTCAAAGTCCCTGTTTCTACTTCCAGATTCTCCGAAGCTGACAGAAACATAACCGGAATCTGTGCAGTTGCAGGATTACTCTTTAATCGCCCCAAGGTCTCCTGTCCATTCATCTGTGGCATCTCCATATCCAACAGAATAAGCTGTACAGTATTCTCCTGTAGATATTTTAAGGCTTCTGCCCCGGAAGCAGCTTTCTTTACATCATATCCCTGTTCCTTTAGGAACTTCTCAGCCAGATACAGACTCATGGTATCATCATCCACTAACAGTATCCGCATAAGACCACCTGTAGATTCTGCGCCGGCTTCCTTGTCCGGAGTCTGCATCTGTACCGGCTCATCTTCCTGTATGGATACCTTCTCTGACGGAAGATACTTAATCAGAAGCTTCTCCAGCCGATTACCCTGTATCGGCTTGGCAAGATAATCTCTGAAACCAAGTTTAAGATACTCTTCCCGCATTCCTGTCAATGCATTGGCGGTCAGCATAATAACCGGCGTGTCTTTATTCAGGGAATCCGGCATTGCCTTCATCTGTTCCAGTGTCTGTACCCCATCCATTTCAGGCATCATATGATCCATAAAAATCACATCATATGCCTTTTGTCTGACCATATTCAGGCACTGCCGTCCACTCATTGCCGTATCAATCTGCAGCTGTGTCCTTTTCAACAGATTACGGATAACCATCAGATTCATTTCCACATCATCTACAACCAGAATCCTGCCCTGCGGCGCCCGGAAGCTTTCTCGATATCCGGTCATGGCAACAGCATGGTAATCATTAATTCTGCCAATCGGAGTATGGTCCACGATTGTCTGCGGTAATGTAACAGTGAAGCAGGAGCCCTCTCCATATACACTCTGTACCTGAATGGATCCATGCATCAGTTCTACCAGCTGATTTGTAATGCTAAGTCCAAGTCCTGTACCTTCTATATTATAATTTCTGGATGTATCCAATCGTTCAAATTTATGGAAGAGCTTATCCAGATTCTCAGGCTTGATGCCAATTCCTGTATCTTTTACCTGCAAAATGAGCTGCAGGCAATCCCCCTGCATTGTTCCCTTTACATTTATGGTCACTTTCCCGGTCTCTGTATATTTCACGGCATTTGTAAGAAGATTGGTGAATATCTGGCGGATGCGCACTTCATCTCCCCTTAAAATCCTGGGCAGCGTCTCTTCGCACAATACTTCTGATTCTAACCCTTTCTTTTCCAGTCTCTCTGCAACCATATTGTAGCTGTCATTAATCAGTGAGCCAAGCTCATACTCCGTAGGAATAATCTCCATTTTACCTGATTCAATCTTGGAAAAATCCAAAATATCATTGACAATCATCAGTAATGTATTAGCTGCCACATGTACGCTGGAAGCATATCCATAAATCTCCTGATTCTCTTCTTCACGAAGGATCATCTCATTCATGCCCATAATAGCATTGATAGGAGTTCTGATCTCATGAGACATATTGGCAAGGAAGTCACTTTTCACACGATTGGCAGCCTGCGCCTGTTCTTTTGCCAGTTCCGACGCTTCCAATGCTTTGACAAGGTCTCTGTCTTTTTCCGCAATCATTCTATCCAGAGCTATCGCCATCAGCCCTGCCACAGCAATTACAATATAAGCGATTGCAGCCTCCGGAATCAGATGATCATCTGCCTCTCTCCAGCCCATATGCAGCCACAGCCAACGATAGAACAAGGTAAAAGTGACACTCCCCAGTCCGGCTGCCATAACTGTCTTGGACAGCTTCGTATCACTGAATACGATTGTAATAAGAATCGGCAGACAGAACAGCGTCAATGTATTACTGAACACGAAATGTACTGCAGCTGTTACTGTAATCAGAAACATCATGGTAAGAGCCGGAATGTAATTCAGTATCCGCTCATCCTTTGCAAAATGTCTCTCCAATCTGCCCTCCAATACAACTGCACTTACATTCAATACAGTCGGTAACAGCATAAAAAGGAAAAGATATACAGGCAGGGGCTGATCTATGCTGTCCTGTTCTTTCAATATCATAAATATGACTATCTCCAGTATCAAAATACAAATTGTAAAGGATACATTGAATTTATATAGTATTTTTCTCCATTTGGCATAATCCGGTGTAATCTTTTGCATTTTTGTTACCACGCCTTTCAGTAACCTGAAAACTGTTCTTACTTTATTATCCAGTATACTCCATTATATACAGCTCATGCAAGGCTCTGGTTGCGGCAACATAAAGCTGCTTGGCATAACGGGAATTCTCCTGATATCCTTTCATATCCGGTCTCCACAACAGAACACAGTCAAATTCAAGTCCCTTGGTCTGCGGCACTGTCAATACCATGACACCTCTGTTAAATCCTGCTTTATCCGAATCAACCAGTGTCTGCTGTATATATGCGCCAAGCAGCGGCTTCACCCTGTCTGCCTCTTCCTGTGAGAAACATACAACAGATATGGTCTCATAGCCCTTCTTTAGAACCTCTGTAATGATTCTGACAGCCTCTTTAACCAATGCCTTTTGTGATACTGACTCTATCGTCCTTACCGGCTCCCCATGACGGATTACCGGCTCTATCTTATAGGTGCCTCTGGATGCACGGTCTAATATCCTGCCCGCAAACTCTGATATCTCAATGGTATTTCGATAACTCTTGGACAAAAGACGAAATTCGTCAGTATTCCGGCAAAATATCTTCTCCTTCATATCCCGCCAGTCATTCATGCCACATTCATAATTTACATTCTGTGATACGTCCCCCATAATGGTAAAGAAACAATCCGGCAATACAGTTCTCAGTGCATAATATACGATTGGTCCAAAATCCTGTGCTTCATCAATGAAAATCTGTCCAAACTCTTCATCCGGTTTCTTCTGTACAGCACGATAGTAGATTAATAAAAGGGCAGCCATATCATATACATCAAACTGTCCCTTATCCAGCCTCTCTTTCACAGGAGTCATATCAATATAATAGGATGCACCATAACTGTCCAGAAAGTGCTCATAAATCGTAAGCAGACTTCCCTTATACTGATGACTGCTAAAATAATTCTTATATTCTGCCTGCTTACGTCCATACATCCTTTCATCCTCATGATGCATGGTCTGAAGCTTAATCCTTGCCCGTAAGCGTTCATCCAGAAGAACCAGCAGCTTATTAATAGAATACTGTGGATTCTCATGGATAAATCTTTCATTATTCTTTGCAGAAAGCAGCATACCAATCTCTTCATCCTGAACTGCACAATTGCCCAAAATATGATTACGAAGCCGCTCCATATACTGTTCCAGTTCTCTTGCAAACAGCATCTTGCTCTTCCATGCCCAGGATGGGTTGGCTTCTACAAGCCGGTATTTCTTCTTCCATTCCTTATGCAGCAGATGTGCCAGCAGCTCATCCATTCTCATATGCTTCACATCATATACATCCAGCTCAGGCAATCCGCCTGTAATGTAGTCTATCAGAATGTCACTGCCACCCACGATACAGAATTCATTGGAAGTAAAACAGTCTTTATAATTGTACATCATATAGGAAATACGATGCATTGCAACAGTGGTCTTCCCACTTCCGGCTACGCCCTGCACAATCACATTATGAAAAGGGCTGGAGCGGATAATCTCGTTCTGCTCCTTCTGAATGGTTGCAATGATATCACCTAACACCACATCTCTGTTCTTGCTCAGGTATTTGACCAGAAGCTCATCATTTGCCGCCACATCACTGTCATAAAATCCCTGTAATTTGCCGTTTTCAATGTCATAGGTACGCTTCAGCTCCAGGTCAATACGATAACTGCTGCCATCCGGTATCTGATAACTTCCCTGCCCCAGTTCATTCTCATAATATACTGTGGCAATGGGCGCCCGCCAGTCTACAATGACCATATGTGTCTTATCCTTCTGTATGCCATGCTTGCCAATATAAATGGACTCATGCAGGCGTTCATCCAGATTCCTGTAATCAATTCGCCCAAAGAAAGGCTTCTCATATGCCGCCTTATTATGTGCCAGCTGATTCCTGCTGTGTTCCTCCAGACTTTGGGATGTAAACATCTGATCATACAATTCCACATTGCCGCTCTGTACAGCCTTGACCAGCTCCTGCGTCTGTCTGTGCCTTTCCTCGACCTGTGCCTCATACCGCCTGATATTCTCCGCAATCAGTTCACGACATTCCTGTAAATGTTCTTCTTCTCTCATCTTTTAACATTACCTCCATAGTGACACATGTGTCACTTTCCATACACACTTCCCGTTCCGGGGTTATATATTTGAGTTACAAGAGTTATTATACGTGAAAAATAATTTAATTCTAGACTTATATTTTGACTTGTGTTATAGTGTTGTATAGAGAATAAGCATGGCTTTACTTTAGTTTGCTAAAGTAAAGCCATTTTTGTTTTAGATATGTATTTTATTCTACTACAATCTGTGTACAAGTTAAGATATCCCTTTCTGCTTATCCAGCAGTTCCTTCAGTGCATCCTCACTGTCACTGACCCAGGCATCCTCTTCCTCTTCATTCAGACCAAGGTACTGCGCCAATGTGCACTCTTCATCACTCATGCCCCACTCATAACTGTAATCATCAATTGCTTCAAATTCGACCTCACCTGCTAAATACAAATCTTTAAATTTACGCTCCATCCAGACAGAATCCTCCTTTATCGATTGTCTTTGGTAAGAACCATTATACCTTATTTTATTCCAAAAAACAAATACCCGCTGTCTTCAAAACAGCGGGTATCTGCTATACAATATTCTCTCCCTTAGCAGCAACTCTGATACAGTGTTATATCGGATTTTAATAAAATATCAGATGGCAATATCAAGAAATGTCCTCTGCATGCCTGCTGTCTGCCGGTTCTTTACCATAAATACTGCTGAAGCGTTTCTGTGATATACAGCCGCTTCATTGATCATTCTGGTTAAGTCATTCATCTTCTGGGAAAGCTGGACGTTATCATTTTTTGTAAAAGAAATTCCGTTACCGCCTGCGCGGCTCAATTCCAGGGTAAGCTCTTTGATTTCTCTCTGGAAATTCAATCTGTCTGTCATGGAGAAATTACCATTGATGACCTGACTGGACAGTCCTTCCATCTTCTTCATCATCTCTTCAATCTCCGTAGCGCTTGCCATTTCTTCTTTGGCAGCCTGCTTCTCCAGCTTCAGGCTCTCCCTCATGCCTGCTGCCGAAATCGATACTTTTACAGATTCTTCCTCCTGCTCTGGTTTCTCTTCGAGCAATACTGCTTCGATTTTTCTGGTGTGTTGTCTGTTATTGCCGCCTGAACTGCCATTTTCTACTGCTGAAGCAGCACTGTTGAGCTGTAAAGCGGTACTCGCACTCTTTACCTCCATAACATATTCTCCCTCATACCGGTGCAGACCCCCTCAAGTCCACACACGCCTTGTTATGTCGTCCTTTTACAGACACCTTATATGTTAACTACTCCCCTTATGCTATATATATCGGAGCTTATTGTCAGAACTTTATAGTAATTATGTAATTTTTTTGAATTATTTTGAATTTTCTGTAAACTTGGTGTTCCTGTATAGATTTTATATTTTTTGTGTATTTTGCCGATTCATCCTATACAAATTATATCCGAATGTTTTATAATAAAGCTGTATACATCAAGAAAGGATACAAACAGATGAAGCCTAATTTTGATCCTGTAATTGAAGAATGCATAAAAGAAGCAAGAGCTAATCTATACATGGTTCGAACATCCAGACAGCAGGAATATATGCCTTACTGTGACCGGCTTTTTGCCTATGCTGCTTCTGAGCAGTCTGATTACCTCTTCGCCCAGGCTTACTATTGTATGATGCTGTACTATGCCTGTGTGAACGATTATATTAACACAGTCAGCTGTGCCATGGAAGGAATCAAATATCAACAAAATACGCAGGAATATGAATTAGTGGCACGTTCCTACAACATGCTTGGCATTTTCACTGCTTCAACAGGAAACGGTTCACAGGCAGTTGATTATTATCTTTCAAGTATTGATTATTGTAATCAGTATCATTTTGACCATGTACATGCTATGGCAGCCTCGAATCTTGCGGATGTCTTTCATCGCAGCCTGGTCTATAACCGTGCTCTATATTATTACGAAGAGGCTGAGAAATATTTTCTCAAAGATCCCACTTCACCAGAACCATGTATATATCTTGATGAGCTTAACAACCTGCTTTGTAATAAAGGACACTGTCTGCTTTCTATCGGTCAACTGGAGAAAGCCAATGAATGTGGACGTAAGATTCTGCACAACCTGGAGCTGATTCAGGAACAAGGCGGTGAATATATTTTTTTTACCACACATGTATATCTGGCTGTCTTAGCCTATGCTAATCAGGATATGGACCTGATGAATCATCATCTTGATATTGCTCTGAGTGATTTTTACAGCAGTGATGCCTATACTACTTATTTATCAGATATTACTGCTCTCATTCAATTATATATGAAACTTGAGAAATATAAGGAACTTGTCAAGATTCTGGATTATTATCTGCAAAAATGCAAAGAGGATCATGCACCATTCTATATCTACAGTATTTTCCTGGGCAAAAGAATTGAATGTGCCACCCAGTTACGGGATGACAATTCCTATCGGTATTTTTCCCAGCTTTTCATACAGCTTTACCAGGACAGCGGAACACAGAATTCAGAATCTGTGCTGCATGCTGAAACCGTTCATAAAGAACGTCTGCGTGTGCAGAAGCTACAACAGGAAATGCTGCTCCTTAACGAACAGCTTATGGTACAGTCCCAGCACGATGCTCTGACTGGTCTGCCCAACCGGGCTTATCTGAACAATTACGCAGAAGAGACTCTGTCCAAAGCACTAAAGAATCAGGTCAACTTTGGTATTGAGATTCTGGATATAGATTTCTTTAAATCAGTAAATGACACTTATGGGCACATGGAAGGCGATCATTATCTGACTGCCGTAGCAGACCTCTTGTCCAGAATTACGGAAGAATATTCCAATGTATTTGCTGCCAGATATGGCGGAGATGAATTTGTTCTGGTCTACTATGATAAGAGTGCGGATGACATTAAAGAAATCATGCATCAGCTCAAGCTCTCAACAGTCAGTGTAAAGCTGCCGGCAATAAGCCAGCTTGGGGAAGATCACATTACCTTATCCCAGGGCTGCTGCAATCGTATTCCTGAACCCTTGAACCGTCTGTGGGATTATCTGGCACGGGCAGACACCGTTCTCTACGACGTAAAGAAAAAAGGCAAAAATAATTATAAAGTATCAGAGCGTTTTAAAAAGGCATAGGTCAATCGACCAATGCCTTTTTCGCATAATACCCTGCTGCTGCACGACTAAGATTCCAGTTTCGGATGTGCATTTGCTCATTTTCTTCCTGTATTCTCCTGAAATACTCTCTTTGAAGATTCTCTAGCCTGTATCCTGTCTCCTCTATCTCCACGTTATCCATAGCCGCGATTGCCGGCGCTGCATCCGCGGAAAGTCTCGTCTGTAGATAATAGACATCTGCTGCTCCCCCCTGCTCTATTGTTGCGATATTGTATCTTGCAACCCAATAATCAGGATGCAACATGGCAAATCCAAGATACCCCAATGTGACAACGATCAGTAAATAACGAAACAGCATAAAATCCTCATGATAAATGTCATAAATCATTCCTGCTGTCAGCATTACCATAACCGCCAGCGTCCACAATACTGCCAATCTTAAAAAAGTCATTCCATAACAGTTGATATATAATATCATACGGTACGCACTGGATGCAATCATGATATAAGTACAGCCACAGATTATTGTCAGCAAAAGATTCAATACTCTGGATCTGGCAAAGAAAGCATGACACGCCGGCACCAGGCATATATTGAAAATGCATACAAAAAGCAATGGGAAGAAGCCGCTTCTGGCATATTCTGCATATGTGTATCCTTTAGGAAGACTCATTTTACCAAGAAAAAGACCAAATATCTGTACACCACAGAACAATACATACAATGCGATAATCAATACTGCTGCCGTGATCGCAACATAGGCATCCCACTGAGGACGGCTCTCCTGTACCGCCTCTTCCTGAGACTGCCTTTTCCTGCAAAAGGCAAGCATTCCATAGGTATATACAAAGCATATCACTACCATAAGCAGAACCCGAAATACCTCACCATTACTGAGCCATTCCGGTATGTGCCACTGAAATACCCAGTCAAACATATCGCAGAACATCTGATAAAAAACGGCATCTGCACAAAGCAGCAATACTCCGACAATACATAAAATAGGAATACTCACGGCAATTCCTATTACGACAGCCAGAATCACCCGGTTACGTTTCTGTATCTTCTGTTCATCCTTAGGTTCGGGATTCTGCGCCTTCCTATAAGCAATTGCCTCCGTAAAAGGTGCTGATATTTTGCACAGGCTTCCCCAGAATACTCTCCATATCTCTCTGCACCAGGTTCCCATGCGCCATTTCTGTGTCTTTTGCCCCAGCAGCATCTGTAACATCCACACTGCAAACAGCACAATTCCCAGTAAACGGTTCAAGCCAATCAATACATAGGAATCCGTTGTGCAGTTAATCACTCCAAGGAGAATCAGTGCAACCGTCCAGAATCGATTGTCTTTTACGGCAGTAACCCCAGACTTTTTCAAATAAAATCCAAAGAAGAATAAGGTCCCGCCTACGTAAAAAGGGAATATAATTCCAGACCTGTTCTGATACAGGCAAAAAGTATAAAAAATTGCATATAATAAGCAGCTTATGTGCATTTTGGGCGCACTTTCCCAAGCCTGCTGCTTAATCAGGCTTTTTGTGTTCTCATCCATTCTTTTATTCCTCGTTTTTTTATTATATTTATTACGTCTAAGCCTCTTAGGCTATTATGTTATTGTTCATGCTCTGGCTGCGTTTCGTCATCCGCTACATATTCCAGAATATCTCCCGGCTGACAGTCCAGTGCCTTGCAGATTGCATCCAGGGTGGAGAGCCTGACTGCTTTTGCCTTGTTATTCTTCAGGATAGACAGGTTCGCCAATGTGATGTCCACATCTTTCGCAAGCTCCGTCAGCCCGACCTTACGCTTCGCCATCACTACATCCAGATTAATTACGATTGCCATATAAAACCAGCCTTTCTACACCGTAAGGTCATTCTCTTCCTTGTAATCAATTGCCTTATCAAACACAAATGCCAGCACTTTACTGAAAAGCCCCGCTATCACGAATACCAGTACCAACGTCAGCATTGTCACCGTCAGATACAACACGGTTCTCAGCAGACAGATAATTGCAATGATAAAGCTGTAGGTTCCCATCCTCTGTAAGCTGACCACATTCTCTCTGACAAAGCAGTCGTCAGCTAACACGGTTCGAAACATCTTGCGCAGCTCACCGATGATCAGAATTGCCAGAATGCCAAGAATGAAGTAGCTAAGCACTGCCTCCTTGTACTGCTCCACAAATACTTCATATTGAAATACTCTGGCGATCCATTTTATCGACCATGGTAATGTCACTGTCGCCACAATTCCTGCAAAATACATAAAATCCAGTAAATACTTCGTAATCCATACTACCGTTTCCTTCTTCATATGTTCTCCATACCTTTCTGAGGACATACACCGATGCCTCTTGTTTTGTTGAGTACACTATATCATGGTTGTAATTGAATTGCAATATATTTTTATTGTTTTTCGATAAGTTTGTATTGATTTTTGATAAAAAGAAAGGGGCATGTTGACACCCCGCTGAATTGGAAAACTGACTTCCAGTTTGCAAAAGTAAACCCCTGTTCCTAAAAG
>OGNV01000195.1_pt1 | contig 62433 bp, 46 predicted proteins | sample 1573561 | NCBI WGS metagenome assembly OGNV01 (sample SAMEA2581892, study PRJEB24529) | metagenome | biome: Human gut stool | place: China | collected 2011
TTAATATATTTAATTTGATTTATGCAGCGGAGAATTTTTGCAATTTAGATTTGTCTATCTGATGGACGAAATCGGCGAATACTCTTTGTTCATCTATTGGTACCATAATAATCTGTATGTCCTGCAAATTCTTGACAGATAAACCCGGCTGAGCAGCTCCTGTTTGATACCTTTTCAAATCAAGATTGAGCAATAACTGATTCAACCAAATACTATTCATCCGAATTATTGGTTTAACCAATAGTGCATGTTCCGTATTTTTAAATTTCCCCGTCGCATACTGAACATTCCCACTTAGTGCTCCCTGCCTACCTACAAGCGAATACTCACCTTCTTGGTTATATTCTGCTACATATCCTCTGATTCCATTACCACCATAACAAGGGTAAATGTTTATTTCGGTTGGTTCGACAGAAATATCTGATGCTGCTGTAAAATCTCCAGCTTTTAGCGCTAAAACTTCATTAAGTTCTTTTGTTTCCAAACCTTTACTATTGATAATCGGGTCACCAAAGAGTTCGACAAATCGGGCTTTGATGAGTGTGTCCAAAGCAGTTAATTCATGTTTTCTCAAGTTAATTATCGATTCTATTCTTGTAAGTTTATCTACAATCAATTGCTGTTCATAAATAGCTGGCAACTCCATTTTGACATTAAGCAAATCTGACTTGGTTAAACTTGGTATAGTAACTGTTTTATTTAACTTTTCAAAATTATATTTCTTACAAAAATAAAATAAATATCTAGGAAGCAACACTTCTCTTTTAGGAACCAATCCAAAGGCTGTATCTACATTCCAAAATGGCTCAGACACATAAATCGGATTATTGATATTCCCCTTACGACCTATAATAACAGTATCCGCATCACATATATAATCATCAGCATATCCTATTACCCCGCCACTACCATAAATTGGATATTTACCTTCTGAATTTTCAACTGTCTTTTGATTTTTACCATTCTTTATTTCAAGAACATCATTAAATATATATTCCATCTACATTCTTCCTACGAATTTTTATTGATTTATCTGATACATTTACAGTAATATTCTAACAATTATCTATTCATAACATATACAAAATAATGAACAATCTCGCATTATCCTCAATTACTTCATCCAATGCAGCCATCAAGACACAAAAATAACCGCTCCAACGTCCTGGAAGACAGAGCGGTTATCCACAAATAACTAATCTGAGGACTAACCGTATATCGGCAACGCCCTTTACATAATTATATTATCACCGCTGTTTTTATATGTCAATCATGTTTTTATTCTATAACTATTATTTCTCAACTTTGTCACATAGGCTGCTCATTTTCCCTACAAATCCGAATTTTAGTTAAAAATCAATCAAAAATTCTTACATAAAGCCAGCCCCATCAAGCTATATATCTCCTATGTGAAGTTTTTACATTGTTCTGATTAACTATTGCATATTTCATAGTTGTATCAATCTGTGAATGTCCCAGTATTTTTTGAACCTGCTCAATCGGCATACCTTTATCGATTGCCCTTGTTGCCATTGTTCTTCTGAATTTGTGCGGATGTATTTTTTCAATATCAAGTTTTCTTCCAAGTTCCCTAATACGTATTTCCACTCCGCTTATTTTTATTCTGTCATATGGTGCATCCAATGTAACAAATAACGCAGGATTATTGTCTACGCGTGATTCAATATAATTCTGCAAATGCAATTTTGCCTTTGCATCAAAATACACACGTCTTTCTTTATCACCTTTTCCGTAAACAACACATTCACGTTCTTCAAAATTAATATCTGATATGTTAAGACCAACAAGTTCCCCAACTCGTATTCCGGTTGAGTACAACAAATCAATCATTGCCAAATCACGTAAACATTTACAGTTATCACGCAGGCGTTCAATAATTTCATCTGAAATTATTTCTTTCACCGCCTGTTTTGTCTTTATTTTATGAATACGCCTCATTGGGCTTTTTAATATATAATCTTCTTCCTCCAGCCACGAAAAAAAACTTGATATGTTCCGCCTTATATTATCAACCGTGACTTTACTACAATTATTACGTTTTTGATAATTTGCTAGATAGCATCGTATCTGGTCTGTTGTTATTTTTCTAATTGGACATGTAATCTGACTCAGCAAATGTTCGACCGTTACTTGATAATAACTTAAAGTTCGCATAGAGCACCCTTCTATGCGTTTAGCATCAATAAACATTTTTAAATATTCATTATTTGATATTTCTTCTTTTTGCGGTGTTTCATCAGACAAATTTTTTAATAAAACTTCTTGCAGTTTTTTCATCTGTGCAATATTCAGATAATCTGCCATTTCATTTAAAATGCTAACTAATTTTTCATCCATGTTGGTTTTCCTTTCATATTTACCAACATCCTGCTCCATCATAAGTATATTTTAAGCCATGCAAATGCATGGCCTAGTTTTGTAAAAGTATTGACACTCTTGTTTTTATTATTTCATTCATTATTTTTAATTTTTTAGATGAATAGTTATACTTACCTGTTTTTTTAATATCAAATGTAAGTAATTTACGCAACTTTTCTTTTATTTCATCATTCATAACTGCTTTTGCTTCTGAAATAAAATCATCATAAACACATGGAAATAATGTCTCTACATAATTTTGAAGAACTTTTTCACTCTTCCAATTTTCCTCGCCTGCAAGATTAAAAAGTGAATTTCCATGGTCAAATAATGGTGCAGGTGCAACAATTTTATTCGTATCACTATCAACTAATATGCCAAAATTTCCATAGTGACGATCTGTATTACATATAACAGCATCAAAAACTATCATTTCATTTAAGGCACTAACAAATTGCTGTCCTAAGGACTCGTAAAACTGCCTTACAGCTTTCATTCCTCCTGACTTTATAAGCCTTCCAACAGGCACATATGAAAGATGTTTATTTGTAAATAATTCACATACCGAACAGAGATTACCTTTCCACTTCGCAACTCTATAAGGAATTGCATTTATACCCATCTTCTCCGCTACCATATATGCATAAAGTTCTGAATATGGCTCATTTCCTGTATTTGATGCACCAGAAGTTGCCCCTTTATATAAATATATCTTATCATTTAATCTTCTCCAGCACTTCGGTAACATTCCATTAGTTGTAAACTCCGGTGACGATGCGAATGTCGAACGAATACTGCTGCCATATCCCGTAAAAGCTGTCCATGCAAGAACACGGCTAAAATTATTATCGTATAAATTTTCGCTTTCAAATGATTCCGTAAATGTTTCATCAGTTATCCAATAAGAATCATTCAAAGATAAACCTTTACATACTAATATAACGTCCATCGGACGATTGGCACTCAAACCACATTTTGCCAAAAAACTATTAACATATGCTCTGTTTTTTGGTATGCTTCTATGCTTTAGCCAGCTTGCAAGTCCTTTATCTGTTGCATCCATTCCTAATGGCAATAATTCTTTTTTACTTTCATCCAGCCATAAAATATGCACTACAGGGTCTGCTAAGTTCTCTATCACATCAAACTTCAACAATTCTGTATCAAATAATTTTAATGTATAACTCATCTATAACCTCCTTTCAATTCAATTATATTTATCATGTTTTTTATTCAGCCAAAATATTCTTGCATTAAAGAATCAAATAATAATTGTGTTTCATCCAATGCTTTTTTTACAGCAGATTTAGATTTGTCTATCTGATGGACGAAATCGGCGAATACTCTTTGTTCATCTATTGGTACCATAATAATCTGTATGTCCTGCAAATTCTTGACAGATAAACCCGGCTGAGCAGCTCCTGTTTGATACCTTTTCAAATCAAGATTGAGCAATAACTGATTCAACCAAATACTATTCATCCGAATTATTGGTTTAACCAATAGTGCATGTTCCGTATTTTTAAATTTCCCCGTCGCATACTGAACATTCCCACTTAGTGCTCCCTGCCTACCTACAAGCGAATACTCACCTTCTTGGTTATATTCTGCTACATATCCTCTGATTCCATTACCACCATAACAAGGGTAAATGTTTATTTCGGTTGGTTCGACAGAAATATCTGATGCTGCTGTAAAATCTCCAGCTTTTAGCGCTAAAACTTCATTAAGTTCTTTTGTTTCCAAACCTTTACTATTGATAATCGGGTCACCAAAGAGTTCGACAAATCGGGCTTTGATGAGTGTGTCCAAAGCAGTTAATTCATGTTTTCTCAAGTTAATTATCGATTCTATTCTTGTAAGTTTATCTACAATCAATTGCTGTTCATAAATAGCTGGCAACTCCATTTTGACATTAAGCAAATCTGACTTGGTTAAACTTGGTATAGTAACTGTTTTATTTAACTTTTCAAAATTATATTTCTTACAAAAATAAAATAAATATCTAGGAAGCAACACTTCTCTTTTAGGAACCAATCCAAAGGCTGTATCTACATTCCAAAATGGCTCAGACACATAAATCGGATTATTGATATTCCCCTTACGACCTATAATAACAGTATCCGCATCACATATATAATCATCAGCATATCCTATTACCCCGCCACTACCATAAATTGGATATTTACCTTCTGAATTTTCAACTGTCTTTTGATTTTTACCATTCTTTATTTCAAGAACATCATTAAATATATATTCCATCTACATTCTTCCTACGAATTTTTATTGATTTATCTGATACATTTACAGTAATATTCTAACAATTATCTATTCATAACATATACAAAATAATGAACAATCTCGCATTATCCTCAATTACTTCATCCAATGCAGCCATCAAGACACAAAAATAACCGCTCCAACGTCCTGGAAGACAGAGCGGTTATCCACAAATAACTAATCTGAGGACTAACCGTATATCGGCAACGCCCTTTACATAATTATATTATCACCGCTGTTTTTATATGTCAATCATGTTTTTATTCTATAACTATTATTTCTCAACTTTGTCACATAGGCTGCTCATTTTCCCTACAAATCCGAATTTTTATTTGTCACAATTTTTTCTACAACATCTTTTTTTGTTTATAACATTCAAAAATATAATTTGGATTCTCATAATAAACACTGCTATTGTAATCATCTATTTGTGAACTAATAAACGAATTGTAGACTTCTATCAATGCATCCACTATTTCTTTTTTTTCATCTTCAGCAACCATTTTTATCAGACGTTTATATACTTTCCCTATATCCCAATTTGACGGCACAGCATAACCACAATCAGCTACATTATCAAACTTTCCCGGAATAATATTTGCCTCTTCAATAAATTCATCACTAACTTTATCGATATTATCACAGTGATATACATCGGCAAGATCATAAATCTTATCAATTCTGACTTTACCTAGTTTATTGACTACATCAGCACGAGTGTTTTTAGTCTTACGAGAAATATACTCAATTAAACTGCAAGTAAAAAACAAATCATTATCTTTTTGAGATTCTCTTCCTTGTCCAACCACTAATACACCTCCTCAAATCCACTATAGGTCAAACACTTCAACGCCTCATCTGTACAGAAAACAATCTGATGCGTTGGATATTTGAATTTTGCCAAAACCCAGAACTGTTCTCTTGTAATAATCCCATCTATATAATCTGATACATAATTATATATCTGATCATCAGCCATAGCTCCAATAACAATATCATAATTATGAGGCTTTCCACTCCTGCATGCAACAATAAAATCAAGCCATTCTTCTGTCATCTCTCTAAATTCCAAAACTTTTAATCCTGATGTCATTCTAACATCATATATTGATACAATTTTTGTTTTATAACGTCTGGCCCATCTCTGTGCCTGTTCCTTTATTATTGTGCAATAAAAACCTGTACCAAAATCCTTTGTATTCTTGTCTACTCGTATCTCTGGTTTTTCAACTGCCTGATATCCACCATGATACACCGTCATTAGTGCCATTTTCTGCCTCCTTTAAGATATATTATAATTAACCCATTATAACTTATAACCCCAGAAGTTTCTCCAATTCTTCCATTTGCGTTCCAATTTCCATCTCAATTTCTCTTATGTTAGTCATTATTTCCTGAGTTGATGGATATTCAACCGGCTTATATTCGATTTTTTTATATTTATTAATACTCAAATCATAATCATTATCAACGATTTCCTGTTTGGGAACAAAAAATGACTTGTCAGTTCTCTTTCGCTCTTTTTCATTATCAAGATTGCTAAAACGTTCTATAATATCAGGTATATCATTTTCCTGCACAGAAGTTCGTTTATCATCAAGGCTGAAGCCGTCCGCTGTCATATCATAAAACCATACATCATCTGTACCGCCATGATTTGTTTTTGTAAATATAAGAATAGCTGTCGATACCCCCGCATATGGTTTAAAAACACCTGATGGCATTGAAATGACTGCCTGAAGTTTATTATTATCAACTATTTCTTTTCTTATTGACTTATGTGCTGATGATGAGCCAAATAAAACACCATCTGGAACTATACACGCACATCTTCCGCCAACTTTTAATATTCTTAAAAATAATGTCAAAAATAAAAGTTCTGTTTTTTTTGTCTTACACACTTTCAGTAAATCACCCGAAACTGATTCTGCATCCAGACTTCCCTTAAATGGTGGATTTGCCAATACTAATGTATATCTTTCCTTATCAGAATTCTGGTCTGATAAACTGTCACGATATTCTATACACGGATTATCTATTCCATGAGTCATCATATTCATCGCTCCTATACGAAGCATCGTCCTATCCATATCGTAGCCATAAAACATATGATTCATATAATGTTCTTTTTTATCTTTATCAAAAAATATCTCTTCTTTACGATTTTCCTTTAACCATTCACCTGATGCGACAAGAAATCCTGATGTTCCACATGCCGGATCACATATCATATCATCAGCTGATGGTTTCATAAGTTCTACCATCATCTTAATAATGTGTCTTGGTGTACGGAACTGTCCATTTCTGCCTGACTGTGCAATCTTTGAAAGCAGATATTCATAAACATCTCCTCTGACATCTGATGCCTGCATGTGATTCATCAAATCATATATCTCATCCAGAGAATCAACTACTTTTGAAAGCAACAATGGTGTTGGCAGCTTAAATATTGCATCCTGCATATATTTTGAATAAGCACTTTCCTTATCATTATGTAAAGATTTGATAAATGGAAAAATCCACTCCTGCATTATGCCATACATTTTTTCAGCCGGATAATCATGAAATACAGACCATTTTAACTGTGTTCCATCAATAACACGTTCACCTATTTTAACATTTTCCGAAAATATTGTCTCATATGGCAATCCCAGCATTTCACTTTCTTTTGCTCTAAGATTATCTGCATCATCAAGGTCATGTATAAACATAAGATATGTTATCTGTTCAATTACTTCAAGTGGATTAACAAGTCCACCGGCTGCAAATGCATCCCACAATCCATCAATTTTATTTTTTAATTCACCTGTAATCATAATTTCTGCCACTCCTTCATAGCCTCAGCAAATTCTAATTCTAACGATAACATCATCCACCGCAAAACTCAACGCTTTTTTCAACAAGCCTCTCACCCTCATATCTTAGCTTCATCGCAAAAAAAAGCTTTTCATCTTCAAGGAGAAGCTTTAAGAACTGTGCATCTCCTTCCCATGTCGGAAGCTGTGGCACGTCAGACTTTTTTACCCACTCAAGCTCGCCCTCATCACACGTAATAAGTTCTCCTGTATATCCGTCAGCTGTAAAAAGACACATCATCTCAGCCTCATATTCATCACTTATAAATGTGATAAGTCCGCGGAACTTGTATGATGTAAGCAAAAGCCCGGTCTCTTCTTTTACTTCACGAAGCAGGCATTCCTGCGGTGTCTCATTGCCTTCGGCATGGCCGCCTACGCCAATCCATTTGTCTTTATTGACATCTTTTTTCTTCTTTGTTCTGTGAAGCATAAGATAACAGTCATTATTTTCTATATAACAAAGCGTTGTCATTTTCATTAGCACAAAACCTCCCTCGCATCTTCTTTCTATGCTTAAATTCGTAAAAATATCAATTATTTCATCGTAATATAAAAGCTATTATTTTTTATAATACCACAAATAATAATATAAAAACAGATGGTCCGTATGTTTATTTGTGCACATTTATAATTGTGTCAAACATACATTCCATCTGTTTTTACAAAATCCCATATCTATTCTATTCTGCTAACCCCGTTAGTGATAAATATCCTGACTTTACTATTTTTTATTGTATCGCAGATACATTATCGCAGATACATTATATCAAATACATTAATATTTCATATAATCTTTAATTACATTGTGGTCTTTTAATACCTTTTCAATGACTGTACCCTTAATCATTTTAAGAAGTGGCTTCTTTAATGCGTTAAGTGGTCCGGGAAGTTCAATTTCAAGCGGTGATTTGCCATCCATAAGTTTTACCGATGAATCAAGAAGATCTCTTACATCATATACACTGCCCCAGACTTCCGGAACACCTCTGTCTACACCAAGAAGTCCATATACAGCTTCCATAGCTGTTCTTACTGAATATTCTGTTGTAAATATAGTATCTCTAGGTGTTTCGGCAAACTGTCCTAAAAATGCAAAGTTTACACAGCCATCCGGAATTACGTCAGGTCTGTCTCCCTTTCTTCTTGGCATGAAGAATGCAGTGATAAATGGCATCATTGTAGGTGTTGTATTGCAATGATTCTTTGCAAGCTCGTCTATCTCATCTACAGGAACGCCGAGATGATACAGCCATTCAGCTGTGATTTCTTCACCTGTACATTCTTTCATAGGCTTCTTGATATAATCACCTGCTACATCTGTAAAGAGACTGTATACCCATACGCAGACTTCATCTTTCTTCTGCTCCTTAAACTGTCCCTGTCTATTAATAGTCCAGCTCAAAAGCCATCTTGAATCTTTACAGCTTACGATACCGCCTGTAACAACTTTTCCTGTTCTTGGGTCTCTCTTACATATATTTTTAATATAAGAAATAATCTTTTCATCGCTAGTTGTAACTGTTGCTGACTCCCAGTTTGTCTTTTCAATATCACTGCAGAATTTTTCCGGATGTCCAAATGATTTGTCCTGTTTTGCAATATTTTTCCAGAGACTCCAGCATCCGCTTGTCCTTACTTCTGCCTCGCCAACAGGTGCATGTGTATGGTCACCATAGATTGTACCTTCTGTACAGCTTCCGTTTGTTACAAACACAAGGTCATTTTCCGTTAAATCTATTGATTTTTCTTTACCATCTACAGTACAAACAATCTTTTTAGCAACTTTTTTGCCATTTTTAAATTCAAATTCAACATTATCAACTCTTGTATTGAACTGGAATTTGACACCTGCTGCCTCAAGATATTTCTGCATAGGAAGAATAAGTGATTCGTACTGGTTGTATTTTGTAAACTTCAAAGCAGAGAAGTCAGGAAGTCCACCGATATGATGAATGAATCTCTGGATATAAAGCTTCATTTCAAGTGCACTGTGCCAGTTTTCAAATGCAAACATTGTTCTCCAATAAAGCCAGAAATCAGAATCAAAAACTTCTTCATCAAAGAAATCTTCTATTGTCTTATCATACAGATCTTCATCTTTTGTGAAGAAAAGTTTCATTATCTCCATACAGCCCTTCTGGCTAAGATTGAACTTGCCGTCAGTATGGGCATCTTCGCCTCTGTTTACAGTTGCACGGCAGAGTGAATAGTTAGGATCATGCTTGTTAAGCCAGTAATATTCATCAAGTACAGATGCTCCAGGTATTTCAATTGAAGGAATACTTCTGAACAAATCCCAGAGACATTCAAAGTGGTTTTCCATCTCACGTCCGCCACGCATTACATAACCCCTTGTTGGGTCATTAATTCCGTCGCACGCACCACCGGCGATATCCATAGCTTCAAGAATATGAATATTTTCGCCCTTCATCTGTCCATCTCTTACAAGAAAACATGCAGCTGCAAGTGAAGCAAGTCCACTTCCTACAAGATATGCACTCTTGTTATCAACACCTTCAGGTTTTTCAGGTCTTGCAAATGCTTCATAATTACCGTTTGAATAGTAAATACCTTTACTGTTCTTTGTATATTTGCCACGCTCTGTGTTCTTGAATGTATCATGTTCTTCTTTCTGAATTTCTTTTACTCTTTTTTTCTCCTCAGTTTTTTTGCTCTTTGCTGCAACTGCTGCAATTCCTGCTCCAACTGCTATCAAAGATGCCACGCCTAATTTTGTTGATTTTTTACCCATACAAATCATCCTTTCTGAGTTGTTTTCTATAATATAACCCGTTTAATGATTTTATTAAACAGGCAAAAAACAGGCAGTGCCTAAAATTTATGCACTGCCTGAACATTGTCTGTTTTTTAACAATCTATTTTTTTGTCCTGTTATAAATATATGCAGCGGCCAATATTATTATGACCACATCTACCATTATCCATACCCATGGCGGAACATTTGCAATATTGTAACATCTTACATTAATCCACATCTGATTAATTTTTGCATTTTTATCATTATCAAAATATTGCATTACAGCACTTCTTTCCATGACATCCTCACTTGGATACTGGGCAAGAATCTGTCTATCCATCTGGTCTCTTGGAATTGTTAGTATATATTTTTCATCATCTGAATCACCTGAAAAGAAATAGCCAAGCGGATATTCTACAGTATCTGCTTCATCGTCATCAGCCTCGTAATTCCACTTTAAATAATCAAAAACCACATCACTGTTCCCTCCTGATATAACAGAAGTATAACCGATGTAATACATGTTTCTGACAGCATTTTCCGGCATTGAGAGGAAATTAATAAAGCTCTGTGCCGCCTGCTTTTTCTCATCATTTCCGCCAATTCCTGATTTCAGCATTACCCATCCATCAAAATAAATATTGGTACTTTCCTTTGGCACTGCAAAATTAAGTGTAAAATCATCTTTATCAGCCTGATCCATTGTATACACGGCATCACCCGACCACTGATAACCTGCAACAACTTTTCCGGTAATCATATCTGCCTTTGCACTATCTGTCTCGAATGAGTAGGCATTATCTTTAACTTCCTGCAGATACTCCTGTACTTCTTTTATTGTATCATCTGAAGTATCATTCATCTCCTGTGCAAGTTTTCCTTTATAATCCTTTGAAGCCAGAAATGATTTTGATGTAAGTTTGTCAGACTTTATAGCACCTATCGCTGCAAACATTGAATCCCTTACGTTATCTTTTATAGTAATCTGACGTTTAAACCTGCTGTTATTTATAATAGTCCAGGTCGATGCCTCTTCCTTTGAGACTGCATCCGGATTATATATAATTCCTGTGATTCCCCACATATATCCCGCAGCATATCTGCTCCACGCCTCACCATTTATTTCATTACTGTCAAACATATTTTTAATAAACGGCGATACTCCGCGGCTGTAATAATTTTCTTTGATATTTTTATCATAAAAATCATTTGAAAATGGCTCCAGCCTGTCTTCTGACATAAGTTTCATTATCATATATTCAGACGGACACACAAGGTCATATTCATCGCCAAGCGTAAGCATATTATAAAGTTCCTCATTTGTCCCCAGACAGCTGTATTCAACTTTTACTTTTTTACCATATGTTTTATAATACCAGTCCTCAAAATCAGCAACCATTGAATTCTCGCCCTTTATATCGCCGCTTTCAAGGTCTATTGTCTCATCCCAGCCACCTTCATCAATATACTCTTCCCAGTTGCAGACACGCAGCGTGATTGTATCAGAAGAAGTGGACGCATGTGCATATGACGGAAGAAATGCACATGCACTTCCTATTACTATAAGTGATGCAAGACTGACTGATACAATTTTTCTTAAAAAATATTTCATTATATCAGCCCTCCTTTTTTTCTTTTCTTGATGGAACAATATTAATAAAAAGTTCCACCACAATTACAATAATAAAAATTATTGTTGACAATGCCCACAACGCAGTCTTTATCTGTGTCTGTGAACCTTTTGTTGCATTTACGACATATGTGCTTATAGTATCGAATGTAGCCGGTTTTGTATATGTTGCAACAAAATAATCGTCAAGCGACAGTGTAACAGCCATAACAAAACCTGATAAAATTCCTGAAGCAATCTGTGGAATTATAACTTTAAACAACGCATATGCAGGAGTTGCTCCAAGGTCAAGAGCTGCCTCATACAAGCTCGGGTCCATCTGTTTTAATTTAGGTACTACTGCAAGATATACAAATGGTGCACTTAACACAACATGACCTGCAGCCAGAGGTATATACGTATCTTTGCTCACTCCGAACACAACAACTATAAGGATACATATTGAAAATCCCGTTACCACATCGGCATTTACAACAGGCACCTGATTAAGAACCGACAATGTATTTCTCACTCTCTTTTTTGAATAAAAAGCACCAACAGCACCTGTAGTTCCAAGTATTGTTGCAATTGCCGCACTGCCAAATGCAAGAAGTATTGAGCCGAATATCATATGCTGCAATTCCGGTGTTGTAAAAAGTGTCACATAATTCTGAAATGAGAATGCATGTATTGCTCCAATGTTTGATGCATCAGTAAAACTGTACACTGCAAGCACAAGTATCGGCACATACATAAACAGAAGCACAAGGCTGATAACTGCATATTTTAATATTTTTTTAATCACAATAATGCACCTCCTCTGCCGCTTTCTTCTGAATCACTATCACCTGAAATAAGCGAGACGATACAGATAATAATTAAAAGAATCAATGCAATCATTGAACCATTATGCCAGTCATATGCACTGAAATAGCTTCCAATCAGACTGCCCATGATATATGTGCTGTTATAAAGCATATCAAGAACTACATAGTTAGTCATTGCCGGAAGAAATACCATTGAAACTCCGCTCACAATTCCCGGCACCGACAATGGGAATATAACTTTTATAAATGTCTGAAAATTATCAGCCCCAAGGTCTGCAGCCGCTTCAATAAGGCTCTTATCGAGCTTTGACAATGTTGTATACAATGGCAGAATCATAAACGGAAGAAAATCATAAGTCATTCCGATTACAGTATTTAAAAACGGATAAAAAGCAAGATTTCCTTCTATAAGTGAAAGTATCTCTTTTAAAGCTGTAATTCTTAATGTAAAATTAATCCACATCGGCATAACAAAAAGAAGTAGAATAACTGCTTTACGCTTAATTTTGCTATGTGCAAGTATATAGGCAACCGGATATGCAATTAAAAGGCACACCAGCGTTGTCACTATTGCAAGAACAAAGCTGTAACACAGTGTTCCAAGCGTATTAGGGTCTGTGAAAAAATTCAGCAGATTTGTAATGCTGAACTTTCCCGAACCATCCGTAAACGCATAATATACAAGCACTAATAACGGTGCTGCTACAAAAAGGACTAAAAATAAACCATATGGAATACCCAGCTGTTTACGTGAAAACATATTTTTCATCTCCGTAAATCCTCCTGTTTTACTTCTTTATCTGGAATTTCATCTTATCCTCAGGCATTATAAGCCCAACCTGGTCATCCATATTCCACAGATATTCATCATCTACGATAAGGTCATGCCCATATTCATCACGAATAACATAACTGTAATGGTCACCTTTATATATAAGATCAATAATTTTTCCCGAAACAAGACCGGCATCCGTCTCATCACTCATCTTTATATCATAAGGCTGCAACGAAACGATTACTTTTATCTTTGACACATCAACTGTCTCACCATTTTCATCAACAAGAATGCCGTCTTTCATATGAGACTTCGGAACAATATCAGCCAGATTGCAATTAATGACTTTTCCGTTAAAATCAAGTGTATAATTGCTGTTGACCGTTGTAACAAAACTTGTTGTATGATCCTCTGCCATCATTACATGAATTCCGTCAGGTTCAAGCTGCATGCCTACTTTATCTCCAACCTTATAACACTTAGTCGTCCTTATTACCATCTCATATTTTCCTGATTCAATAGTAATCTCATAGTGCATGCCCTTAAATATTACAGATACAACCTCACCTGATATTGCTCCTTCCTCAGGTTTTGTTATTATTACATCTTCAGGTCTGACAACGACATCGACAAGTGTTCCTTCAGGCAAATCATCCATTCCGGCAAATTCACCACCGCAGAAACGTACTTTCATATTCTTAGTCATAATTCCCTTGAAAATATTGCTCTCACCGATAAAGTCAGCAACGAACGCATTCTGTGGTTCATTATATATATCCTCCGGCGTTCCTATCTGCTGGATTTTACCTTCTGATAAAACAACTATTTTATCTGACATAGTAAGTGCTTCTTCCTGGTCGTGTGTAACATAAATAAATGTAATGCCAAGCCTGTCATGCATATTTTTAAGTTCAAGCTGCATCTCTTTACGCATTTTTAAATCAAGTGCACCGAGAGGCTCATCAAGCATTAGTATCTCCGGTTCATTTACCAGTGCTCTTGCAATTGCAATTCGCTGCTGCTGTCCGCCTGAAAGTGTGGAAATCTTTCTGTTTTCAAATCCTTCAAGGTCAACTATTGAAAGAACACGCTTCACTTTTTTCTTTATTTCGTCTTTAGATAATTTTTTTAACTTCAGACCAAATGCAATATTGTCATAAATATTCATATGCGGAAACAACGCATAACGCTGAAACACTGTATTTATCGGTCTCTTATTTGCCGGAAGCTGTGATATATCCTCACCATTGAGAAGAATTTTTCCGCTTGACGGCATCTCAAAACCTGCAATCATCCTGAGTGTTGTCGTTTTTCCACATCCCGATGGTCCCAAAAACGTTACAAATTCACCTCTTTTTACCTCTAGGTTAAAATCATCAACCGCCTTAAAACCATTGTCATCATATACTTTACATATATTTTTAAGTTCAATAATATTCTTTGCTTTTTCCTCCATAATATCCTCCGGATTAATTGTATTTATTTGTATTATTTATTTGAAATATATATTTATCTTAGTAACTTCGCTGTCGGTTCCGACCCTTATTGCAGGACCGTACACTCCTATTCCCGACGTCACAACACTATACATATTATCAATCTTTTTTACACCGTAATAATTCTCCCACGCAAACGGCTGAACAACCGTAAGAGGAAAAAACTGCCCCGCATGAGTGTGCCCGCTAAGAAGTACATCAACACCTGACTGTGCATTTTGACGGAGCTTGTCGGGTTCATGATTTATCACTATAACAGGCTTATTCATATCACATTCGGATAACAGTTCATCTAACGGTTTTCTGTTCTTTGTACCGTCTCCCGGCTTTTCTTCGTCAAGTCTGCCGACAAGATTTATTTTTCCGTCCGCAATCTGAATGACATCGTCAAGCAATACATTAATTCCCGCCGATTCCAGAAACGGCTCCATTCTGTCATCTCGAAATGCCCTGTATGCAGACGATACCGAAAATCCTCCGACAAGCGTTTCTGTCACATCATGGTTTCCGAATACCGCATACGAACCGTATTTTGCATTTACCCCGCTTATAATCTGTGAAAGCCTGTCAGGGTCATCGAGTGCATCATAATCGTTGTCAAATATATCTCCTGCATATATTACCACATCGGGATTTAAAGCATTTATTCGTTTTACCATTTTTTCCATGTCTTTACAGCCTATGCTGTATCCGAGATGTAAATCGGCAACAAGAACAACATTAAGACCGTCCAATCCGTCAACATGCTTTTCAATACTGACATCATACTCTTTTGTCGTCATATTTCTTGCATGAATCGTTCCGTATATTGTAAATCCAAAACTTGAAACCGTCACCGCCGCACCTATTATCAATGCACCATATCTTTTTTTCAGTATGGGAATTTCTTTCTTTTTATTTATAAGCTTTAATATTAAAACTATTATATCTGAAGCAGCTATATAAGTAAGAAGATAAATAAGAAATCCCAGCCACACATTTCCCGCACGATGAACTGAGGTCTGTATTCTTCCCGACGGAAGAAATGCACCGAAAAATATCGTTGATGCTGCAATACAGTATAATGCAACACAGATTCCCTGTACACCTCTGTGCTTAAAAAGCGGCGTAACAATTTTAAACCAATAAATAATTCTGTGTAAAACATACACGCCTACGATAAAGTAGACAAAAAGCATCAGCCATTTTAACATAATTTAATTACCTGTATTCCCCAATTTTTAACAAAACCCTTGTTTTCAATTTTACACTTATATTGCCGATGTAACAAGAATTTTTTTCAAACTGCGAAAAATACCCGTTTGATTAATATTATTATTGTGTTATTATAATGAAAACAAAAAATTTATATTTAGGAGAAAAACAATGCCTGTTTATGATTCAGAAAGTATAGCAAATTCAAAATCAAAATTTGAATGTACATATAAAACATTTACTTCCAACAACCAGACAGCCACACCTGATGCACCAATCCTTGTTCTCGATAACCTGTCCGTAGCATTTACAAATGACTGTGTAGGAACATTTACGAATCCTTACCGAAAAACTGCGTTCACCATGCAGACGCCTGACGGAGATGTATTCAGTAATATTCTTCTTATCGACTCACGTTTTGAAAGCCTTATAAGATGGCTTGGAGAAAATAAAATAAAGGTGAAACTTACAGGTGAAAATACTGCACGCGGATATGCTGTATACAAAATACGTGAAATTGCATATAACAACAGCCAGAAACTTTCGTCTGAAGACGGATTTTTACAGTTTATGATTGAAAGACTTCTTGAAAGCAGTGCTTTATCAGAAAATATTTCAGATGACGAGCTTGACGAATCAGGCGACAGCATGAAAGTTACAAGCCTTACAAGCATATCTGATTTCCTTAACTGTGCGGGAATTACCCTCCCTGAAAATATCAGGCTGTGGGCGAGAAGAAATCTTGCGGTTGCACGTTCCAACGAAGTTACTCCCGAAGAAAAACGCCATGCTCAGAGAGCTTTGTCAATAATGCTTAACATCAAATGGAAAAGCAATTATTTTGAAGCAATCGACCCTGATGAAGCACGTCGTATTCTTGATGAAGAATTATTCGGAATGGAACGTGTAAAACAACGTATTATTGAAACAATCATTCAGATTAACCGTACACATACGCTTCCTGCATACGGAATACTTCTTGTTGGTCCTGCAGGAACAGGTAAATCACAGATTGCCTACCTTATCGCCAAGATTTTAAAGCTTCCGTGGTCTACACTTGACATGAGTTCAATCAACGATGCCGAACAGCTTACGGGAAGTTCAAGAATCTACTCTAACGCAAAACCGGGTATTATAATGGAAGCATTTAATATGGCAGGCGAATCTAACCTTGTATTTATTATCAATGAGCTTGATAAAGCCACATCAGGCAACGGAAACGGCAACCCTGCCGACGTACTTCTCACACTCCTTGATAACCTCGGATTTACAGACAATTATATGGAATGTCTCATTCCTACATCAGGTGTATATCCAATTGCCACAGCAAACTACAAAGACCAGATTAGTGCACCGCTTCTTTCACGTTTTGCGATTATTGACATACCTGACTACACAAGGGAAGAAAAGAAAACTATATTTGTCGAATACTCTCTTCCTAAGGTATTAAAACGAATCGGTCTTAAAGAAAACGAGTGCCGTGTGCAAGATGACGCACTTGATACCGTGCTTGACATATTCAAAGACACAACAGGTATCCGTGACCTTGAGCAGGCTGCGGAGCACATCGCCGCACATGCACTTTACTTAATCGAAGTAGAACACAAAACGGAAGTTGTATACAATGCGGATATGGTAAAAGAGCTGTTTAATTAATATTGCAGACGTGTATGCCACCATGCGAACCATAATTTGCAAATTCTGCTTCGGTCAGCGTCATAACAGAAATATTGCACAAAAAGGTGAGCCCCTAGAAAGGCTCACCTTTTAATATATTTTTAGACATATAGGACAAAATGTGTTGATAAAACCGCATTTGCAGTTACTTGTTTACGGAAGTTTTGTACTCTTCTTCACCGCATAATCGTCTGATGAAGATTTAACACTTTCATTTTCTGTATATGTATCGTTAAATCGTTCGTCATTCTGACCATAAACCTGCCCCGATTCTGTACTGTCAGCTTTTTGACGATTTGCATAATGCGAACTTACAAAATAATACGATGTACCGACAACTGTCGATGCCAATACTATTATTCCTGCCGCAATAATCCCTACGCGTGTCTTTCTTCCCATAAAACCTCCTTTAATTATAGAATTATATTTTTGCTGTTTAAATTATACAATTATTTTTTTGTTTTATCAAGCATATATATTTTTTATTTTCCCATGCACTTTCTTTCTCACAAATATGTAACATATAACCTGCATGACTATCGTAATCCCCCATGACGCCGGATATGAAATAAACAGCACATACAGCGAACGGTTTAACGGAAATACCACATATATCCATAAAACTCTCATTCCTACTGTTCCGATTACAGACAAAATCATCGGTACGGCCGAATAGCCCATGCCTCGCAGTGCTCCAGGGAACAAATCCATTATTCCGCACAGAAAATACGGAACTGTAGTTATTGACAATATTTCAAGCCCACATTTTATAACCTCGGCATCGGACGTATAAATTCTTAATATATAATTTCCAAAAAAATATGCACTACAACCGATTATAAGCGATACCGCCACGGTGAGAATCATGCAGTCAGCAAGAACCCTGTCCATTCTTTTGTATTTACCGACACCGTAATTCTGGCTCGTAAAGCTCATACATGCCTGTGTGACTGAATTGATTGACTGATAAAGGAAGCCCAGAATATTGTTCGCCGCCGTATATCCCGCCATCGCAACAGAACCGAACGAATTAACTGATGACTGCAACAGTACATTTGAAAAATTAATTACCGTACTCTGTATTCCCGCAGGAACTCCTACTTGAAATATCTGAATCATATACTTTTTGTTTATTTTTAATTTTGAAAATCTAAGCTGATAGCTTCCCTCTGATTTATAAAGGCAACGCAATACAAGAATACATGAAATCATCTGTGATATCACGGTTGCCACAGCAACACCGACCACGGACAGACTAAAACCTATTACAAGAATAAGGTTTAGCACCGCATTAATACATCCCGATACAATAAGAAACATAAGCGGTCTTTTTGTATCGCCAACGGCTCTAAGCACAGCCGCACCATAGTTATAAAGCATGAAAAACGGCATGCCGATAAAATATATTCTCATATACAATGCTGCCTGACCTATTACATCTTCAGGAGTATCCATAAGTTCCAATGCCCCTTTTGAAAATATAAGTCCTACAAAAGCCATGATTAATCCGCTTATAATTGCAATGGTTATTGCCGTATGAACCGTATCTGACATCTCTTTTTCTTTTCCCGCCGCATAAAATCTTGCAGCAAGAACATTTGCCCCAAGTGAAATTCCTATAAAAAGATTCGTGAATACGTTAATAAGTGCCGTCGTTGAACCAACCGCAGCCAACGCCCGGCTTCCGCTAAATCGTCCCACAACTATAATATCAACCGCATTAAACATGAGCTGTAACATGCCCGACAGCATTAACGGCAGGGCAAACGAAATCAGCTTATCCATTATCGTTCCGTTACACATATCAATTTCATATTTATTCTTTTTCACTCGTTTCTCCTAACTTATATCTGTTTTTCTTCACATTTTTCGCACGCCTATTATAACACCGATTTTCAAAATGTCCATATACTCATTAACTAAAACGACCGCATCAGGCAAAAAATCCGACAGACAAGCCATACAGCCCTCTGCCGGATTTTTCTTAAATAAAGTAAAATTAGGAAAGAATTATTTATATGAATTTATCTTACTTTCTTACAAGTCCGTTTTTTCCTGTTTTTTTAATTCCATAAACACAAGCTCCTGCAAGTCCGCCTGATATTGCAAGAAGTGCGGCATATAAACCAAATGGTGTTGTATCACCTGTATTTGTCTGATTACCTGCTGTATCAGCACTGCCGCCGTTTCCTGTATCACCTGTGTTTGAATTGTCACCGCCCTGGTCTGTACCGCCGTTGTCAGGTGTATCAGCAGGGTCTGTAGGAATTTCTGGGAATCCATTAGCAAGGTAACCCTTCCATGTGTCATATCCTGTTGCGATAAGTTCATCACAAAGATTGTTATCATAGTAAGAAATTGTTGTACGTGTTGAATAAAGAATTAAATCTTTATTGTTAATTTTTGACTGGCCAACCTTATTACCGTCAAGATTGAATAAATCATATACATTTACATATTTCTGATCTGCTCTTGTCGGGTCAACATCTGAATATAACGGACGATATGAATCATTTGCTTCATCATAAACATAGTTTGATGCCCATGTTCCGTTTCCATCTACAAAATATACATCAAATCCGTTGTTCATAGATGTATCTTTTACAACTTCCTGCTCTTTATCGGCAATCTTAACATCTTTAAGCCAGCTGTAAGCACTCTCTACGGCATCCTTTACTGCCTGTGACGGATTATGGATTGTCATAAGATAATCAACCACGGCTTTTGTTGTGTATGAACTTACAGACGCTCTTTCATATGTACGTCCCATTGTGACTTTGCCAGCTTTGTCATACTGTGATGCCCAGCCCGCTTTTTTGTTATTATTGCTTATTTGTGAAGCAACGATAAAATCATTTCCTTTTTCTACAGCTGACTTGATTGCGTCAACATTCATTGCTTTTCTTGCAAATACATAATTTTGATTATTTAATACGGCAATGTCGCTTAAAAGTGTGAGAACTTCTGTCATTGCACTATTTCCGACTTCAATATTTCCGTTAAATCCGCTTCCGCCGTTTGGCTGCATTGTCCATCCGCCGTTATCAAGCTGTGTTGAAAGAAGGAATTTAATACCTTTTATAAATGCATCCTGATATTTTGAATCTTCAGGCTTATTTTCCGTAATATACTTTGCAAGATATTTTAACTCCGCTGTAGTTGCACCGTTTTCAATACTTGAAGCACCTTTAAGGCTTCCGAGAGATGCTCCTGTCTGTGCCATTTCAAAATTATCAGGAAGTACAGCAAATCCGCCGTCTTCATTCTGCAAAGCTACGATTGTGTCTGCTGCTGTCGTATCAAGTGATGCTGTACCTGCAAGCAACGCATCATAACGTATTCCATAACCCTTTGAAGATGTCTCATATGAAGGTACAACATCTGTTTTCATAACAGGAACTGCTGCATAAAAGCTGTTTGCCATTTTTGTGTCTTTATACATATCAGCACCGAATATATCAAGTACATATGCAACAGGAAGATATACAACATTATAATCTTCTGTTAAATATGTATTCATATCAGCATATGTATCTTTTGCATTTACTTTTACAGGTTTCTGCTCATCTGTTAATGCACCTGTTTTAACATTTCCGTTAATTTCAACATCTGTTGAACCGATTGTTAATTTTACAGTTGTATTATTCATGCTTACTGTAATTTTATCGCCATCCTCTTTATAATCGGCTCCGATATAAGCAAACATATTTTTCATCGGTGCCATAAGATTGCTTGTATCAGGTTTTGGATTTGTGGCATTACCTGTCGCAAGAACATTGACATTGGAATCAAGCCATACTCTCTGATAATCATCAATTAAAAATACAGGATCATTTGTATTAAACCATACTCTTCTTACAACCATGTTTGAGAAATCATAGCTTCCTCTTGTTACAGTTGCGGCACTTACAGGCATAACAGCAAGCGGTGCTGTAAGAACCGTAAGCATAGACGCAGCGGCAACTGCGACAACCGCTTTTTTTATAGTCTTTTTTATATTTCGTTTCATTTTAGCCTCCATTTATGTAAATACTAATCACATATTAAATGCACCAATTACTCGCCAAGTGCCTTTTTCCAAGCATCATATATGGTCTTTGCTTTTGTATCAGCACCAGTTCTTACATATGAATAACCGATTCTTCTCTCACACATGCCATAATTCATGCTAAGCTGTGCCACTGAATCTCTTCCTGCGAATATCTCGTAGAACTTATTGCTTGTGAGCTTATTCTTCATCTGTTCCTCAGTGAAACCGTAATATTTACCAGTTGTATCAAGTCCGTAGAATCGTCCGAACTGCTTTGTTGTACTTCCATCTTTTAAGAAAAGTCTGTCTGTACCAAGTTCTCTTGTTCTGTCGGAAATGTTGTATATACCATAGCCTGTAATACCTACCGAATTAATCCAGTTTACATAACTTGTGATTGCCTCTTTTACCGCATCACTTGGATTTACAATATTTGCAAGAACTTTTACCATTGTAAGGCTCTCGTCAGGAGATACTGAAGGAAGCTCGAATGCTCGTCCGCCCGCAGGAACCGGGTCAACCGCATCAGGTTCATACTGCTGTGCCCATCCTGTCTTAGTTCCGTCGATTACAACCTGTGCCCTGATTACAAAATCAAGACCTTTATCCCATACTGACTTCAATGTATCGTGCTTGATGCCGAGTTCGAGAACATAAGGATTTGTCTGGTTCTTAATCTCTTCTCTTGCCCATGCGTAATCTTCACACAGTTCACTGTCTGTAAGACCGCTGTCATTTGAAAGTGCATATATTGATTCCATGAGGTCAGGCATCGCATTATCATTAAATGTGATATTCTTGAAATATCCTACACCATAAGGATAATACTGTGGCCATCCTCCGTTGTCATTCTGTGCGTCACACATATATTTTGCAGCTTTCCAGAAACCTTTTTCAATAGTTGAAAGCTCTGTCGAATATCCCGCAAATAATGTAGGATTTTCTTTTGAAAGACGTATAATTCTTGATAAGAATTTCATGTGTCCATGTGTTGCACCATTATCAACTGTCGAATATCCCTTTGTATACAATCTTGCAAATGAATCTTCAAGCAAATCATATTCTGTATTTGTCTTTGCCCATCCACCGTCATCATTCTGATATACAGGGTCTACAACATTAAGACCTGCCTTAATCATATTGGCAACATTGGTCTTAACCTGCTCAGAAGTAAGCTTTGTAGAATCAAGTCTTGCTTTCATCTTGCTGTATGTATTAGAATTAGACTCCATCTTCTTTGTTGTGTAATCAGATTTTGAATTAACTACAGGAGATGCTGCTGCATCCGATGCGTAAAAAGCAAATGCCATTTCAAGCCTGTGCATTGCATCATTCCATACAACATTGCCACCAAGTGCTTCAGCAGTAAATTTTACAGGAAGATAGCATGCGTAGTAATCGCTTCCGTCTGCATTTTTCTCTCCATCAATCTTTTTAAAATAAGGAGCAACTTCGCTTCTCATATTAAGTGTCTTTGTATCTGTTCCGTTTTTAAGCTCAGCAGTTGTACTGCCTGCTTTCATTGTAAGTGTAAGTCCATTATATGTAATAACAATATTTCCCGTCGAAACATCTGCATCAACATGACCTGTAATATCTTCGAGCGAACACTTCATAGGTGCCATCATTCCCTCGGCATTGCCTTCTCCGAGAACCATATCAGCCTTGATAAGAAGTCCTTTTTCAATCTCCTCTGGTCCCCACTTATTGCCGTCCTTTTTTGTATAACGGTTAGGCTCGTACTCTCCTATGGCAAGGAATCGCAAAACAAGATCTCCCAATTCAACCTGTTCACCGTCTGCTGCATATACAGTATCAACTTTGGAAAGACCTGAAAGTGCACCAGCTGTAGGAACACTAATAAACGCTCCCGCCAGCATTGTTGTGCATAATCCAAGCGTAACCAATGACTTAGTAACTTTTCGCATTTTTTTCTGCCTCCTTATGAGTTTTTGTGAATATTTTATGACTTCATTATAAATTTGTTACCAAAAACATACTACCAATTATCTGCAAAATAAATTATAATTTACATAAAATAAGGACTTTTATAAAAAGTACCGTTATAAGTCCTGATTAAAAATTCTAAAGATTAAAAAGTGAGGATTATATAGTATGTTAGAAAAAATCAGTAAAGACTTTGTAATTGACCATAGAACCCGACATGTTGAAGGATTGCCTCCTCTTTCACATTCACATCAGTTTAATGAAATATACTTTTTGCAGTCAGGTAAATGCCATGTTTATATAGAAAATGAAAAATATACCCTTGAAGACGGAAGTGTTCTGTTTATTCCTGCTTTTAAAGAGCATACATTTGTATATTATGATACAGTGGATGTAAAAAGAACAATCTTATACATATCAACAGAACAGCTCAATTGGTATTTTGACGATAATTTTAAGGAAGAAATCGACAATCTTTTCATAAACCGCCATATAAAGTTGTCAAGAAAGAGTTTTTCTAATCTTTCTTCATTATTTGAAAAAATCCAGTTTGAAAAGTATAATATTGATAACCTTTCTGCCCCTCTCACAAAGGCTTATTTTTTTGAAATGATTATTTACATTATAAGATGCCACCGATACAATGATGAAATCATTAAGAAAACTGACCTGTCCAATATCACTACCGGCGAGATTCTTCATTATATAGATGACAATTACGGAAATGACCTGACCCTTCCTGGACTTGCAAAGAAATTCGGACTCAGTGAATCAGGGCTGTCAAAGAAAATAAAAGCATTCACAAACATGACATTTAAGGAATATCTGACAAAAACAAGGATTGAAGCCGCCAAATCCCTGCTAATTTCTTCAGAAAAAAACATCACAGAAATCGCTGTGCTGTGTGGTTACAACAGCAGCAACTTTTTCGGTGATGTCTTTAAGAAAAATATGGGAATGTCGCCAAGCAGTTATAAAAAAATGCTTACAATGAATTAGACATTGCAATCTGCTCAGGAGTTATCGGCAGTTCATAAAAACGTTTTCCTGCTGCATGGCTTAATGCATCTGTAATTGCAGGAAGCGGTGTATTAATTACTACTTCACCTATCGATTTTGCACCAAATGGACCTGCGTTTTCATAACTGCTCTCAAACTCAACATTAATATGTCCAATATCCATTCTAGATGGTATTTTATATTGTAAGAAAGAGTTTTCATATAGTTTTCCTTTATCTGAATATGTGATATTTTCTGACATTGCCATTCCAATTCCCTGCAAAATGCCACCTTCTGCCTGTACTCTTGCAAGATTTGGATTGACCGGAGTTCCACAATCTACACATGCATCATATTCAACAATATGGCTCTCACCTGTAAGCAGATCAACTTCAACTTCTGCTGCACCAACCATAAATGGTGGTGGCGAGATTGGTGATGAATGAGTATTAGTAACAGAAAGTGATATATCATTTCCGCACATTGATGCTGTGGCAATATCTGCAAGTGTTACACTCTTATCTTTATTATTGCCTGATTCACATATTACTTTGCTGCCATCGAATTTAACATCACATTTATTGCATCCAAGTATTTTTGCACCGAGCGTTTCAATTCTGTCACGTAATTCTAATGCACAATTTTCAACAGCCTTACCGGTTATATAAGTTGTACTTGATGCATATGAACCTGAATCATAAGGTGAAATATCAGTATCTGCACCAAATACGCTTATATCATCAGTATTACATTCAAGAACTTCTGCTGCAATCTGTGCAAGTATGGTATCACAACCTGTACCCATATCAGCTGCACCTATGTTCATTGTATAGACACCTTCATCATTCAGCTTTAAAGTTGCACTTCCTACATCTACGCCGGAAATACCAGAACCCTGCATTGCCATTCCCATTCCAACATAACGGGCTTTTGTATCGGAAATTTTACGCATAGGATATTTTTCATCCCACTTTATCATTTCTTTAACTTTTAAAAGACATTTGTCCAATGCACAGCTTGTATTTACCTGTCCATAATAAGCCGGCATTACATCTCCCTCTTTTACTATATTCTTCAATCTTATTTCAAATGGATCCATATGAAGAATATCTGCCAGTTCATTTACTGCAGATTCTACAGCAAAAAGTCCCTGCGTTGCACCATACCCTCTATATGCACCAGCTGACATAACATTAGTGTATACAACATCACTTACAAAACGAAATGCTTCTGCCTTTCCATAAAGTGGAATTGATTTATGCCCTGAAAGTCCGACCGTAGTTGGTCCGTGCTCACCATATGCCCCAGTATTTGACAATGTGTACAAATCTATCCCTTTTACTATGCCATCTTTTGTTGCACCAAGTCTTACATGCATCTGCATCTCATGTCTTGGTGATGATGCTGACAATGATTCTTTTCTCGAAAAAATAATCTTTGAAGGCTTTTTTGTCATCCAAGTTACAAATGCAGGATATATCTCTGAAACAGACGTCTGCTTTGCTCCAAAACCACCACCAATCCTAGGCTTTGTAACTCTTATCATTGATGGCGAAATTCCAAGTGCATGTGATATGATTCTTCTGCAGTGGAATACAATCTGTGTTGAGCTTACAACATGAAGTCTGCCATATGTATCTATTGTGCAAAACGTCCTGAAAGTCTCCATCATACTCTGCTGGCATGCTTTTGTATGATATGTTCTGTCAATAACAACATCACACTCATTCAGGACTTTATCTATATCTCCATTACCACTCTCATCATGTGCACAAAGATTTCTTTTGTTATCAGCTCCGACAGGACAAAGTGATTCCCAGTTATCTTCCGGATGAACGAGAATTTTATTATCTTTCGCTTTAGTAAAATCAAGTACCGGTTCGAGTACTTCATATTCTACTTTTATAAGCTTCATTGCCTTATCAACACACTTTTCATCAACCCCGGCAACAATAGCAACAGGATCCCCTATAAATCTTACATGTCTGTCAAGTATGAGCCTGTCATACGGACTTGGCTCAGGATATGTCTGTCCGGCACATGTAAAACGTTTCATATTCTGGTCAATATCTTTATATGTAAAAACTGCCTCTATTCCAGGTACTTTCATTGCTATATCCGCATTAATATTCTTAATGACAGCATTAGCATAAGGAGAACGCAACAACTTAACAATAAGACAGTCATCTGGTGCAATATCATCTGTATACACAGGCTTTCCAAGCAGAAGCTGCATCGCATCTTTTTTTCGTATAGCTTTATTAACTGCTTTCATTACTGTAACTCCTTTTCTTTTTTAGCTTTAATATAATTAAGAATTCCTCTAAGCTGCCCTTCGTAACCGGAACACCTGCAGAGATTTCCTGACAGATATTCTCTAATTTCATTTTCATCCGGATATGGATTTTCTCTGAAAAGTGCAATTGCATTCATAACAAATCCCGGATTGCAAAAACCACACTGTTCAGCTCCCTGGTCTGCTATAAAAGTTACAAATTCAGAAGCCTCTTCCTGAATACCTTCAAGCGTTGTTACACTGCATTTATCCGCTCTTACAGCAAGAACTGAACATGAAAGAACAGGTTTTTCATCAAGAAACACCGTGCACAGACCACAATTAGAAGTTTCACAGCCGCATTTTACACTATAGCATCCGTGTTTTCTCACAAAATCATAAAGTGTCATATCAGCGGCTATATCAGATACGACAGATTTTCCATTTAATTTAATATTAACTAACATATATTCTCCCATCTGAATCTCAATTATTTATTAATATTTATTAAAGCTCTTTTTGTAAGAACACCTGCGAGATGGCTTCTATAACCGGCACTTCCACGCATATTTCCCTGTGTTGGCAGATTTTTTTCAACAAAATCAGCAAATTTTTCTATTGATTCTTCACTAATTCCAGATGAAAGTATGTCATAAGTATCTTTAACAATAACAGCCTTCCCAGGTCGTGCACCTATACAAATATTACATAAACCTGTATCTACAAACTTCACTCCTGCACATGTCAATACAGGCAAATCAGTTTCAGTAATTCTCACTGCTTCATAAAACATATGCACCGGTCTTTTCTTTACAATAATATTTATAATAATATCATTGTCATAGCTTCGACCAGCATAGTCTTCAAGCCTGACAATACCTTCCTTATACAATTCAACATAAGAATCTAATCCAATCAGAAGTGTAAGCACATCAGAGAAACCGTATCTTCCAAATACACTTCCGCCAACTGTCGCAAGATTCCTGAACTGAACCCCAACAATATGTCTTAAAGCTTCTTTTACGCATCCACCGGTATATTGATTAAATCCATCATGAACTTCCAACTGTCTTAATGTTACCATACATCCAATTCTAAATTCATCATCATTTTCTTCAATTTTATCAAGTCCAAGTCCTGACAAATCGATTGCTGTATTTATTCTGCTATCGCCCATACGCATCCACATCATACCGCCAATAATTTTGTTATTCTTTTTCTGGTTAAGCTCATAAGCTTCTTCAAGACTTTCAACTTTAATATAATTCTGTATATTAAGCATAAAAACTCCAATCTTTTAATTTTGCAGTATTCTGCATTTAACTGTTATAAATATAACGGCTTGTAAAAATATTGTCAATCTGATAAACTCTATTTGCTAAATTAAAATAAATTAATGAAAGGATTTTTGTAATGAATTTTTTTAAAAAAATATCTGCTGTCGCATTATCGATGATTATGCTTGTCTCTGTCACTGCATGTAACTTTTCACATTCTGACAGCAATGATAAAAACACAACAGAAAATACTACATCTGCTTTTGAAATCATGTCTAATTTCAACGAAATCGGTGTAAGTTACCCTCTCACTGTTACAGACCAGGCTGGAAGAACTGTAACATTTGATAAAGCTCCTGAAAAAATTGCTTCTTCATACTATATTTCAACAAGTCTTCTTATCGCACTGGGATTAACAGATAAGCTCGTTGGTATTGAAGCAAAAGCAAACACACGAAATATATATAAACTTGCTGCTCCTTCAGCAGTAAATCTGCCTAATATGGGAACTGCAAAAGAATTTAATACAGAAGCATGCGTTGCTGCTGCTCCTGATGTAGTATTTCTTCCGATGAAATTAAAAAAAGCTGCCGATACACTTGATGAACTTGGTATTAAAGCAGTTGTTGTAAATCCTGAAGATCAGTCACTTTTAAAGGAATGCATAACTTTAGCTGGAAAAATAACTAATACATATGGAAGAGCTACTGCTCTTAATAATTCAATAGATACATTTTTAACAAGTACAAAAAATGAAGTTGCAGATGAAAAAGCCCCATCTGTATATCTTGCCGGCAACAGTTCTGTTCTGTCAACAGCAGGCAGTCATATGTATCAGGATACGCTTCTTACAAATGCCGGTGGAAAAAATGTTGCATCTGAACTTACAGATACTTATTGGGCAAATGTTTCTTACGAACAGATTCTTGCATGGAATCCTGAATATATTATTATAGCTGCTGATGCATCATACTCTGTTGACGATGTATTAAATGATGCCAATCTTGCAAACTGCACAGCAATTAAAAATAAAAATGTTGTAAAGCTTCCAAATGATATTGAAGCATGGGACTCTCCAGTACCTGGAAGTTTTCTCGGCAGTATTTATATTGCACATATCCTTCATCCTGATAAAATAACAAAAGATTTCTACGAATCATGCGTAACAGAATTTTATAAAAATTTCTATGGATTTACACCTTCAAAATAATACGGGAATGATTTATGTTAAAAATCACTAACTACAAAAACAAAATTATATTTTTATCTGTTATATGGATACTGCTTCTTATTGCAGTATCCATATGGTCAGTTTTTACAGGACAATATCCACTTACAATAAAAGGATTACTGGACGGCGATAAAATGATGCTTATGGTGTTTTTCCGTCTCCGCTTACCACGTGTAATTATGGGAATTATTGGTGGATTTGGTCTCTCAATTGCCGGTTATGTTTACCAGCTGGTATTTAAAAATCCTCTTGCATCGCCTGATATTGCAGGTGTTTCATCCGGGGCAAGTGCCGGTGCAGCATTTGCTATCGTTGCAGTTTCAGCTTCAGCACCATTTATTTCAATATGTGCATTTGCAGGAGGTCTAATTGCACTTTCGATTACACTTCTTACAGCATATGCAGTTCCGGGAAAAAACAGATACACCATAATACTTACAGGTATTGCAATCCACTCTGTTGCACAGACAATTCTTATGTTTTTAAAACTTGCTGCTGACCCGGAAAAACAGCTTGCATCCATAGAATATTGGATTATGGGAAGTCTCAATGGTATATCTATCGACAGTATTGCTATTCCCTTTTTTATAACATTTATTGGTTTCTTTATTATACTTTTACTATACAGGCAAATTCTAATACTATCTATCAATGAAGATGAAGCAGCTTCTTTAGGTGTAAATGTCACAATATTCAGATTCATTATACTGATTACAGCGACGTTAATAGTTTCATCAATAATATGTGTAACCGGTCTCATAAGTTTTATCGGTCTTATAGCCCCACATATTGCCAGACTGCTCACTGGAAGAAATGACCGTTTCACATACATTTCAAGCGGTTTTGCCGGCACTATTATAATGACTCTTTCAGATATTTTTGCAAGAAGTTTATCATCATCCGAACTTCCTGTAAGTATATTTACATCTGTTATTGGGGCACCGCTGCTTATAATTCTTCTTATAAAATCAAACAAAAAGGAGGATTTGTAATGCCTGATTTAATCGTTCCAACACTTGATATATCAGATGTATCTGTATACTATGGTCATAAATGTGCTGTTGAAAATGTAAGCTTTAATGCACATTCTGGACATATTTATGCTATTATCGGAAATAATGGATGTGGCAAAACTTCCCTTATGAAAGCTGTTATGAATCTTACCGGTCACAATGGCATATGCAGACTTAACGGAAAAACATTGGAAAAAATGTCAGTAAAAAAAAGAGCCCGGTTAATAAGCTATATACCGCAGAAAACCGGAATAAATATAAGTATGACGGTAAGAGAAGTATGTCTTTTAGGATTTAATCCACATCTTCGGATATTTGAATCATACAGCAGTAATATGAGACAGCAGGTCGATAAAGCCATCGATTCTGTAGGACTTGCCGGTTTATACAACACTGATTTTTTAACTTTAAGTGAAGGGCAGAAACAGTTATGCATACTTGCAAGAACGCTTATAGAAGATACACCTCTTCTGCTTCTTGATGAACCTGACAGTGCTCTTGATTTTGCAAATCGACATATGCTTATGAAGCATATAACTCATATTTCAAGAAATAATAAATGTGTAATAATGTGTATCCACAGTCCTGAACTGGCACTTGAATACAGCGATGTAATATTTCTTATGAAAAACGGAAAAATCATATCTGATATTGATGTCCATACAGCAGATATTACAGAAATCAATGAAAAAATGTCATTTTTATATAGTAATATTAATGTAGTAGAATGTGCCGATGCTAACGGTAGATTACACAAAACAGTTCTTTCATTATAAAGGATGGGATTATTATGAATAATTTTTATATGGATGCTTCAGCGGTCCTTAATTTTTACAATATAACCGGCAAGAAACATCTTTTTATTACAGGTTGCAAGGGCAGTGGCAAATCAACTCTTTTAAATAATTTATGCGTACTTTTAAATGAAAATTTTGATTTTTTGCGAAGTTACAAAACCATGAAACCTGAAGTAGTTATAAAATCTAATCTTATTGAAAATGCACGTGAATATACAATAGGCACTCCACTAACCGCAAACCCTGATTCTTTATCAAAAGGCAATAACATGAAAGCCGTACAAGAAGGTTTTCTTAAATGTGCCATACCGGCTATCCGTTCACACATTGACAATTCAAATAATAGATTTTTTGTTATTGATGAACTCGGATATCTTGAAAGTTCCTGCATTCAATTCCAGACTTCTATATTTGAACTTCTGAACAGTTCACATGTATTAGCTATAATAAGGAAACAGTCAACCTCTTTTCTTGACAAAATACGTTCACGAAAAGATGTACTTCTTATAGATATAGACACTATATTCAATAACCTCTCATGCATTATCATGGCCTCAGGCATGTCAAAAAGATTTGGTCATAATAAGCTGATTGCTGACTTTAATGGAAAAACGCTTATTGAAAATGCTATATCAGAAAGCCGCTTTGTAAATTTTAAAGACTGTATTGTTGTGACACGCCACAACGATGTAGCCGATATATGCAGACATGAAAATATACATTTTATAAAACATGATATGCCATACAGAAATGACATGATACGTATCGGCGTGACACATATTATTAATAATTCATATTCTGGTGGAATTTTATTTCTGCCAGCAGATCAACCATTAATAAAAAGAACAAGCCTACAACTTCTTTGTCTTTTATTTGTTTATCATAATGATAAAATATGCAGACTTAGTTTTAACGGAAATGCCGGCTCTCCATGTATATTTCCATCTCATTATTTTAACGAACTTTTAAATCTCCCAGAACACAAAGGTGGCGGATTTATTATTAAAAAATATCCTGCACAGGTCATTGCTGTTCCTGCACAGGATAAATATGAATTATATGATATTGACACACCGGATGATATTATTCGTCTTTCGGCAATATCACATTAAGTATTATTGCAACAAATGCTGCCGGAACAATACCAGATTCACCAAATATAAGCTGGACTGCCTGTGGTGTATGTGAAAGAATTGCCGGACTGACTCCCATACCATAACCTACTCCAAGTGCAACTGAAACTATAGAAAGTCTTCTTGCATTTAGAGGTTCTTTAGTTATAAGCTGAATACCGCTTACTATAATTGATGAGAACATCATAACTGCAGCACCTCCAAGTACAGACTGAGGCATAATTGAAATTAATGCACCAAGTTTTGGAATAAGTCCACAGAGTATAAGAAAAACAGCTCCTGAAGCAAGTGCTATTCTGTTAACAACCTTTGTCATTGCAACAAGACCAACATTCTGGCTAAATGATGTATTAGGAAGAACGCCAAACAATGCTGCCAGTGTTGAACCGATACCATCACACATAACACCGCCTGAAAGTTCCTTGTCTGTTGCTTCTCTTTGCATTCCACCTTCCATAACACCCGAAATATCACCAACTGTTTCTACCGCTGTAACAACAAACATAACAAGCACCGGCAAAATTGCTCTCAGGTCAAATACAGGTTTTATCGGCATAAACTTTGGAATTGCAATCCATTTTGCCTCTGCAACTTTGTTCCAGTTAAGCACCCATGACTTTGTATATTCTACTCCATCAGCAGAAACTGCTGTATGTGGAAGAACTAATCCCATAATAAATGCAACAATATAACCAACTATAATTCCAATAAGTATAGCTGATGAACTAATATATCCTTTCGTCCAATGTTTAAAAAACAATATCACTACAAGGACAACAAAAGCCAGAAAAAGATTTTCCAAAGAGCCAAAATCTTTAGCTGAATTTCCACCTCCAAAAGAATTAATACCAACTGATATAAGTGACAAACCTATAGATAAAACTACAGTTCCTGTCACTACTGATGGAAAAAATCTTCTCAAAGGTTTAATAAATGCTCCAAGTACAGTCTCAAACAAGCCTCCTATAATAGATGCCCCCATCAGTGCTCCATAAGCTAATACTCCACCGCCCATAATTTTAGTTACACTGCTGAATACTCCTATAAATCCGGAACTTGTACCCATAATAATAGGTACTTTTCCACCTATTGGTCCAATTGCAAATAACTGAATAAGTGTTACAATACCGGCTATAATCATCGCATTCTGTAAAAGTGCAACCTGAACAGATGCATATTCACTTCCTGCACCAATCCCGCATGCACCGGTTATAATAAGAAGCGGTGTAAGATTACCTACAAACATCGCCATAACATGCTGAAGTCCAAGTGGTATTGCCTGCTTCAATGGAAGCTTTCCATTAAAATCATATGCCTCCGGCATAAGTTCGCTAATTTTTTTCATAAATCCTCCATTTATTAATAAATCTTTCAATGAACAATATAATTCAAAATACAAATATTAGCAATATTTCTCATTAAAAAAAACATACTTTATTTTTTTATCAAATTTCTGACCCGCCTTACATACAGAACTTTCAAACTCTGGTCTGTTGACTGCGTCCGGAAAATACTGCGGCTCAAAACATACCCCATCACGGGGTGCGTATATATGTCCGTGTTTTCCTTTTACATTTCCAATATAATTGCCTGTATACATCTGAATTCCCGGATAATCCGAGCTTATCTTCATAGCAATACCGGTTTTGTCTCCGTAAACTTCCACACATTCAGCCAGCTTCTGTGAATCAGGGTGGTCAATCACCCAGTTATGGTCGTAACCTCCCGCAATCTTAATCTGCTCATATTCTGAATTAATATCATTACCTATTCTTTTTATTTTTCTAAAATCCATAGGTGTTTTATCAACTGCACGAACTTCTCCTGTAGGAATTGCACCGGCTCTTAATGGTGTAAAAGAAACTGCATGTATAACGGTCTTATGATTAACAATACTTCCACTTCCCTCTCCATTAAGATTAAAATAACTGTGATTTGTCATATTAATTACTGTATCCATATCAGGAACTGCATTATACTCAATCTCAAATGAATTACTGCCTGTTATTCTGTATATAATATAAAACTTTGCATTTCCGGGAAATCCCTGGTCAAGATGCAGGCTCTCAATTTCAAATATAATTGAATCATCCCTGTATTCTGTTACATGCCACATTCTTTTTGAAAAAAGATGTGGCCCGCTATGCAGATTATTTTCCCCATCATTTTTTGCAAGTACATATTTAATATTATTTAAGGTAAATTGTGCATTGGAAATTCTGTTTGCATTTCTTCCGATATTAAACCCAAAACAGTCATTGTCATTTTCATAACCTGCAACATCATCATAACCAAGCGTTATGTCAACAAATTTGCCTGATTTATCCTTAACTTCCACGCTCACAAGTGTTCCGCCAAAATCAGTGACACAAATCCTTAACATATCTGTCATTAAACTGTAAAGATGTGCTGTTTCCCCTGATGATAACTGTCCAAAATTTTTCACCATAAAATTGTACCTCCTCTATAAATCAATATTTATATTCACGTTAATTTTATTTAATTATATCCCGATTATTTTTTAAAAGCAAATCATGTTGGCATTTTTACACATATTAAATTCAATTATATACTTCGGTCCTAATAAACTATGAGAAACACGCTCCGCGGGTTTCTCAAGTTATCGCGGCACTCGCCAAGGTCTCGTGCAAGCACGGACTTTGGCTCGTTACACGCGTAAATAAAAAGGACTGCCAAACCAATCACTTAGTGTGGCAGTCCTGCAAATAGGATGGAAGGTACTTTTATATGAATATTACCGGATTCTTCTTATTAACTATCAATCGCAATCAATAAGAAGCACAGCAACATCATTAACATTTGTTCCGGTCGGACCAGTTATAATAAGTCCGCCTGTTTCTTTTAACGCATTATATGCATCATTTTGTCTTAGAACATCAAATATATTAATGCCTTTCTTTCTGAGTTCTCCCGCAGTATCAGCATCAGCATATCCTCCAGCGGCATCTGTCGGACCATCAGTTCCGTCGCTTCCGATACTGAATATGGCAGCATTTTTAATACCATCAATTCCACTGGCTGCTGACAGTGCAATCTCCTGATTTCTTCCGCCTTTGCCATGTCCGGTGAGATTAACAACTGTCTCGCCACCGGCAATATAGGCTGTCTTTTTATTACCATGGCAATGTGTTTTTGCTATAGAAGCAAGAAAACTTCCTGCTTCCTTCGCCTGACAGCAAAGCTGGTCTGTAAGAATTACTGACTCAAAACCATGTTTTTCACATTCTTTTGCCGCTGCATTGCAAAGTTCTCTTACACTACCATTAATCAATGTCGTAACATTATCCAGTTTTTTTGGTGTTTCAACCTCCATAAGCTTTTCAGCATCCGGTGAAAGCTTCAGGTTATATTTATTTACAATTTTTTTTGCATTCTCACATGTAGTAGAATCAGGACACGCCGGTCCGGAAGCAATCATATCAAGAGGATCTCCAAGTATGTCTGAAAGCACAATTGAATATACATGTGCCGGTTCGCATATTTTTGCAAATCTTCCGCCTTTTACCATAGATAAACGTTTTCTTATAGTATTTATCTCCACAATGTCTGCTCCACAGGAAAGAAGCTGGTTAGTTATGTCTGAGAGCTCATCACCTGAAATCTGTGGTTTTTCAAACAATGCACTTCCACCTCCTGAAAGGAGAAAAAGAACTGTATCATTACTTTTTAAATCAGAAACCATATCAAGGACTTTCTGTGTTGCCTTAAAGGAATTGTCATCAGGCACGGGATGTCCTGCTTCAAAACATGTCACATTTTCTATCTCACCTTTGACATGTCCATATTTTGTTATAACAATACCTTTATCTATTCTATCGCCCAAATATTCTGATGCAGCATTTGCCATCTGCCATGCTGCTTTTCCTACTGAAACAAGAATTACCCTGCCGGGAAATTCTTTATTCTCAAGTGCTCTTATTACTGCTTTATCCGGCAGAACAGCTTTTATTGCTGCATCTATTATATTATCTGCAACCTTTTTTAATTCATAATTCATATGTTTCCCCTTTCCGTCTGATTTTCTATTATATACCAGACTTTTCTGGTTTTTATCGAAATACAAATATTAAAGTTTGATATCTGCCAGTTTCTCATAATAATGAATTATTGCACTGTGGTCACTGCTTCCGTCTCCATTATTATGAAGATATTGCATTATCTCCTGAATCTGTGATGTCATTGGAACAACAGCACCAACACTGTGTGCACATTCCAAAGCATTATTCAAATCTTTGATGTGTAAATCAACCCTGAATCCCGGCTTTACATCATCATTAATCATCATAGGCACTTTAGCATTCATTACTGCAGAACCAGCAAGTCCGCCTTTTATTGCCTCAAAGACACACTCAGGATTAACACCGGCCTTTTTTGCCAGAATAAATGCTTCTGACACCGCCTGTATATTACCTGCTACAATTATCTGATTAGCAAGTTTAGTTGTATTTCCTGCTCCAAGCTCACCGCATCTGGTTACAGATGAACCCATTTTAAAAAGTATTTCTTTATATTTTTCAAATGTATTCTCATCTCCGCCAACCATAAATGCAACTGTTCCATCTATGGCTTTTGGTTCTTCGCCATTGGTTTCCCCATTATTCCAAGTCCGATAAACCCAATAACCATATAAATCCTCCTGATTTTATATCATTTTAACAGCATTTTAATTATAAGAATAATGAAAGTATGAATATCTCAACCATAGATGCAATACCCATGATTAATGTACATACTGTCTGCGTCTTATATCCCTGTTCAGGTGTCATATCACCAAAGTTAGTAACAACCCAGAAATATGAATCGTTAGCATGTGATACTGTCATGGCACCGGCACCAATAGCCATTACACAAAGTACTGACTTTACAGGTGTTGCAAGTCCGAGTACAGGAAGAAGCGGAGCAAGTATACCTGCTGTTGTTGTAATAGCAACTGTTGATGAACCCTGTGCACTCTTTAATATTGCTGCAAGTATGAACGGGAAGAATATACCTACTGCCGAAAGCACTTCTGCATGCTGTGTTATGTAGCTTACCATTGATGTTGAAGAAATAACTTTACCAAGAACACCACCTGCTGCTGTTACAAAAAGAATAGGACCAACAGTTTTTAATGTCTCATTAGTAATGTTATAAAAATCACTCATCTTATGAGCAGTTGCAAGCTGGATTACTGCAAATATTGTACCAACTGCAAGGGCAATAATTGGCTTTCCTAAGAACTGGCAGGCGATATCAAGTGCTCCTGTCCAGCCGGCCATAGATGAAATTGAGCCAAGTGCCATAAGTATAATTGGAACAAGAATTGGAGCAAGTGCATTAAATCCATTAGGAAGTTTGCCATATTCTGCAACAAGTTCTTCATATGTTTTTGCTACTTCTGCATTATCGCCCATTTCGTCTGCACTCTTTACTTTCTTGCCAATAAACTTTGCATAGATAAGACCTGCAATAAGAGGGAATATCGAACATACAACACCAAGTCCCATTACAAGTAAAAGATTATCACCTACACCAAGGGTACTTGCTGCTGCAATCGGACCAGGTGTTGGTGGAATAAATACATGTGAAATATAAAGACCTGCTGACAAAGCAACTGTCATAGCTACACTTGATACTGCTGTTCTCTTTACAAGAGCCTTTCTGATTGGATTCAAAATAACAAAACCGCTATCACAGAAAACAGGGATTGAAACAACCCATCCCATAAGTTCAATAGCAAGTTCAGGTCTCTTCTTACCAACAACTTTAATTACCATATCGGCAAGCTTTAATGCTGCACCTGTCTTTTCGAGAACTGAACCGATAAGTGCACCAAGAATAATTACAATACCGATGCTGCTGAATGTTCCCGAAAATCCTGCTCCGATTACTGTTGGAATTCCGGAAATCTTCTTTCCGTCTGCCGTGACTGTATCAACAAATGGAATTCCTGCAATTATAGCAAGAATAAGTGATACAGCCATGATAGCAAGGAAAGGATGAACCTTAAACTTTGAAATTGCTACTATCATGACTATGATAGCTAAAATAAAGACAATAATTAATGCTATTCCTGACATAATAAACACCCCTTTTCGTTATTTTTTATACGATTTGCACAATAGCTCGTACTGTCTATGGTGCAATCATATCACGGAAGCAAATCTTTTCACATGTTACACGTAACATAATTATTCAAATTATTTTGTTTCATGTAACAAGGCATATGTATCACTTTTTTCCATTTCTATATCCTGCATAATAAGATATGCCATATATAATGCCGGATTTTCGGATGGTTTTCTGACATCATATCCTGTCAGTTCCTTCAACTTGCCAATCCTGTACTGCAATGTATTCTTATGTATATAAAGACTATCAGACACCGCCTGAATAGAGCCCTGCTCTTTATAATAAGCCTTCAGGAGTGACATATATTCTTTTACTTCATCAACAGATGAATTCTTGAAAAGCTTGGTAATATATTCAAGCTTAATTTTGGCAGGAATACAGTTAACAAGCAGTTCCAGACTCATATCCTCATAGCAGATAATCTTTTCATGTTCATTTGCAGCTGCATTCCACGCCCTATGTGCCTGGATGTATGCCTCATGCATATCATCACTTTTCCCTGCAATCCCTATATTAAGATTCAGTTTCTGCTTTTCATATATGTAATCTGCAAGTTCATTTGAAAATTCAATTACCTTTTCTGTTGTCATATCATCTATAAGAATTATCTGTCTTGAGGCATTTCTGAAATGTGCCTTGTAACCATTTCTGTTAAGAAATGCTGCAACATTATTTTCAAATTTGGCAATTACAGACTGACCCTCCTGATTATCTTTATACTCATCAAGTTCATCGATACTTACAATAATAATTCTTCCCGGCTTGTCTATATCTATCCCAAGAGATTTTCCACGTTCTCTCAGATCATCAAAGTTTTTATATCCGTCATTTATAAGCCATTCTTCAAAAAAAGCATTTTTTACACGCTTATCCATGAGCTGATGATAACTGACACGGCGTTCCATAAGCAGAATTTCGGTCATCTTTTTTATCAGACGTCCGGCTGTTATTACCTCATCGTGACTTCCGGTAATTCCGACAACCCCAACGATTTCACCATCAAGTTCAAGCGGAAGGTTAATTCCCTGTTTCATTCCCCTTTCCTTATCATCTTTCTTAAGATAATATTCATCAAGACATTCCGTAATGATTTTGTATGCTCCATAGTGAAAATCGCCTATTCTTGATTTATCACAGCTTGCAATTATATGCCCCGTCTCATCCATAAGATTAATATTTTGTTTTACAAGCTGCGATATTTCATCAACTATCTGCATCGCAGCATTTTTTGATATATGCATTGTATTTCTCCATTCATATTTAAAATAATTGTAATTTTCGCTCTTTTAAATGTATTAATAATATACCACTCAAAACATAACATTTCAATATATTTATTTTAATTGAAACGTCAACACTTGATATTTTCTTTTGTAAATGCAATAATGGTTTTGTTTTATGAACTGCCACACTACAACGGCAAAATCAGAATGGAGATTAACTATGGCAAACAACCGATTAACAAGAAAACAGCGTGCAGCTGTAGTCAGACGACAAAAAATCACACTTGCCGCAGGCATTGCGGTTTTAATTTTAGTAATTATATTCGTACTAGCATTTAAAGGCTGTAACAGTAAAAAAAAGAATAACGACAAAACAGTCCCGTCTAATACTGAGACTACTACTGATGACAATAAAACAACAACAGAAAACAACAGCGAAAACAGAAAATCTGAGGAATTTCAGGATGTTTCCACATCATCAGATAACAGCTCTGATTATTCAGGAAGCCAGTATGCTGATTCGCAGTCTGTTTCATCCAAAGGATTTTCAATCCAGACTATCAATGGAATAACATATGTTGATGGGGTGCTTATCGCCAATAAAACTTACTCTCTTCCAAGTGATTTTATTCCTCAGGACCCTGAGGTTCCTGTAACAAGCCAGCGAAGCACAACAAGTCTTGACAGAACACTTATGAGTGCATGGCGTACGATGCAGGCTGATGCTTCTTCACAGGGACTTAATATCTATATTGCAAGTGCTTACCGTTCATACAGTTATCAGGTAAATCTATATAATTCCTATGTAGCAAGAGATGGAAAAGCTGCCGCAGATACTTATTCATCAAGACCTGGTAACTCAGAACACCAGACAGGGCTCTGTTTTGACCTTAACTCTATAGATGACAGCTTCGGCGACACAGCAGAGGGCAGATGGGTCAATGACAACTGTTATAAATACGGCTTCTGCATACGTTTTCCTAAGGGTAAGGATGCATACACAGGCTATCAGTATGAATCATGGCATTTAAGATATGTCGGTAAAGACCTCGCTGAAAAGCTTTACAACAATGGTGCTTGGATTTCACTTGAAGAATATTTTGGAATCACTAGCGAATATCCGGATTAAGCAAAAATTTGAATATTGAGAAGTATATGAATAAAAAGCCCCGCCGCAGCGGGGTTTTTTTATAGGAATTTATCAAGTTCAGTCTCAACACGCTTATTTATTTTAACCTTAGGATTTTCCGTAATCGTTCCTTTTGAAACAACCATTTTTACATGGCGTAATGCTCTGAGGTCATCGAGCGGATTTTCCTCGGTTACAATCATATCTGCACATTTATCTTTTTCGAGCGTACCGGTAATATCACCGATTCCCGCCATTTCGGCAGCTCTTGCAGTTGCCGTATACAGTGCAAATGCATTGGAAACTCCCGTATATTTGTGGAAATAATACAATTCTCTCCAGAAATCATACTGTGTAATCCACGGACATCCAACATCATTGCCAAGAACGACAGGTATATCATTTTCAAGTGCTGCTTTCGCACATGCAATTATTCCCTCAAACACAACATTTCCGTTAAACTGTTCAACTTCAGTTGCGTTGGTAATCGAACGATCAAACAATGCATACGGAAGTGCAGGCGAAATTGTTGTGCAAAGAAATGCTTTTCTTTCCTTGAATAACTTAATTGTATCATCATCAATTTTTGCACCGTGTTCAATTGAGTCAACACCATTTTCAAGAGCAACACGCACCCCCTGCGGAGATTCGACATGTGCAGAAACTAAATATCCTTTTTCATGTGCCTTGTCACAGACTGCCTTTACCATTTCCGGAGACATTTTCAGTTCACCCGGAACACCTTTTTCTTTTGCATCCATTACGCCGCCTGTAATCATAAGTTTTATCAAATCAACCTTTTCTTTTTCCGATTGCTCCAGATGTTTTAAGGCTGTATCTATACTGTCCGCCGCAACAGCAACAGAGCCAGCCATATGTCCGCCAGGCACGGAAATTCCTTCATTAGCGGCAAGTATTCTAGGTCCAATCTTTGTTCCCGCATTAATCTCATCTCTTAATTTTGTATCAAAACTTCCAAGTCCGCCAACCGTTCTTATTGTTGTCACACCGCTCATAAGCTCTGTTTTTGCAAATCCGGCAACCATACCATATGCAATTGAACGCATAAGTGCATTTCCCATAAGTATTTTTACAAGCTTCTCATTATCACGCTGTTTTTTCTGCGGCTTACCATTACCTGCAAGATGAACATGCATATTTATAAGACCGGGCATAATATATCTGCCTTTTAAATCAACTTTTTCATATCCATTCAAATCCGTGCCTGCATTGACAATATCCTCAATTTTATCATTGTCCGTAAGTATGACGAAGCCCTCTTTTACCTGCATATCTTTGGTTCCGTCAAGTATTTTTCCGTTAATATAAGCATATTTCATATTTTTATACCCCGTGTTTTTGAAATGTTTATTTAATACCAATTAATCAAAATCTTACGCACTGATTGACTTTCCTGTGTAAAGCTGATAATATCTGCCTTTTTCTTCCATAAGCTGGTCATGTGTACCACGCTCAATAATTCTTCCCTGTTCCATAACCATAATACAGTCTGCATTCCGTACCGTAGAAAGACGATGAGCGATAACAAATGAAGTTCTTCCTGTCATAAGTGCATCCATACCACGCTGTACAAGTTTTTCTGTACGTGTATCAATAGAAGAAGTCGCCTCATCAAGAATAAGAACAGGAGGATCTGCAACTGCTGCTCTCGCTATTGCAAGAAGCTGACGCTGTCCCTGACTAAGGTTCGCACCACCGCCGGTAAGCACTGTGTTATAACCATCAGGAAGTCTTTTTATAAATCCATCAGCATTAGCAAGCTTTGCAGCAGCTATACATTCTTCATCAGCTGCATTGAGTCTTCCATATCTGATATTGTCCATAATCGTGCCTGTAAAAAGATTGGTATCCTGTAAAACAATGCCCAGGCTTCGGCGTAAATCGTCTTTTTTAATATGATTAATATTAATTCCATCATAACGGATTTTACCATCCTGTATATCATAAAACCTGTTAATAAGGTTGGTAATTGTTGTCTTTCCGGCACCGGTAGAACCTACAAACGCAAGCTTCTGACCCGGTTTTGCGAACATTTTTATATCGTGAAGCACGATTTTATCAGGATTATATCCAAAATCAACTCCATCAAATGTAACATCACCCTGAAGTCTTGTATACATTTCATCTTTGTTTGCAGCATTTGGTTTTTTCCATGCCCACATCTCTGTCTGTTCTTCAGTTTCATGAATTTCACCATTTGAATCATAACATATATTTACAAGTTCAACATCACCTTCATCTGTCTCCGGTACTTCATCACAAAGATCAAATACCCTGCCAGCACCTGCCATAGCCATTACAATGCTGCTTATCTGCTGGCTTATCTGTGTTACAGGCTGTGTGAAACTCTTGTTTAATGAAAGAAATGCTACAAGTGTACCAATAGTAAGTCCGGAAAACCCGCTTAATGCAAGCACACCACCTACAAGTGCACACAAAACATAACTTATATTTCCTATATTTCCATTGATAGGCATTGTAATATTTGCAATCCTATTAGCATTATTGGCACTTTCTCTTAACTTGTTATTAATCTGCTTAAACTGTTCAAGACTTTCCTGCTCATGACAGAATACCTTAACAACCTTCTGTCCTTCCATCATTTCCTCAATATAAGCATTTACCTTACCGATATCTTTCTGCTGTTCAACGAAATATCTGCCGGATGCAGCGGAAAGCTTTGATGTCACAAAAAGCATAATTGCAACCATAATAACAGATACAATTGTAAGTGGTATATCAAGAACTATCATACTTACAAATGTTGATACAAGTGTTATAAGTGAATTAAGAACCTGTGGAATACTCTGGCTTATAAGCTGTCTTAATGTATCAATATCATTTGTATATACCGACATGATATCTCCATGTGCATGTGTATCAAAATATCTGATTGGAAGTGATTCCATGTTAGTAAACATCTCTGTACGGAGCTTTTTCATAGTACCCTGACCGACATTTACCATAATTCTGTTATATCCGTAGGAACATAAAACACCCACTGCAAATATTGCTACAAGTTTTAAAAGAGCCTGTGCAAGCGGTGAATAATCAGGAACTGCCATCTGGGTAAGAGGCACAATGTAATTATCAATAAGTTTCTGTATAAACAGAGTTCCACACAATGTTGTAAGTGCTGAAACCAATATGCAAACAACCACCATGAAACATGCCAATTTATAATTTTTTACTATATAAGAAAGAAGTCTTTTTAATAATAAAAGCGGATTCTTCTCTTTGTTCTCATTTTTATTTTTCATGTCTTCCTCCTATTCTCACTATTCTGCCGATTCGTCGAAATCGCCGCCGCCCTGCATCTGAACTTCACAGATTTCGCGGTAAACTTTGTTATTTTCCATAAGATTCTTATGTGTATCAAAGCCACTGACTTTTCCATCTTCAAGAACAATAATTCTGTCGGCATCCTGAATACTTGAAATTCTCTGCGAAACTATAAGCTTTGTTGTTCCCGGAATTTTCTGGGCAAATGCCTGTTTGATTTTTGCGTCTGTTGCAGTATCTACAGCACTTGTCGAATCATCAAGAATAAGAACCTTTGGTTTTTTAAGCAATGCTCTCGCAATACAGAGTCTCTGTCTCTGACCACCTGAAACATTAGTACCGCCCTGTTCTATCCATGTATCATACTTCTTAGGCATTCTCTCGATAAATTCATCAGCACATGCCTGTTTACATGCCTCAACACAATCTTCATATGAAGCATTGTCATCACCCCATCTGAGATTGTCAAGTATTGTTCCTGAAAACAGGACATTTTTCTGTAATACTACAGCCACCTGATTACGGAGTGCATCCATATCATAAGTTCTTACATCTTTTCCGCCAACACATACAGAACCATCAGTAACATCATAAAGACGGCTTATAAGGCTCACAAAACTTGATTTTCCGCATCCTGTACCACCAATAATACCAATTGTCTCACCTGCATTAATATGAATATCAATATCATGTAAAGTATCCTCTGTACTGTTTTTTCTGTATGAAAAATTAACATGATTAAAATCGATTCTTCCGTCTTCCACTTCTTCATAAGGTTTTTCCGGATTGGCAAGGTCCGCTTTTTCATTAAGAACTTCTGAAATACGTCTTGCACTTGCCGCACTCATTGAAACCATTACAAATATCATTGAAAGCATCATAAGTGACATAAGCATACTCATTACGTAACTGAACATTGATGTAAGATTACCAGTTGTAATTGAACCTGACACAATAAAATGTGAAGCAAACCATGACAATGCAACAATACATCCATATACAACAAGCATCATAGTCGGGGTGTTAAATGCAAGAAATGACTCGGCTTTAACAAATGTTTTATAAAGATTATCTGCCGCCTTGTTAAACTTTTTCTTTTCATGGTCCTCACGTACAAATGCCTTAACAACACGGATTCCTGAAATATTCTCCTGAACGCTCGCATTAAGTTCATCATATTTTTCAAAACCTGATGTAAAAACCGGTGTTACTTTATATATAATAAAGAAAAGTACAAATCCCAAAAATATAAGTGCAACAAAAAATATAAGACTTAATCTCGGACTTATTATTACGCACATTGTAATACTGCAAATCATCATGAGAGGTGCTCTCACCGCAATTCTTATTATCATCTGATAAGCATTCTGTACGTTAGTTACATCAGTTGTCATACGTGTTACAAGACCTGCTGTACTGAATTTATCAATATTAGAAAATGAAAATGTCTGTATATTTTCATACATTTTCTCTCTAAGATTACACGCAAATCCTGTTGATGCCGCCGCCGCATACTTTCCTGCCTGTATACCACAAAAAAGACTCAAAAATGCTATAACAAGCATTATTCCACCGTAAATACCGACCTTTCTCATATCTCCAGCCTGTATTCCTTTATCAATTATTGAAGCTGTTATAAATGGAATAAGAATTTCCAAAAAAACTTCAACTGCAGTAAATATTGGCGTTATAATTGATTCTTTTTTATATTTGCCAATACATTTTGCTAATGTTTTTATCATATTTTTATCATTCTCCCTTCGATTAAATTCACCTTATCAGTCTACAGTCAGCATGACTTAATACTGTCATATACTCTCTGCAAAAGATTTCTAAGCTGTTCTTTTTCATCATCATTAAGTGTCTTTAAAAGTTCCCTCTCATTTTCATCCATTGAAGCTCTTGCCGTCTTGCATATCTCCTCACCTTTTGCCGTGAGCTTTACATGTTTGATTCTTTTGTCATTTGAATCATAAAACCCCTCTATCATCCCCTTTTTTTCCAGACGTGCAGCAATTCCTGCCATCGTTGCCTGTTTAACTTCAAAATGCTTTTCAAGTTCTTTTAGCGTTATCGTCTCATCGGCTGCCTCGCTGATAGTTGCGAGGACCTTAATCTGCGAAAGGGTGACATCATCGCACATCAACGTATTATTAGCCTTTCTTCCAAGTGCATCGTTAAGTCTCTTTATAAGTTCACCACAATGCAATGTTTCTCCAAACATATGCTCATTCCTTTTCATAAAATTTGATAAATAGTTTCTTCTAGATTTTCTAATATATTACAAAAATAACAGCACGCTGTCAATAGCGTGCTGTTATTTTGCGTTTTTATTACCTGTTTTTACAAACAGTTTTTATTTTGCTCTTTTTCTGTCGTATACGGCTACTCCTGCCATTCCTGCCAATGCAGCAGCAAGAATTATCATATACATGAACATACCTAAACTGTCACCTGTTGAAACTGATGAATCCGGTGTTACAGTTGTACCCGGTGTCTCTGTTGTACCAGGTGTTTCTGTTGTACCCGGTGTCTCATCATTTCCTGGATTTTCAGGTGTTGACGGTGTTATATCGCTTCCCGAATCCTTTACTGCGTATACAACAGCATATGGGCTGAATGACTCTGCCTCGAATGAGAAACCATTTTCATCCGCTGTAACTGCTACACTTTCAAGAACTCCGTTGTTATTCATATGGAATACATACAGATTGTAATCTGCTGCATTGATTCCTTTCTTGTATGACATAGTAATCTTAATCTTACCGCTTGAAAGCTTAACAACTTTTCCGTCTGTTGTTTTGAGTGAAATATCATAATAATCTGCATTCTTTGAATCGAATCCCTTGATATTCTTTTCAGCAATAGCCGCATCAATCTTTTCAGATGTTGAAGCTGCTATTTTTTCAACATTTAACTTAATTTCACTTACTGTAAGGTCTTTGCCTTCTTCATCTTTAACCTTTACGTCACCTACTGATGCAATATCCTTGAAATCAGCAGCATCTTCATTTCTATCAATGTCAACTTTGATGTCTGATTTATCTGAATCATCAGTCTGTTTCTTAACAAGCCCGTTGATTGCATCTGTTATTGCCTTTGCCATTGCATCTACCTTTGCCTGGTCTTCTGACGTAAGTGTTCTGTCTACCGCTTCGATTGCTTTTGTTACTGCTGAGAAATCCTCATAATCATCTTTGTTGAGGGCTTCTGCTGCCTTAACAGCCTCATCTACTGCTGTGTAGTCTGCTGCAACAACAGGCTGCTTTTTAACAAGACCATTAATTGCATCTGTTATTGCCTTTGCCATTGCATCTACCTTTGACTGTTCTTCTGATGTAAGTGTTCTGTCTACCGCTTCGATTGCCTTTGTTACTGCTGAAAAATCCTCATAATCATCTTTGTTGAGGGCTTCCGCAGCTTTGATAGCTTCATCTACTGCTGTGTAGTCTGCTGCAACCGGTTCCGGCTTAACATCTCCTGATTTATAGTATGCAGGTGTCCAACCCTCAAAGTAATCTTCAAGTTTTACTGCTGATGCTTCTTCATCAGTCATCTTATTAACGCCTGCAGCTCTGCTTGAAGTGCTTACCTTTGTTCCGTCTGCAAGATGTGTATTATATTCATAATACTTAGCCTTTGCAGGTGTTACATTACTCATTGAAGTAAATCCTGCAGGAGCGATAGTATTAGCATCTTCAACTTCTGTATTTAAGAATACAACCTTTGAATCTGCTCTCCATGGTCTTGCAAAATATGTCTTTGTTATACCGTTGTTAATTCCCGGATAAGAAGTCTTTACAACTTTACAGTTGTTGAAAAGATAACCTAACTGTGAAAGTGCCTTTGACGCAACAATGATACTTCCTGAAGCCGCTTTGTCACCATATCCATACATGCTTAATGTACAGCCATCGAATACCGCACTACCGTCACCGCAGATATAATCTGTTGTACCTTCGATGACACAATTCTTAAAATATGTATGCTCTGTATTATTTCCTGTAAACATTGTATCCTGTGAGCTTAAGAACTGGCAGTCCTTGAATTCGCTCTGGTCTGCTTCAATGAAAATAACACAAGCTCTTTCCTTATTTTTATAAAGTTTGATATCGGCATCTGTTGCTTTAGAACGGTCAACCTTAGAGTTATCTCCACCTTTGCCTACGCCATCCTCAACTTCTTCTGTTGTCATATATCTGTTAAATGAACTTTCATATATAACACCTTCTGAACGGAAAGCTGTAGCTGTAGGAAGTACATTAACTGTTGCTCCCCAGTGGCCTGTTCCCATTCCAATTGCAACGCCTTTTTCATACTTATCAACTGCTCTTGCTTCACTGTAATAACCATTCATATCTGCACTGTAATAAGTATAACCTGAACCATAATACCATGTTATTGTTGAGCCTGCTTCACTTGAAATAGTAACATAAGGAGTATCAACCATAACCTGCTCTCTGTATAAAGCATCTGTAAGAGTAATTGTTACTCTCTCTGTTGTTCTTGTCATTCTGCCTATATACTTAACTGCATCTGTTATAGTCTCAAACTGCTGGCCCTTACCCACTTTTACTTCAGATTGATATTTAACAGGTGATGTATCTGCTTCTGTTTCAAGATAAACATCATTCAAAACATCTGAACTGCCGACACTTACATGGTCATATGCAGTATACTTTTCAGATACAACTGATGTATCGTACTCGCCTGCTCTTAACTGTGCTTTGTATCCGTCATCTGTTACATCAAATGAATAAGAATAGTTACTGTCAGATTTGTTTGTAAATGTAATCTTTGTAACATCTGAAGCTTTGTCATCTGATGTTACGAACTTACCTGAAACATTAATCTTTGCTCTCTGTGTTGCAGCGATTTTTACATCTGTATAATCTCCTGCTGCCTTGTTTAACTTTTCTGTAACTTCATAATCGTCAACGCCGCCTAATACTACTGAATAGTTTGAGCTTGAATTAATACTTACATTTGAAAAACTGTAAGAACCATCTTTCTCTGCTTTTACATCAACATCAATCGTTGAAAGCTTTGAATTATCAGGTACAAATTTAACTGAAACTGTTCCTTTTACAGCATCTGCCGGAATTCCCATAATACTTCCTGAAACTGTTGCAACTGCATCGGCAACTGCTTCAAAGTCTTTAACAGCCGTAGCATTTTCACCTGTAAGTTCGAGAATATTGCCGTTATCGGTATCATTAATCTTAAATCCTACAGCACTTATTGATACTTCGTACTTGGCACTGCCGTTTACTCTCTTTAATACAACGGAATACTTGCCGTTGCTGTCAACCTGTGCAGTAACCGTCTTTGCAGAACTGTCTGTAAGACTGTCAAACTTAATCTCTGTAATTCCATTTTCTGCTGCATTTGCCACTGTACCTGTAACTGTGACATTTATAATCGGATTATATTCTGTCAAAGCCATTGTTCTGATCTTAACATCTCCGCCTGATATAACAGGAAGATACTTCTGCCCTTCTTTTTCAACAATATAACCCGTAATATCATCCACTGTTACAGACTGTGTTGTTGTCTTCATCTGAACAGAATATCCGCTGTCAGCACTGCCGATATATACAGGTCTGTCAGTTGCAGCATTTGAACATAACTGCTCATATTTTACTTTTGTTGTGTCATCTTTTACCGGGAGATATAATACGCTTCCCTGTCTGAAACGAAGTTTGTCACTATCATATGTAACGCCACTGTTTCCCGCATCCTGTGACACATACAAAATGCCGCCGGACTCTCCGGCTGTTCCATCAAGAATTTCCCCTGCTGCAGGTGCTTTCTTACTTGAATTCGCTGAAAACGAATACGTAATTTTTCGTGTCTGTGTATCTGCTGCAAATGCCGTAACACCCAATCCTACAGGCATCCCCGATACAATCAAAGTAACCGCAGAAACTGCCGCAAATACCTTTCTAAATAATTTGTTAAATCGCATAAAACCCTCCGAACATTTTACTAAATTATATTTTTTACCACACACTTCCTTTCATTATCACGCTTACCATTAATAAAACACGCAGTGAACTAATAACTAAAAATACCCATAAGAAAAGACTTTTGCGTATGTGTTTTATTAAAGTATGTATAAATAATATACTTATATCATAAATATGTCAATGAATTTTACCGATTATTATATTTTTTTGTTAATTTCTTACAAATACCTGTGTCGGATTTTTACTAATATCTTCCTCTTACATTCAAATGTTTGAAACTGTATGCAAAATATGCTATTTCTGCTATAGCTGTAATTGTCCACGAAAATACATAAACAAGGTACAATGAAGGTATAGAGTGAAAATATGCAAATATTGTATATACCCATGCAACCCTGAATACACACGAACCGCTTATAACAATAATTGTAGGTCCAACACTCTTTCCTATACCCCTCGATGCAGCAATTGATGCATCCATAAATGCAGATACCGCATACGAAAAAGCCATAATCTTTATTCTTGCCATCCCGGCGTCTATAACAGCCGGCTCACTAGTAAACAACGACAACAACTGGCGTCCAAACACAAAAAGTACAGTTCCAAGAATTCCTGCCGCACAAAATGAATATGCAATGCTTATAAAATAGCTGTGAAGCATTCTCTTTTTATTTCCGGCACCCATGTTCTGCCCCATAAAACTTGAACACGCTGTATAAAACGCTGACATTACATTATATATAAGTGCATCAAAATTGGCAGCTGCGGAATTGCCCGAAACCATAACAGAATCAAATGAATTCACACCTGTCTGGATAAAAAGGTTTGCAATCGCAAATATTGCGTTCTGGATTCCTGCCGGGATTCCAAGCATAAGAATCGCTTTCGCTGCATTCTTGTTTATTCTTACCTGCGAAAGACGAAGCTTGCACACATCATTTCTTCGCAAAAGATTAGTCATAATAAGTGTTGCTGAAATATACTGTGAAATAATACTTGCCATTGCTACACCCTGTTCTGCCAGACGAAATCCGATAACAAATATAAGATTAAGGCATACATTTACTATTCCTGCTATAAATAGATAGAGTAACGGACGCTTTGTATCTCCTCCGGCACTCATAACAGCATTACCGAAGTTGTATACTGCCATGGCAGGCATACCAAGTGCATATATTCTGAAATAAAGCATCGCACCGTCTATAAGTTCTTCTTTTGTATTTAATAGATTCAACAATAAATGTGCACATGAAATACATATAATGCTTACAATAATTCCAACAATCAGGCACAGAATAAATGCTGTTTGAATTGTATCTTTCAAATCTTTGTGCTGTCTTGCACCAAGCTGCCTTGCCACTATTACATTGACACCACAACCCATTCCTATAAGAAATCCTGTAAAAAGCGTCACTAAAATTGTAGTCGAACCAACCGCCCCAAGTGCCTCATAGCTTGCAAATTTACCGACAACTGCCACATCGGACATATTAAAAAGAACCTCAAGAACCTGCGACATCATAAGCGGTATACTGAAAAGAACTATCTTTTTCCACAAAGAACCGCTTGTCATATCCATTCCACAGGACGTATTTTCTGTTTTTATTCCACTCATAAAAAATTTCCTCATATCAGGTATAATTAACTTTAGTTTTTGCACGTAATCCGGCCTTTAAATCACGCCAAATCTACGCAGCAGTTAATTATACTAACACCTGATATGAGAAAATGCAACATATCTTATATTAATTTTTAATATTATTAATTTAAAGTTTTAATTTCAATATAATAACGTATCACTATAATAATCTGCCTTATGAACTGTAAGCAGTTTTATTACATCTTAAAATATGACACACTCTCAGCTAGCTTGTCAGCAATCTCCCTAAGCTTGACGGCTCCTGAATACACTTCCTTGAACGTATCTGTAACCTTCTGCGTCTCCTCAAATGTTCTCTGAGTGCTTTCCATATTTTGTCCCGCAATTTCTGCAAGTTCTTCAACGGCACCAGACACCTTATTTCTTGAACCTTCAAGTTTAACCGTACTGTTCATTATTAATTCTATGCTGTCCTTTGAACTGCGTATATCATTAAGAACCTGTCCCACAATAATACGGGTCTCTTCCATGCTTTCGCTCTGACTTATAACTATATCCTGCATTTTCTGCATAATCTCGACAGATTTATACGAATCCTGCATAAGAACCTTTGTTATATCGTCAATCTGCTTACTTGAATCATTAGACTGCTCCGCGAGCTTCTTTATCTGCTGTGCAACAACAGCAAAGCCTTTTCCGGCTTCACCTGCTCTTGCCGCCTCTATAGACGCATTAAGGCTCAAAAGATTAGTCTCTTCAGCAACCGCCGAAATAAATGAGATTGCCGAATTAATTTTGTTTACAGACTCATTTGTGCGATTTGTCTGCTCTTTTACTTCTTCAATTATATCTTTTACATTATCATTGATATTGCACAATTTAAAAAGCGTCTCAGAAACCTTTGTTCCTGACTTCTGCATAGACACGGCTGATTCGTTAAGAAGAGCCGCCTCTGATGTAGTCTCGCTGATGTTGTTTTCCATAATCTTCATATGGTCAAACGCAGCTTTGGAATTGGCTGACTGTATTGATGAATTTTCAACCATCTGATTAACGGTTGCACTTACTTCATTCATTGTCTTGTCGGTATTGTCCGCCGCCTCGCCGAGAACACCAGAAGTTTCAAGCAAAAGCTTTGAATTACTCGATATTTCGTTAATTACCGAGTTCATCGCATTGCTAAGCGATACTGTGCCTCGTGCCAAATCACCTATTTCATCTTTGCGGTTTAACAGCTTTTTGTCAACGTCTATATTAAGACTGCCTCCCGCAACCTGTTCCACGATTCCTACACTTCTCTTTATATCTGAACTTATAGAATATGCAATCTTCATGCTTATGCCGATACATATAGCCATAACAATGACAACAGCGGTGCATATCATTGCAATAATTCTGTTTAAAACAGCGTCCTTGTCCGCCTTGTTTGTTCCGACAAACACCATTCCGATTATCTCATCATTGCTTCCGTTCTGATATACAGGCATATAATAGCCATAATTCATAACTCCATCCAGCGAAACACGGCTTGTAAAATATTCTTCTCCATCATTTAACACCTTCTGCGTTATGACATCTCCCGCAGGCGAACCAAGAATTCTTTCCCCATTTGCGTCAAGTGCCGATGTCATCACTCTTTTTGTTCCGTAGAAAAATGTAACGTCCATACCTGTATTTTCTTTTATTCTGTCAACTAGATTTTCCGACTTGGATACATTGTAACTTCCTTTCCATATATCTCCGCTTGTGGTTACAATGTAATCTCCCGCATTTTGGTCATATGCCGCCAAAGTAGACGATGCCGTTCCTTTTAAAGCTTCCTCAACCTGTTCCATAACAGAACTTTTTACCATAGTTACAGTAAGGATTATGGAAACCATGCCCAAAACAAGTACAGGAATGATTGTAACCGCCAATATTTTCTTTTTAAGATTCATGCTATATTCCTCCCATTATTCTCTTACTGTACTAATGTCACAGTTTTGAAATACCAGTTAATATTTCCCGTAATATCCGAATCTTTGAGTGTTTTTCCGCTCTCTCCGACTGTCGTTCCCGTATTGGTCTCTATAACTCCGTCAAATATTCCGAGTTTTCCCGATATAATATCCTTCTTTGCCTCATCAACCTTTTGCTGTGTTCCCGATTTGCAGAAATCAGCAAGCTGTGTTATGCCGACAATATTTTCATTCATACCGCCGTAATAATTGCTTCCGTCCCACGTTCCGTCAATAACACTCTGTACAGCCGCCGTATAATATGCACTCCAGTTCCATATAACGCTGCAAAGGCAGGCATCGGGTGCATCTTTACTCATGTCGGAATTGTATCCTATACTATATACATTTTTCTGCTGTGCAAGAAGCTGCGGATATGTGGTATCACAATGCTGTGCTATAACATCGCAGTTCATGTTAAGAAGCGTAGATGCCGCAGCTTTCTCAGCTGCTGGATCATACCAACTGTTTGTCACCTTTACATATATCTGAGCTGAAGGATTCACAGAATAAACGCCCAATGCAAAAGCATCAATTCCACCTGTAACCTCTGAATTTTCCGAACCCATTGCGGCAACATAACCGATTTTATTCGTCTTTGTATTCATTCCCGCAACTATTCCGCTAAGATATCTCGGCTGATATATTCTTCCGAAATAATTGTTAAAATTCTTTCCGTTGCTCATGTAACCCGTGCCGTGAGAAAAATAAACATCAGGATATTCTTCTGCCATCTGTGCCGTTGTCTCCATATAGCCCCAGCTTGTTGAAAATATTATGTTACAGCCCTCGTCGATACATTCTTTTATCGCTTTTCTCGTAGCATCCTTGTCCGAATCATTAACATTAATCTTTCTTATAATCTGACTGTCCGACAATCCGAGATTTTGCTGCATACCCATAATCCCAATATCATGAGTATATGTATATCCGCTGCCATCGGCGGGATCAGACAAATGAATTACCCCAACCTTTATGCTGTCCTTTGATACTCCCGAAGAGCTTTTTACCGTATCGGAATCACCATAGCCCATATTAACCGCATAATCATCAATATTGCCGTTCATGCCGCAGCCTGTAAACGAAGCACATAAAACAAGCATACCCAATATTTTAAAAAATGATTTAATTCTTTTCATTCGCATCACCTCATATTCAATTATCATTTACCAAAACAATATATAAATTAATTTGATAATATCATACACATGTTTATTTTTACAATAGGAAACAATAAAATTTTTGTAATATATTACATTTTCTGAAAATATAGATAAAATTGCTCAAAAATACACAATTTAAAAAAATTTCAAATTTGGCAGAACGGTTCTTATAATCGGTGGAAAAAAGGCTCTTGCAGCTGCACTTGACAAAATTAAAGAAGCTGTATCTCACACAGCACTTGAAATTATCGGTGTCGAACTTTATGGAAATGACTGTACATACAAAACTGTTGATATACTTCGTGCATTACCTCTATATAGCAAAGCTGACATGGTATTTGGTGTAGGCGGCGGCAAAGCACTTGATACAGTAAAATGCCTATGCATAACGGATGACAAACCTGTATTTACATTTCCTACAATTGCATCAAATTGTGCTGCTTGTACATCTGTCTCAATTATGTATAATAGTGACGGAACTTTTTTAAAGCCTAACTTTTTTGTCCGCCCTGCAATGCACGCTTTTATTGATACCGAAATCATTGCAAAAGCCCCTGTCCGCTATATGTGGGCAGGTATCGGTGACACATACGCCAAATATTACGAAGCTTGTATTTCATCAAGGGACGAACGTCTTGAACATTTTACGGCACTTGGTGTTTCTATAAGTGTTATGTGCCAGAAACCGCTCCTTGAATATGGTGCAAAAGCATACGAAGACCACAAAAAAGGACTATGTACATATGAAGTTGAACAGGTAATACTTGCCATTGTCGTAACCACAGGCATTGCGTCTATTTTCCTGACAAAGGATTACACGCCCGATTACAACAGTGGTCTCGCACATGCAATATTTTACGCACTGACATCATATCCTGTAATCGAAAAAAATCATCTGCACGGTGAGATTGTCGGTTTCGGCGTACTTTTAGCCCTTCTTGTTGATGGACAAGACGAAGAATTTGAAAAAATATATCTGCTTAACAAATCAATTTCTCTTCCTGTATCACTCGACGAAATCGAAATCAGCAAAGAACAATGGGAAGAAAGCACTGACAGAATACCGGATATGTCAGATGTAGCACACTACCCATACAAAGTTACAAAAGAAATGCTTAAAAATGCTATGGCAAGACTTGAAGAAAAAGTCAGAAAAGATAACCATGTCAGATAATTCCAGCAAAAACAATGGACTTTGTATAATATTCGGCGTTTCGTTCGTATGGTTTACAACACATTTTGATACAAAATAATCTTTTCTGCCCTATTCGGTTTCTATTTTTGCTGAAGATGGTATTGTCTGTATCTTTGTAAAGAAATATACATATTTGAATATTATAAGAAATACAATAAACACTCTTCCATATATGTTCGACATTGCAATCATTGCAAGAACAAGCATACATGATGCAGGTATCAATATACAAAGCTTTGTTTTAAGCGTCATTGCACGGTTTTTCACAAAACTATCCAAATGCTTTTTATAAAGCTTTGTTTTTGTAAACCATTTATGAAAACGCTCTGACCCTTTTGCAAAGCAAAAGGAAGCAAGTAAAAGAAATGGCGTAGTTGGCAATACCGGCAGAATAACACCAATCATACCAAGTGCCATTGAGATAAATGCCGCTGCAAGCCAAAGAATTTTAATTGGATTTTTTATAATGTTTTTCATTAATAATTTTAATACCTTTCATTTATAATATTGTTATGCATATCTAAGTTGTATTAGCTACAACTAACTATTGGCATTATAAACAAAAAAATATACATATGTCAAATGGTAAATTATATTACTCATCTGACATATGTATTTTACACATTAAAATTATCACATCAAATATAATTATTATTAATCAAGAAGCTTTGCGAATTCTTCTTCAGGCAGCGGTTTTGAAAAATAAAATCCCTGAAAATAATCGCATCCATATTCTTTAAGATAGTCTGCCTGCTCTTTTGTCTCCACTCCTTCTGCGACCACTTTCATATCAAGTCTGTGTGCAAGTTCAATAATTGACATTACTATATTATTATATTTTTTATTTTCACCAAGTTTTTGCACAAATCCCATATCAAGCTTTATTATATCAAAATCGTAATCTCTTAATGTGCTGAATGATGACATACCACTTCCGAAATCATCAATAAGAAGCTTTACACCGTTATCGTGAAGCTGCATAAGAAAATTGGTACCTTTACCGGAAACATCTGCATATGCCGACTCAGTTACTTCATAATTAACCATCTGTTTTGAATAGTGTTCATCTTTTACATCATCAATAATCAAATCCATGATTTCATCATCCATCAGATCCATTCTTGATAAATTGACTGCGACACGAACAATCTTTTTTCCGTTTTTATATCTATTTTCCATAAATCTACGGACACTTTTATGTACATATGTATCAAGCTTTGTTATGTGCCCGCTTTCTTCAAGTGCAGGAATAAATTTACCCGGTAGTATTACGCCTTTTGGTGAAACCCAGCGCACAAGAGCTTCCGCCGATGATATCTGCTTCGTTTTTGCATCATATATAGGCTGATAAAACACTTTTATCTCACTATTTTTTATAGCATCATCCAGCTGAATCAGAGCAAGACTTCTTTGCTCATAATCATATTTCATGTCTTCATTAAATATAGCATACGGCTGTACATACTGATTAGGTATATATAATTTTGCAAGCTTTGCCCTGTCACACATATCAGAAACACTCAAATCCGTGTCTTTCGGTATATAATAAATGCCGCATCTTACATATATATCTACTTTCATCCCATCTTTATCATAAACACGATGAAGTATTAATGTGAGCTTTTCAAAATCCAGATTGTTCTTATCAACCAGCACAACAAATCGGTCTGCTTCTATCCTTGATATTGCAAGCGGTTTCAAAAATGAAGTCTGTAAAGTATTAACAGCCTGATGTAACACCGTATCTCCTGCTGCATAACCATATAAATCATTAATCGCCTTAAACTTCTGAATATTAAAATATAAAAGTGCAAAATCTTTGTCAGGATTATTTTTAATTATATTTTCTGCTTTATGAACAAATCCTTCACGGTTTAATGCACCCGTAACACTATCAGTCTCGAGTTCTTTTGTCATATCTTCAACAACAACAAGAATAATACCTTTTTTCTTATCAAACCAGTGATAGCTGTATCTTTCAACTTTATTTTTTATATTATAAACATTAAATGAATACACTCCAGCTATATTCATGTTATCATTAAGGTAATCAAGTGCCGTACATTTTAAGAACTGCTCTTTACTTTCATTGGCAATTCTTATCTCACTCATCTGCTTTACTATATCATCATATACATATGACTTCTGTTCTTCAAATTCCATGCCCTCAAAGTGAGCAGCACGCATATACAGATTTCCTTTACAACTGTCTATAATTCCGATTCCTATATAATCATTGTTATACAGAATTTTACTTATCTCTTTGTCAATATATTTTAATGTTCTGTCTTTCCAGACCGCATATGCTTCAATATGACCGTTGTACGGATTTTTTATAAGACTGACACGCACTTTGTATAATTTCAAATTGCCATTTTCACCATAATAACTATGATAAAATTGTATATTACGTTCACCTTTTTCAAAGTCTTCCAACAGAGCTTTTCTGGTGAAACCGTTCTTAAACTCTTCCAGATTATATCCATCAGAAATATTAGGATATATGTATTTATCAAGCCAGCATCTCACAGAAATATTATTTAATTCATTGTCATTATACTTATGCTTACGTGTTATAAGAGCAAGCATCTTATCATCCGTAACATCTATATATATAGAACAAACCCTATCCTTTTCTCCCGTCAGCAGAAAGTTCATTCTTTCCTGATATAGCTTTTCATGATGCCCTGTATCAATACTCAATGATTTATCCATATGCATTACCTACCAAATTTTACACGTCTAATATATTTCATATTAATAATGATAACATAAAAAAGCCGGAAATCAATATTAATTTTCAATAAAGATTTCCGGCATAAAACCATTTTTTTTATTTAAAAAATAAATCTATTATTATTTTGTACCAAAAATTCTGTCTCCAGCATCGCCAAGACCCGGACATATATATGCATTTTCATTGAGCTGTCTGTCCAGATGTCCTACATAAATCTGAACATCAGGATGAGCCTTATGAAGCTTCTCAAGACCTTCCGGTGCAGCTATAATACACATAAATTTAATTTTCTTGCCACCATGCTTTTTAATCTGATCAATTGCATCTACTGCTGAGCCGCCTGTTGCAAGCATTGGGTCTGTTACAATAATAAGCCTTTCTTCAATAGGGCTTGGAAGTTTGCAATAATATTCATGTGGTTCATGAGTTTCCTCATCTCTATACATACCAATATGACCTACTTTTGCAGTCGGTACAAGGGCAAGAATACCTGAAACCATACCAAGACCAGCTCTAAGAATCGGAACAACCGCAAGTTTACGTCCAGAAATCATAGGAGTCATGCATTTTTCAATTGGAGTTTCAATCTCTACATCTTCAAGTTCAAGATCTCCCATTGCCTCAAAACCTTCAAGCATAGCAATCTCTTCTACAAGCTTTCTGAATTCATTAGTTCCTGTTTCCTTATCTCTCAAAATTGAAATTTTGTGCTGAATCAACGGATGTTCAAAAATTGTAATATTTTTTTCTTCTTTAAAATTAATCATAACTTAACCTCTGTTTTTCCATCTATATAGATGTATTATTTGCTTTTTAACTATTTTTCATCATCTGTGTTGCTTACATATACACCACGGCTTTGGTCTCCGCTTGGATTTACACCAAACCTATAATCATTACCCGGTAAAACAGCATTAAGGATAATACCTGCAATAGCTGCGATAGCAAGTGCTGTGAGTGTAATATGAGTTCCAGCTATTGTGAATGTAAGTCCATCTGAAAAACCAAGACCGCATACAAAGATTACACCGGCAATTATAAGGTTACGTGACTTTGTAAGGTCTACCTTATTTTCAACAACATTTCTTACACCAATAGCTGAAATCATACCATAAAGCATAAATGATACACCACCGATTATGGCTGCCGGCATTGTAGAAATAATCTCTGAAAACTTAGGTATAAATGAAAGTATCACTGCAAGACCTGCAGCAATTCTTATTACTCTTGGGTCATATACCTTTGAAAGTTCAAGGACACCTGTGTTTTCTCCATATGTAGTATTAGCAGGTCCACCAATAAGACCTGCAAACGCTGTAGCAAGTCCATCACCCATTATTGTTCTGTGAAGACCCGGATCTGCTATAAAATTCTCATCAACAGTAGCTGATATAGCTGACATATCTCCAACATGTTCCATCATTGTTGCAATAGCGATAGGTGCCATTACAAGAATTGCTGTAATATCAAACTTGCAAATCTGGAATTTTGGAAAACCAATCCAACTTGCTGATGAAACAGATGCAAAATTAAGTATTGCTGAACCATCAGGATTTGTAACTCCAAATGCATTAAGAATCAATGCAAAAGCATATGAAATGATTACACCCATAAGGATAGGAATAATCTTAAACATTCCCTTGCCCCAGATATTAAATATTATTATTACGGCAAGTGCAACTACGGCAAGAAGCCAGTTAGTTGAAGCATTAGATATTGCTGATGAAGCAAGTGAAAGACCAATACAAATAATAATTGGTCCTGTAACTACCGGTGGAAGGAATCTCATAACTCTGTTCACACCGACAAGCTTAAAAATTAAAGCTATAACAAGATATAACAGACCTGCTACAACGATACCGCCACATGCATATGCAGCTTTCTCGTTAGCACCCATATCGGCATAAATTCCTGTATTGAGATTGGCTACTGTATAAAATCCACCAAGAAATGCGAATGATGAGCCAAGAAATGCAGGAACTTTAAATTTTGAGCAGACATGGAAAATTAATGTTCCAATACCGGCACAAAACAGTGTAACAGATACTGTAAGACCTCTTGTTATTGGTTCGCCACATGCATTCTGAAAATATCCTGCTACAAGAATAGGTACCAGAATAGTAGCTCCGAACATGGCAAACATATGCTGTATTCCAAGAATCAGCATTTTCGGAATTCCGAGCTGTCGTGCATCACGAACAGCTTCTTGATTTTTCTCGTTCATTAGTTTTTCTCCCTGTTAAAAATAATTTACATAATGATAACATATTTTACCCAGTTTTTAAACATGCTTTTTCATTTAAAAAACAGTAACTTAAAAAATAGCAAATATATCTGTACTTTCTTGAAGTGTCTTTGCTATAGCTTTATTTTCTTTCATTTTGCTACTGATATTAACTATATCTTCAACAAGGTTCTGTGTATTTTCTGCCGTGCTGTTGACACCCTCCGCACCTTCATCAACCGCAGCCGTAATAGTGTTAATAGAACCTGCTATCTCATCAATGTTTTTCTTTAAAGCGTCAGTTTTTAATACAAACTCATTCATAGCATCTTCAATATATGATGCATTATTTTTATATGAAGCACCACTATCAACAAACCTTTCAAATTCAGGGAGTATCGTCTGCTGCATATATTTAACAAGATTGTTAGCGTTATCCGATAAATTAGATACTGCTTTAACTACAACCGAATTTATCTGTTGTATTCTGTTTGCTGTTTCTCTGCTTGAATCCGCAAGCTGGCGTATCTCTTCTGCAACAACTGCAAATCCTTTTCCTGCTTCTCCAGCCCTCGCTGCCTCAATCGATGCATTCAATGCAAGAAGATTGGTCTGGCTTGATATACTTAAAATATCATTAGTCAGATTATTAACCTGGTCAACACTTTTGCTGTCTTCAATCGCATTATTTAGTACTTCCAGTATCTCACCAACCTTTTCACTTGTCTGTTCCATATTGTTTCTGGCATTACTTTCCATATTATCAGCATCTTCTTTCATCTGCTTAGAAAATGTATTAATTTCATTTGACTTTGATGCTATTATATCAACGTCTTCACGTACATTATTCGCACTGTCATTAATAACATTAACTGATTGTCCTACATCCTGCATAGTTGCAGATAATTCTTCTGTCATTGCTGATAAATCAGAAGCACTATCATTAGAGGCAGCCACACTTTTATCTACGGCCTCTACAACGCCTTCCATCAGGTTTGTATTCTCAATAATCAGTTTAAGTATTCCCTGAAGTTTTTCCATAAAAATATTAATTCCATTACCGAGATCAGCAATCTCATCATTAGACAGTATTGTAACTCTCTTAGTAAGATCACCTTCTCCATTATCTATTCCACTTATAATTTCCCTAATATCTTTATTCGTTGCAAGTATCGGTTTTATAATATATTTCATAACACAATACAA
>OGNV01000197.1_pt1 | contig 62321 bp, 48 predicted proteins | sample 1573561 | NCBI WGS metagenome assembly OGNV01 (sample SAMEA2581892, study PRJEB24529) | metagenome | biome: Human gut stool | place: China | collected 2011
TCCTGTTACGCTTGTCCATTTCCATTCCTCCCTCAGCTTATCTGCCGTACACAAACTCCATATTTGCCATAAGCAGCTTATTCACCGCATAAACACAGCCATACGGCTTATCCACTTTAAGGAGAAACTTTCTGCCGTTCAGCTCTGATACAGCATTTTTGATTTCATCACGGGTGAACTTCGACAGTTCATCATGGTCACACAGTTCATCAGCCATAGAATAGTCCTTTTCGACCTTGTTGAGCATTACGGTAATAACCGGAACACAGGCACTTGCAATGAACCTGTAATTGATTCTCGGCAAGCGGATTTTCGTAGGGTTCGGCATAGAAAGACCTCCTTGACATAGTTCATCTGAAATAAAAAATCACTCCTCATTGCAGAGAAGCGATGTACGGTATTCAATTTTGAACATAAAAATAGTGGACAGCGCTTCTGTTATGAAACACCGTCCGCTATTTTCCATTATTCAGTTTGCTTTGTCAACAGGCTTTCTACCGTTTTAAGGTTGTTTTCGGCTTCTACCAAGTTTCTACCAAAAATCTTCAAAATGCTTGAATTTTCAGAACAGCGCTGTTTCGCTGTTTTTGAGCTTTCTACCATTAAAAAGCCCCGTGGAATCGGATTTTTTGTGTGACTCAGTGTGACTCGGTGGTACTCAGTGTGAAATTGGTTTGATAATATCATACTTTCTAAAAAAGTTTACATTTATCAACACGGAAATTGAAATAGCAAAAAAAATATATAATATTGAAAATTGCAAAATAAAATATCCTGCAAAATTCCGTAGGGGCGAACACTGTTCGCCCGTCGAAGCAACAAACAAAAAGCACAACACCCACCAAGAGCATTGTGCTTTTATCATATCTAAATCAATCAGCTATTCTTCTTGCTGTCATTCTCTCTTATCTCAACACGGCGTATCTTACCGCTGATAGTCTTAGGCAGCTCGTCCACGAACTCAACTATTCTAGGATACTTGTAAGGCGCAGTTGATTGCTTAACATAGTTCTGAAGCTCCTTAGCAAGCTCAGGAGAAGCAGTGTAGCCCTTTGCAAGCACGATAGTAGCCTTAACTACCTTGCCTCTGATAGCGTCATCAGCCGCCGTGATAGCGCACTCAAGTACAGAAGGGTGTTCCATAAGGATACTCTCTATCTCGAAAGGTCCTATACGATAACCCGAAGCCTTGATAAGGTCGTCCGTTCTTCCAACATACCAGTAGTAGCCGTCATCGTCCATGTAAGCAGTGTCGCCTGTGTGATACATACCAAATCTCCAAGCGTTGTCCGTTGCCTCAGGGTTTCTGTAATACTCCTTGAACAGCGCAGGGTTCTCGCCTCTCTTAGCGTAAACAACGATCTCGCCTGTCTCGCCTACCTTAACAGGCTTGCCCTCGTTGTCAACTATACCGATATTGTAAAGCGGTGTAGGCTTGCCCATTGAGCCCGGCTTTGGCTCCATGCCGTAAAGATTGCCCACAAGCACAGCGCCCTCTGTCTGACCGAAGCCCTCCATAAGCTTAAGACCTGTGTACTCATACCACTTGTTGAATACCTCAGGGTTAAGAGCCTCACCGGCGATACAGCTATATTTCAGTGAAGAAAGGTCATAGTTTTCAAGACCCTCCTTGATGAAAAATCTGTACATTGTCGGAGGTGCGCAGAAAGAAGTAAGCTTGTAATCCTGAATTACTTTCAGCACGTTTGCAGGAATAAATCTGTCGAAGTCATATACAAAAGTTGTTGCACCGCAGATAAACTGACCAAACATCTTGCCCCATGCACACTTAGCCCAGCCTGTTTCAGAAACAGTAAGGTGCAGTGAGTTCTCGTCAAGATGATGCCAGTGCTTAGCAGTGATAATGTGTGCCGCAGCCAGTGAATACTTGTGCAGTACCATTTTAGGATATCCAGTCGTACCAGAGCTGAAATACATAAGCATTGACTCAGTAACGTGTGTTTCGATCCTCTCAAAAGTCTTTGGATACTTGTCCATTTCGCTGAGAAAATCTATCCAACCCTCTTTAGCACCGTGAGTGATAAACTTCTCTTTCATGCCGCTGTACTGCTCAAGAGCTGAATCCACCTGATTAGGAACATCGTCCTCCGCAGTTGCCACGATATAAGATATAGACGCAGCGTCAAAGCGGTAAACATAGTCTTTTTTCTTGAGCTGACAAGTTGCAGGCACAAGGATAGCGCCTATCTTCATAAGACTGTAAGCAAGGAACCAGAACTCATAATGACGTTTAAGAACAGCCATAACAAAATCGCCCTTCTTAACTCCGTGTGCCAGCATCATGTTAGCCACCTGACTGCTCTTTTCAGAAAGATCCTTGTAAGTGAAGATATGCTCCTCACCCTCCTCGTTGACCCACTGCATAGCCACCTTATCAGGCACGTTCTTAGCCAGCTCGTCTATAACGTCATATGAGAAGTTGAAGTTCTCAGGCAGGTCAAGCTTAAAGCTTTTAAGTCTGCCCTCGCTGTCAAGCTCCTCGTCAACAAACCTCTTGTAAAAATCAGCCATTACAAAACTCATATATGAAATCCTCCGTTTTAATTATATCCTGTTTATCTCATGACAAATGCTCACTATGTCCTGCGGAACTTCCGCAATATACTTCGCACCTGCATTTTCAAGTTCTTCTCTGCCCCTGAAGCCCCATTCACAGCCAATGCAGTCAAGACCCGCATTTTTTGCCGTCATAACATCCACATCAGAATCTCCGATAAGCACAGCTTCCTCAGCCTTGACCCCAAGCGTGCCAAGAATATTGTATATTATCTCAGGCGCAGGCTTTGTCGGAACACCGTCCTTTTTGCCCTCGATCAGGTCAAAATCTTTCTCACCGAAAATATTCTTTACAATGTAGTTCACAAAGCCGTCAGGCTTGTTTGAAGCCACCGCCGTCATAATGCCCTCACTGCGAAGCGTGTCAAGCACCTCGCAGATATGCTCATAAGGCTTGGTCTTGTTCACACATCTCTTGTTGTATTCCTCAGAGAACTCAGCATGATACTTTTTGATGTTCTCCTCGCTTCTCAGCTTCTCAGGCAAAGCCCGCTCAACAAGCTTCAAAGTACCATTTCCCACTAAATGCTTGTAGGTATCATAATCAAACACAGGAAACCCATATCTCTCAAGTACCGCATTCATGGCGTCCCCAAGATCATAAATAGAATTTACAAGCGTTCCGTCCAGATCAAAAATAAATAGCTTTTTCATAAAACCAGCTATACAAAAAGCCTTTCCTCCCTCCGACTTTCCATAAACTTGTCGGTCACCATGCACTAATTTTTACACTTATCGCAAGTTTATACACATATCATAACTTTGTACACTTATCATAAGTTTGTACATCAATCGCAAATTTATACACTTGTCTAAAAATCACGAGATTTATTATACACTGATATTGTGGCTTGTTTATGAACATACACACCTGTAATTGTTAAATTAAAATTCACAAAGATATCTATGTGATACATATTTATGTGAATAAGAAAGTTGTTTTAAGCAAATATAGTCTGTTCAGCGAATATTTTAAGCCCTATACATATTAAAATAACTCCCCCAACTATCCTTGCCTTGCTTTTAAGTTTTCCGCTGAATTTGTTACCAAGCATAAACCCACAGAACGATAAGGCCGCCGTAACAACACATATAAACGCCGCCGACCTGACTATGCCCACACCAAGTGCCGCAAAGCTTATGCCCACAGCCAGTGCGTCCACAGAGGTGGCAAATCCCTGCACAAGCACCGCCCCGAAAGTGAGCCTGCCCCCTGTCTGGATCTCATCCTCCCCCGAACCGCATATCATGTTCAACCCTATGAACCCAAGCAGTATCAAAGCTATCCAGTGGTCGAACCTCTCTATGTACTCCGCAAAATTCATGCCCAGCGCATAGCCGATCGCAGGCATTATCCCCTGAAAAAGCCCGAATATGATACCGCACATCAATGCTCCCCTGACTCTCCCCTTTCTGACACAAAGCCCATTAGTCACCGATACCGCAAAAGCGTCCATAGAAAGTCCACACGCAGTAAGAAAAAGCTCAAAAATACTCATATAATCCCCCTGTATAATTTATAAAAACAGCTTTACATTCAATCTTGACTTCCCTTATATTTTTATCTGTACCAACACTTTTTACGCCTGCTACCACACCTTTTCTGCAGGGGCAAATAGCGTTCGCCAGTCGAAGCAACAAACCCATGCTTTCATCAAATAAAATAGCCCCCACTCAACAAAAAAACGCCATCTCGGAAAATACAAAATAACATCTTTGCATTTTCCGAAAACAGCGTCATACCGTTATATTTTGTTAATCCTCACACTTTGAAGCAAGAAGCGAGCTGTATTGATTTCTGAACTGCTCAAATCTGCCTTCGTCAAGAGCCTCTCTTATCTTCTCCGTGAGCGTGTTGTAGAAATACAGATTGTGCATAACTGCCAGCCTGCCGCCCAACTGCTCCTCAGACTTGAACAGATGACGAATGTATGCCCTGCTGTGATTACGGCAAGCAGGACAATCGCAATGCTCGTCAATAGGTCTAGGGTCAGTTTCATACCTTTTATTAGTGATGTGCATAATGCCGTTCCATGTGAACAGCGTTCCATGACGTGCATTTCTGCTTGGCATTACGCAATCAAAGAAGTCCACGCCTCTGTAAACAGCTTCGATTATGTTTGTCGGTGTACCAACGCCCATAAGATATCTCGGCTTATCCTTTGGCATAAAAGGCTCGACCTTTTCGATAATGTTATACATTACCTCAGTAGGCTCACCCACAGCCAGACCGCCAATAGCAAAGCCTGAACAGTATTCCATTTCTCGTATGCGCTTCATATGCTCGATACGCAGATCCTCATAAGTACAGCCCTGATTGATACCGAACAGCATCTGATGCTTGTTTATAGTCTCCTCAAGTCCGTTGAGCCTTTTCTGCTCAGCGATACATCTCTCAAGCCACCTTACCGTTCTATCACAGCTTGCCTTTGAATAGCTATGCTCAGCAGGGTTTTCCACACACTCGTCAAACGCCATTGCAATAGTAGAAGCAAGGTGCGATTGTATCTGCATACTCTCCTCAGGACCCATAAAAATCCTGCGACCGTCAACGTGAGAGTTGAAGTACACGCCCTCCTCTTTGATTTTACGCAGCTTGGCCAAAGAAAATACCTGAAATCCACCGCTGTCTGTAAGAATAGGCTTGTCCCAGTTCATGAACTTATGAAGTCCGCCCATTTTGTATATAATGTCGTCACCCGGTCTGACGTGCAAATGATAGGTATTGCAAAGCTCCACCTGCGTTTTAAGCTCGTTTTTTAAATCAATGGAAGAAACTCCGCCCTTTATTGCCGCCGAAGTTCCCACGTTCATAAAAACAGGCGTCTGTATAGTTCCATGAACAGTTTCAAACTGCCCCCTGCGTGCAGCACCCTCTTGTTTAAGTAATGTAAACATAAATTCTCCTTTATCATTCTATTATATCAGACGGCAGCCAGCCGACTGTGGCATTTTCCGTAATTACCAAAGACATTGTTTCATCTTCATCAAAGACCGATACCCGCTCACCTTTTCTGACAGCAGGAAACGATGACAAAAACTGATATACATGAGGCTTTTCATCAAAAAAGTATATTTCACGGTCAGGAATAAGACCCTCGCCCCCTGAATACTCATCTCTGACCTTTGTCATATATCCATTTTTCTCAATTATCGTTAAATCCTGCTTTTCCCAATCAATATAAACAGGTTTCATGTCACATGAAAAATCTTTTAAGACAGTTTTCTTTGGCACATCTGTATCCCAAATTATTCTATGAGAATAATTCTCGCCGCACTTATCAATGATAAACAAATTCATCTGACAAGCCTTCTTGATGGTCATTCCGCCGTCAATACATATCATTTTCTTTTTGCTGTCGATTATCGGAAGATTAGTCACATTTGAACGCTTATAATTGTATGTGGGATAATGCCCGAATACAAGCTGCTTTCCTGTTGGATTTTCTTTCCGTAAAAACCACGGAACAGTTATAGCATAAATATCATCTGTATTTCTCCAATCAGGACGGTTTTCAAGCCCTCCATGAACAAAAACATATTCCTCTGTTTCAAGGCACGTTGGAAGCTCTCTGATAAAAGATAACAGCTCGCCATACTTCTCTACAACTTTTTCTCTTATCTCAAGCCAGTTGCCCTCCCAGCAGTCAACATATCCCAGCGTATTAGCCATTTGCCTGAACGTGTTATGCTCATTGCGGTAAAACTGCTGCTGGAACCGCTTGAACTCATAGTGATAAGCCATTCTTGAACACATTATGTCATTATTGCCCATTAATAATATTGCCTTGTCACTTTTATCGCAAAGAGCCTTGACATATTCAAGGGTCTTTATATTGTCACTGCCATGTTCAAGTATGTCGCCGACTATCACAAGATAGTCATTTTGCGGGTCATATTTTGCCTTTTTCAGCAGTCTATCAAAAAGCTGCCAATGGGTATGGATATCGCTGACAGCAAGAATCCTGCATTTTTCAGGCAGCGAAAGATCAATAATCTTATCCATTAATTCTCACCATTTCTAAGATCGTACATAGCCATACTTTCTCTTGTTCTGTACTCATGCTTTTCATAATATCCAATAAGCTCTCCCTCATCATTTCTGAGAGCTATCATGTAAACGTCCTTATTTTCCTTTTCGTTGTGGAAAGTATACACCTTGTTGTTGCCCTTGTCCTTTTTGAACCATGCAATGACCTGTTCTATCTTAGCATTAGAATCCCCGTTGTGACAGCCCTTTATGGACCTGCCCACAAGAGCCGCTCCTCCACGCTTTTCATATCTTTTGACCGCTGTCGGATTCATATATACTATCGTATGATCAAGGTCACAAATAACCACAGGTGCATCGTCTGCGTCAATAACGCTCTTAAAAAAGTTATTTTCCATTTTCGTTCTCCTTTATGATATCATTCCTGCCCCTTATTCCTTTAAGCACCATATCCAGAGGCACACCAAATATTTTTATGCAAAGCACCAACGTCAGCGGTAGCGCCGTGAGTGCCAGATAAAGCTCCCAACGTTCAGGAAAAGCCTTTGCAAGATAAGCCTGATATCCATAGTATGTGAGCATATAGACTAAAGTTCTGTGCCAGAAGTACACCTGCAAAGTCCTGGAGCCGCACTTTGTTATCAGTGGAATCTTCACATCAAGCCCAATACCAAGCACCGCCAAACAAAGCAGTGCCGAGATACCCATAACAAGAAGCCTGCTCAAAAAAGTGCAATCCATGTCCGTTGCTTCAGATATGGAAAAATAAGAGTTTCTTCCCGTAAGAAGCATTCTCAGCGGATAAACAAGCTTTGTTTTTCCAAAGCAGAAATAAGCCCAAATGCCTATCACTCCCAAGGACAACACCCTTACATACCACTTCTTCACAAAATCAGCCACCTTTTCAGGGTCAAGCACATATCCGCAGTAGTAAAACGGAAAAAACACCACTATCCTGGATAGCTCATATTCATCGCCCACGCTAGGGTCATACCCTGCCGCAAGTGCCGTCACCATAGCCGTCGTAAGCACCGCCCAAGGTCTGCTGTTTCTTAACAGATAGCAAAGCACCATAAATGCCGCCATTGCGAACATATACCAATATACACCGTCGCCGCCTAAAAGGTCAAAGAAAATCTCGCCATCACTGTTTTCCTTGTCAAAATCCGTCTGAAATCTCACCTGCGACCAATAATTCAGGCATTTCATTAACATTCCGATAACAACAAATCCAAGCGTCTTTCCAAGCACTTTCCTGCCGTCATCATGCCCCCTGTTGAACAGTCCTGATATGAATATAAACATCGGCATATGAAAAGCATACAGAAACAAAAATGCGCCGCTAAAAACCTTTGCCTGCGGTACACCTGTTTCACCACCGCCGTCACCAAAAAGCTTGACAGTGCTGTCGTCTATCAAATGCCCCAAGACCACAAGCACTATAAGCAGAAATTTCAGATTGTCATATAAATACAGTCGTTTCTTCTCCCCTGACTTAACGTCATTCATATAGAAAAAAACCTCCGTAAAACAAAGTTTGAAATGAGATATCATCGCCGCAGGCGATACCTTAATTCCTCACTCAGATATTATGAGCATACAATCACCAAAGCTGAAAAATCTGTATTTCTCCTCCACAGCTATCTTATAAGCGTTCATAGTGTTCTCGTATCCCATAAATGCAGAAACAAGCATTATAAGCGTGCTTTCAGGCAGGTGAAAATTAGTAACAAGTCCGTCAAGCACCTTGAATTCAAAGCCAGGATAAATAAATATCTCCGTGTAACCGTCACATGGAACTATCTTTCCGTCATTGAATGCCGCCACGCTCTCTAGCGTCCTGCATGAAGTAGTACCCACCGCAATAACACGTCCACCATTTTTCTTCGTTTCGTTTATCATGTCTGCAGTTTCACGGCTAAGCTCATAATGTTCCCTGTGCATCTTATGGTCAAGGACCTTGTCCTCCTTAACAGGTCTGAACGTGCCAAGACCAACGTGCAGAGTAACATACGCAATGTTCACACCCATTGTCTTTAAGTCCTCAAGCTGCTGCTCAGTGAAATGCAGACCGGCAGTCGGTGCAGCAGACGAGCCAAGCTCATGAGCATAAACCGTCTGGTATCTGTCCTTGTCCTTCAGCTTTTCAGTAATATAAGGCGGCAAAGGCATCTGACCTATCTCGTCAAGTGTGGCAAAGAAATTCTCCTCGCACTCAAATCGTGCGATACGGTTTCCGTCCTCCAACACATCAATTATCTCCGCCTTCAGCTTTCCGCCGCCGAAAACGAACCTAGTGCCGATCTTGGCTTTTTTGCCAGGTCTGCAAAGAATCTCCCAGACCATGTTCTCTTTCTGCTCCACAAGCAAAAACTCAATGAACGAGCCTGTGTCCTCACGCTCGCCGTATATCCTCGCAGGAAGAACCTTTGAGTCGTTAAGCACAAGCAAGTCACCTTTTTTGAGATAATTGCATAGATTATAGAAATGGTCGTGTACCACCTCTCCCGTCTGCCTGTTTATCTTCATCATTCTCGAAGCATTTCTAGGCTCGACAGGGGTCTGTGCAATAAGCTCCTGCGGCAGGTCATAATAAAAATCCGATCTTTTCATATTGTTGATATCAAGCATTTTAATATCTCCTATTTATAAATATAATAATGTACATGAATGATTTTGCAAGGGAAAGTTTTCCTCGACATTCCGTTGTAACCCCCTACCCAATAGCAATCACCGCCCTGTAAATCTAATTTAATTTCATATAAACTTATTAATTTACAGAAAATTAAAATATTTTTATCTATATGTATTGACAGAACGCTAAATATTTGTTATCATTAAACAGAACAGATAGAGGTGCAGTTGAAATGAGTATCATTTTTCGTGTGACCCCACACAACAGCGTCCCAACGCCTATGGTAAATGAGAAAGGTAAAACTGCCGAAGCGGAGTATCGGGAACACTCCTGCTGACTGTTAGTTTAATAGACTATCAGTTGTCATCATTACAAATGGTGGAGTGCTATCGGCATAAATTTTTATGTCAACATTCTTATTATATTGTATGATGAACTGGTTTTCAACCAGTTTTTTTATTATTTGTTTATTTTTTATGTTTTGTGCAAAATAACATTTGAACAGCGGCATATTTTAGTGTATAACGCCAAAGAAAATTGTTACCATGGCACAGGAAAAGGAGTTTTAATATGAAAAAGTACAATGTCGGTATCATCGGTGCAACAGGAATGGTAGGTCAGAGATTTTCTCTGCTTCTTGACAAACACCCATGGTTCAATGTAGTATGCGTTGCCGCTTCACCACGTTCGGCAGGCAAAAAGCTCAAGGACGCAGTTGCTGGCAAGTGGAAGCTTTCAGAGCCTCTGCCGGAAGCTATCGGTGAGCTTACAGTTCTGAACGCCGAGGAGGACGTTGAGAAGATCGCTTCAATGGTAGATTTCGTATTCTGCGCAGTTGATATGAAGAAAGACGAGATAAGAGCCCTTGAAGAAAAGTATGCAAAGGCTGAATGCCCTGTTGTATCAAACAACTCTGCACACAGACATACTCCTGATGTTCCAATGGTCATTCCTGAGGTAAACCCTGAGCATATCGAGATAATCGCTTCACAGAGAAAAAGACTTGGCACAAAGAGAGGATTTATCGCAGTTAAGTCTAACTGCTCACTCCAGTCTTACGTTCCTGCTCTTGCACCTCTTATGGATAAGTATAAGGTAACAAAGGCTCTTGCCTGCACATATCAGGCAATTTCAGGCGCAGGCAAGACATTTGAAAGCTTCCCTGAGATCCTTGACAACGTTATCCCTTATATCGGCGGCGAGGAAGAAAAGTCTGAGAAAGAGCCTCTTAAGATCTGGGGCCATATCGAGGGCGACGTTATCGTTGACGCAACAGCTCCGGCTATCACAACACAGTGCCTGAGAGTTCCTGTTTCCGACGGTCACACAGCAGCAGTTTTCGTATCATTTGAGAATAAACCTTCTAAGGAAGAGATCCTTCAGGCTTGGAAAGATTTCAGCGGTGTTCCACAGGAGCTTCAGCTTCCAAGCGCTCCAAAGCAGTTCCTTAACTACTTCACAGAGGACGATCGTCCACAGGCTAAGCTCGACAGAAACCTTGAGGGCGGTATGGCAGTTTCTATAGGCAGACTGAGAGAAGATTCACAGTATGACTATAAGTTCGTTTGCCTTTCACACAATACACTGAGAGGTGCGGCAGGCGGAGCAGTTCTGCTGGCTGAGCTTCTTGCAGCAAAGGGCTATTTTGACTAATATAACACATATATACGCACGAAAGGAGTGCTGTTTATGAAAAAGACTATTTTCACAGGTGCAGGCGTTGCTATCGTTACACCTATGAACGCTGACGGCTCTATCAACTTTGACAAGCTGGGCGAGCTTATCGATTTCAACATCGATAACGGCACCGACGCTATCATAATCTGCGGAACAACAGGCGAAAGTGCTACCATGACAGATGAGGAGCATATCGAGTGTATCCGCTATGCTGTTGAAAAGACAAATCACAGAATTCCTGTTATCGCAGGCACAGGCTCAAACCATACAGAGTATGCCGTAAACCTTTCTAAGAAGGCTGAGGAGCTTGGTGCTGACGCTCTGCTTTGTGTTACACCTTATTATAATAAGACTTCACAGGCAGGACTTATCGCACACTTCTCCGCTATCGCAAAGGCCGTTACACTGCCTATCATTCTTTACAACGTACCGTCAAGAACAGGCGTGAACATTCTTCCCGAGACCTGCCGTGAGCTTGCAAAGATAGACAATATCGTTGCTATCAAGGCAGCAAGCGGAAACATCAGCCAGATAACACAGGTGGCAGCTCTCTGCGGCGATGACCTTGATATCTATTCAGGCAACGACGATCAGATAGTTCCTATCATGGCTCTGGGCGGAAAGGGTGTTATCTCAGTTCTTTCCAACTGTATGCCATTTGAAACACATGAGATCACACAGCTCTGCCTTGATGGAAAGTACGAGGAAGCAAGAGAAAAGGTATTCAAGACCCTTGGTTTTGCAAAGGCACTTTTCAGCGACGTAAACCCTATCCCTGTCAAGGAAGCTCTTAATCTTATGGGCTTTGAGGTCGGCGAGTGCCGTCTGCCGCTTGTAAGAATGAGCGATGATAAGATAGAAAAGCTGAAAGCGTCAATGAACGCTCTCGGACTTATCAAGTAAAAAAAAATACAAAGGGCGGAGAAATTCGCCCTTTATGTTTACCGTTATAAAATTGTACTAATGTAAGGGTTGGCGTCCCCGACAGCCCAAACGCTGTCTTTGACATTATCACTTACGTTTATCTACAAATCAAAAAGAAAAGGAATGATATAAATGACAAAGGTCGCAATATGCGGTGCCTGCGGAAAAATGGGCAGGTTCATATATGACGTTATATCAGAGCGTGACGACTGCACAGTAAGCGCAGGTATCGACAAATTTGGCGAGGCTTATGCAGACTTCCCTGTAGTAAAAGAGCCTGCCGACCTGCCTGAAAAGCCTGATGTAATAATCGACTTCTCACACCCTTCCGCACTGGACGGACTTCTCAGCTATTGCCTTTCAAACGGCACTGCCCTTGTAATAGCTACCACAGGCTATACAGAAGAGGATACAGCGAAGATACACAAGGCTTCCGAGCAGATACCTGTTTTCTTCACATTCAACATGACCCTTGGTATCAATCTTCTTGCAAATCTTGCAAAAACTGCCGCAAAAGTTCTTGGCGGTCAGTATGATATCGAGATAATCGAGAAGCACCATAACCAGAAGATAGACGCTCCGTCAGGCACTGCTATCATGCTTGCAGACGCCATAAACGAGGAGCTTGACAACAAGTATCACTATGTTTACGATCGTCATTCTGTAAGAGCAAAGAGAGAAAAGACCGAGATCGGTATGCACTCTGTCCGTGGTGGCACTATTGTTGGCGAGCATGAGATAATCTTTGCAGGCAGAGATGAAGTTATCTCCCTCAAGCACGAAGCTCATTCAAAGCAGGTTTTCGCTGTGGGTGCAGTGAATGCAGGTGTTTTCCTTTGTGGAAAGCCGGCAGGACTTTACGCAATGAGCGATCTTCTTGCTTCACTTTAATTAAATATCAGATACAGTAGGCGTCCTTGACGTCCTGCTCTTTCGGAGATTTTTTTACACTCTCAGGCTGCTGTTTTATACGGCAGCCTTTTTTATACAAAAAAATAGCCGTGCGTGATTTTTTTCCGCACAGCCATTTCATTACATATTCTTATCAAGCTCCAAAGTCGTTTTCTCACGCTTTGTGAGCTTTTTCCATTGTGCCTTGTACTCTGCATAGACCATTTTCCACTCGGCTTCATCAGGAACATATCCACCGAAGCAGGTCTTTTCAAAAAGATCTATAAGACCGCCAAGCTCAACTTCACGCCTCTTAACAAGATATTCTCTTATCATTTCAGGCGTGTATCCCGATAGCTTATCATTAGAAGCTATGGTCAAAAGCCTTATCACCCGCCTGTAAAGCCTTATGACTCTGTCGCCGTAATCTCTGAATTTAAGTGACAGTCGGAAAAATACCTCGATAATTCTGTTAAGGAATACGAAAACCACAAGCACAAACGCTACACCGATAAACAGTGCGATCCTGCTGAAATAGCTTACAAAAGTTGAAACATCAAAGTTCGTACCGTTTGCACTGTAGTCACGCTGATAGCCCGGAACTGTCGGGTCAAAAGTCATCCAGCCAATGCCTGTGATAAAGACCTCTACAAAAGCATGAGCATGGCTATCTCTTACCACAAACTCTCCACGTTCATTCTTTTCATATGCTGCAAAGCCCTCAACATACCTTGCTGGAAGTCCCAGCATTCTCGCCATAAGCGTCATACTTGTGGCATAGTTCGTGCAGTTTCCGCGCTTGCTCGTGAAAAGAAAATATGCGATAGACTCATCGTCAGGCTCATACTCGTTATCGTAAACATAGCCGTTCTGCTCAAAATAATCCACAAGCGCCTGAGCTTTATCATAATCATTTTTGCAGTTTTCCGTTATGTTTTTCGCAAGAGCCTCCATTTTTCCACCTTTATCGTTATATGCAGAAACGTCTGTGTACAACGCATATATCTTATAAATATTCCGCACTTGCTTTGAGGTGACATCTCCGTTTGTCAAACCATAAGAAAGCAGCAGTTTGAACTGATTTTCGGTCATATCAAGATTTGCCGCAGTCTGTCTTTCGTTCTCCGTTTCAGGGATATACTCAAAGCTAATGCCAAGCTTATTTCCTGCGGTGTCATATGGTCTGTAGACCTCGCTGTGAGTTGTTTTGATATAAACGTTGTTTTCCCCTGGGGTTATCATGAGTGGGGCAGGGATATAGCTAGGAGTAAAGCTGTCGCTGAACTGATTCATGACTGCCTTTTCACTGAACAGATCATCAGGAAACTGTGACTTTTCCACGCCAAGATCCTTGCTGTAATCCTTGTCAGCAAGCGACTTTGCTATGCTGTAAACATAGCTCGGTGAGTTCACCTCATTGTCACCGTAAAGATGAACATTTTTGTCAAAATGAAAATTGTAGAAGCTATCGTCAGTCACCCACTTCTCGTTTCTGAAAAGGTCAAAGGCTTGTCTTCGGAGGTAAATGACCTGCTCATCAGAAGTTGTGGTGAAGTTGAAAAGTATCTCGCCCGTTGCGTCTGCGCCAAATCTTGGGGAAGACTCATCACTAAGGTTGTCATATGTGCCACTGCTTTTGATATTCACATCAAAGAAGTTGCTGTTTTTTTCAAGATAAGACGTCTTTGAGGAAGTCGGCATAAGCATCGCAAGCGCACCCACAAGGGTAACGAAAACCGCCGATGCCGCCACATAAGAGCCGTTTATAACAAGGTCATGCTTGCTCTCGTCTGAAACAAGTCTGCTGTGCACCATAAGTGCAATGAACACAGTGAGCATTATGGTTATGTCAAGAGTATCCATTGAGTCGGCACGCTTTCCGTAAATAAAAAACGGAAAAAGCACAACGAGCATCGTTCCAAAGCTTCTATAGCGCACAATGGTGAAATAATAAAGCACCGAAATGATAAAGAAGCCTAGTCCCACAAACAGAAAGTAGAAATATTCATCTATCTGACCTATCTCCTGCCTGTTTACATAAAACCAATTGATAAATGATTTTCCAGAATGTTCAAATCCGGCACGAAGAAGCTGAAAGCCCAAAAACAGCACTGCCACCATAAAGGCGGTATAGACAAGACCTCGCAGGACTTTTTTCGGCTTCAGCCACTCAAAAAGAGCGAACAGCAGACATTCATAGACCACATATCCAAAAGTATAAAGTCTGACATTGTCTACAAGATAGGTCTTAAAGATTATGTTCATGACCACTGCTCCAAGGAGCAGCGGCAAAGCATATTTTGAAAGAATATTCACAAGGGTGTTTTTTATCTGAGCAGTTTTAGTATTCAAAAGCCACACCCCCTATGTCATTTTACGAAACTCGAAAGTTTCGTCTACAAGCCACATATTTTCTGTCTGCTTATCAAGACCGCTAAGACATGTCACTACAAAAGAGCCGTTAAATTCTTCTATAAGAGAAGAAAATTCCCCCTGAGAAGTCGCCATGCAGGCTGTGAAGCAGATAGGAGCTGTCTTGCCTATCTCATGAGAAAAGGCAAAACGCTTTTCCTGCGGATATGGTGCTATTGCCGCAAGGTCGTTTTGAAGCTCTATTATATCACCTGCCTGCTTTATTTTCATGCTTTTCCAGCCGTCAAGATAATAATTATACTCACTCTCAAAGCCCTCCATGATAAGCATTGAAAGCATTGCAAGGCTCGCTTCGACTATATTATCAATATTCATAGCAAACATAGGGTCATGATTTTCGCTTGGTATATCAAGGAAAAACGCCTGACTTGAAGCCGTGACCTTTTCATCAAGGCGCACCATAAGCTCGTCACGCTTTGAAGAAAGCTTCCAGTTTATTCTTTTCAGCGGGTCGCCTATCTCATACTGTCTGTGGTCATAGCCCGGAACGCCTGTAAGACCAAGTGCATTTTCATCTGATTCGCTTTCGTTATCGTCAAATGAAGCGTTCTCGGAAGTTGCTTTAAGAAGCTCTGTTTGAGAGCCAGTGTCAGGGATATTCGGCATTATTTTTATTTTTCCCACGGCTTTTTCATAACGTGAACTGTCAAGGTGCAGGGTGATTATTCCAAGATAGTCATGCAAACGTATGCTTTTTATTTTCACTGTGCCAAGACCTGCATAACGTGTTTTCAGCTTAACGCTGACGCTTTGCTGTCTGCCGCCTGCCACGATAGTTTTAAATTCAAGTGGGCTTACAGCACCGATATTATCTGAACACTCTGCCGTTACCTCAACAACGCATGAGGGAATAATGCGTATTGCATTTAAAAGCATTATGTCAGCGTCAAACTCCTCGTTCTTTGCACTTATTTCTGTGGAAAGCTTTATGGCTGCCACAAGTTTACGCTTGGTAATGAGAAGTGCCGCAAGAGATATCACAAAGGCTATAGCTAAAAGATAAAGCACAAGCGTACCACCGCTTCCGTTTATATAAACTCTAAGCAGTATCGCCACAGCCACGCAGGTAAGATAACCTAAAAGATTTTTCATGGGGTCATATCCTCTATTTCTCTATTGCGTCAGGTGATTTTACTGTAAGAGCGATATTTTCAAGAGCTTCCCTTTCATTTTCAAAGGCGGATTTGCCTTTTGGAGAAAGCATAAGTCTATGTGCAAGAACGTCAGGCATAACAGCCTTGACATCATCTGGCATGACAAATCCTCTGCCCTGAACAAAGGCATAGGCTTTTGAAGCTTTGAGCAGTGCGATACTTCCACGGGGAGAAACGCCAAGCTTTACATAATCTGAATTTCTTGTTGCGGTAACAAGGCTCAGGATATATTTTCTCACGGAAAGCTCTGCGGTTACATTTTCAGCGTAGCCCATAAGCTCACGGACGTTTTCAAGGGTCATGACAGGCTGGATATTCTTTGCAAAGCCTGATCTTTCGGCTCTTGACATGATATCAAGCTCATCATCATATGAGGGATAGCCCATTGATATCTTCATAAGAAATCTATCCATTTGGGCTTCAGGCAAATGATAAGTGCCGTAAGTTTCCACTGGGTTTTGTGTGGCAAGCACCATAAATGGTGACGGAAGCTCATGAGTTTTACCGTCAATGGATATCTGATGTTCTTCCATGACTTCAAGCAAGCTTGACTGAGATTTTGGGGAGGCTCTGTTTATTTCGTCTGCCAAGAGGAAATTGCACATTGCCACACCCTCTTTATACTCAAGCTCATGAGTTTTCTGGTCTATCATAGAAAAGCCAACGATATCGGACGGCATAACGTCAGGGGTAAGCTGGATACGGTTATATTTGCCGTCTACTGACCTTGCAAGGGCTGATACAAGCTGAGTTTTGCCTACTCCAGGCACGTCCTCGATAAGAACATGACCGCCGCAAAGCATGGCTGTTATTATTTTAAGCACAGAGTCGGTCTTGCCGACGATAACTTTTTCGATATTATCTGTGAGAAGTTTTACCTTTTCGTTCAATTTTTTTATCCCCCTTTTTATCAGGTGTTCTGTTTGGTGTGAGCGATATCATTTTTCTTTTTAAAAGCACCACATTTTCGATACCTGTGGTATGCGGGAACATATCAACGGGCTGGATAAGCTGTGCTTTATAGCCTATTTTTGCAAGAAGCTTCAAATCACGCTCGAGAGTTTCTATTTTACAGGAAACGTAGACTATCTTTTCAGGTCTGAGTTTGCCCAAGGCTTCAACAAATTCTTCTGTTGTGCCTGCTCTTGGAGGGTCAAGGAAAACTGTATCACAGCTCTCACCTGCCTGCGCAAGCTTTGTCATGAACTCACCTGCGTCCTCATTATAAAACCTGATATTGTCAAGCTTATTGAGCTTGGCGTTTGAAACTGCGTCCTTTACGGCTTCGGCATTAAGCTCAACGCCTGCCACGTCTGCACCGCTTTTTGCAGCGATAAGACCGATAGTACCTGTTCCGCAATATGCGTCGATAACTTTATCGCCTTTTTTAAGCTCTGCACAGGAAACTGCTTTAGAATAGAGCTTTTCGGTCTGCTCGGGGTTTACCTGATAGAAAGAATGAGGTGAAATTCTGAACTTACAGCCGCACATCTCGTCGGTGATATAGCCTTTGCCATACATTATAATATCACGATCACCCAAAGTAAGAGGGGTTGTGCCTTTATTGATATTCTGAATGATAGTGGTTATATATGGGTGTTTCTCGGTAATAGCGTGGACGAAATTTTTCTTTGCAGGAAATATGGGGGTAGCTGTAACTAGCACGAGCATTACCTCGCCTGTTGTTTGGGATGTACGGATAAGGGTATGCTTAAGAAGACCCTGATCGCTTTCCTCGTTATATGGCAGGATTCGGAAGTCAGCCATAAGCTCTTTAAGGGTAGCGACTATTTGCTGTGCTCTTATATCCTCCAAAAAGCAATCGTCAGTTATTACCATGCTATGGGTAGAGGACTGATATACTCCTGAGACGATACGCTTTGAGCTATTGACCTTATAGACAGTTTGGACTTTATTGCGATAATTATAGGGGTCGTCCATAGTTATTATCTGCTGAGGTCTGCAAAAGCGGCTCAACATTCTATCGGCTTTTGCCTGCTTCCATTCTATTTGCTGGGCGTAGGCCTTATCCAACTGACAGCCGCCGCAGCGTTTAAAGCAGCTGCATTTTTTCTCGCCTGTTGACTTATCGATAGTGGTATGTTTATTCATCACATTTACTCTTTTCATTATGTATAAATTTTATTTTAAGTATACCATTTTATATGAACAATGTCAACAAACGTGGCTATAACATTTATATTTAGCAGTATGCTCATGGGGTATAGCTAAGATGTGTCGGTATAAATATTCAATTTTCAAGCTTCAGACGGAGTGCAGGAAGTGCTTTTCTGTGCGATCAGAACCTCTCATCGTGTTCACCTAACTCACGTTGACAAAATGTTTCCTCATACACTGTCGCTCCGCAAGGTTTCCGATTCGTGATGAAACCTCTTCTACTTATACACGAAAAGTGGGTATTTTGTTGCAGAAAAAATGCAACAATTGCAGAAATGTTGCCAAATTAAATTATAAATCATTTGTTTGCACAAATTTGGGGTGGGGGAATTGAGGAGATTGACGGGAAATTAATTCACTTTTTAAAATATGATTTCATAATTTTACAGATAGCAGTGTTGTTTTCTTTCTTAATATCTTCAAAAATTTCATTTGTAATTACATTTTTCAAAACTATATTTTCTTCCTTTTTTACAGCCTGAAAAACAGCACACACATTTCCGTCATACAGATACGCAAATGTCCTAACTTCTTTTTTATTTATTAAAGACGCATTTTGCTCAGTTACAAAATCTTTTATTATATTCTTTGGTATTGTATAAAATTTAAAATTCATTTTTCTAGTTACATCTTTAAGATTACAAGCAGATTTTGTTTTTACACATATTAACACCAATGATACATTACTAATGAACAAAAGAACGTCGCAAAAATAAGGAATGTAGCCATAGACTAGAAATATCGCAATATTAAAAATACCAATTAATAATATAAATACTGACGATAAAAAGAATTTATCATATTTAAACAAATATATTATGATTGCTATAGTCCAAATAAAAGCACATAGTATATTTAGAAACCTTAACCACTCAAGTGGACCATACTTTGCCGAGATGGCATAAACAACCAAAATGAGAATTATTACTATAAAAGCAATAAAAGTATAAAATAAAGGATATAAAATCTTTTCCTTTATTTTTAGCTTTTGGTTCACTTTTACAAAGTTAAAAGGATCAACTAAATCATCTTCGCCTAATTTACTGATATAACAATCATAATCAGCTAATTTTTTATATAAAAAATCACCAATTTTCTCTTTTTCGTGATTATCTATATAAGCCTTTAACTCTTTTCTTTCTTTAATATCAACGAATAAATATGCTTCATAAAATTTGCTGTAATCTAAAACCGGATTATCTAACAATTTTATTAGATCAACAATTTTTTTAATAGCCTTGTCAGCTTGACGATCACATTTGTTCATATCCAAAATTATTGTTTTTTGAAGCAGTTTAAAAATACTTACAACTACAAAAATAAGGATACTCGTATATATAGTATCCTTATCCAATGTAGGTAACAAAGCTACATATTCTTTCAAACTCATTATTTTATCCTCCTTGATGAAAACATTTTATTGTAAAGACTATTATAGCACTAATTATCTTATTTGTGGGGAAAATTTTTGTACACATAAGCAGAAATTTGAATAAAATTTTATATTTTCATTACGATATATCACAATGCAATAGTAAAAAATTCAACACTTAAGAAAAGACAATATATACAACACATCTTAATATCCGTGACATACAGATTACTAACCATATTCTAACGTGGAGCGTGACTGCTTCTCTATGGTCTGCGCCACGTAGTAGCTCAGATTTCAACTCACACGCTCACGTGGAGCGTGACACTCTGATTTCTCCGTCCTCGTAGCCCTCTGTATATTTCAACTCACACGCTCACGTGGAGCGTGACTTAAATCTGCGGATCGCTGTTTCAATCGTACCATTTCAACTCACACGCTCACGTGGAGCGTGACACGCTGAACAACATTCCTGCAGAGCAGGCGGCAAATTTCAACTCACACGCTCACGTGGAGCGTGACTATGAGCGCCTGCGAGACGCACTAAGTCTGAACATTTCAACTCACACGCTCACGTGGAGCGTGACCGTGACATTTTATCCTTCTCGGCTTTGAAGAAGTCATTTCAACTCACACGCTCACGTGGAGCGTGACCTTATTGAATTTAAAAAATATTATCAGAGACTTATAATTTCAACTCACACGCTCACGTGGAGCGTGACCATAGCGGAATTTGTGGTTTTTCGTATCATTCACATTTCAACTCACACGCTCACGTGGAGCGTGACCAGGCAATGGATATTCACGCCGATTGTGACTACAATTTCAACTCACACGCTCACGTGGAGCGTGACCTTCGGAGGAATGACGGGGAATGACAATACTGTTCATTTCAACTCACACGCTCACGTGGAGCGTGACCTTTTTATTTCTGCGGTGACGTTTTCTTCGGTAAATTTCAACTCACACGCTCACGTGGAGCGTGACCAAATGATAGGGTCGGTCTGGTCAAGGGTTTTACATTTCAACTCACACGCTCACGTGGAGCGTGACTAATACATAATTAACATTGACAAACCCCTATTTATTTCAACTCACACGCTCACGTGGAGCGTGACATAATACATAATTAACATTGACAAACCCCTATTTATTTCAACTCACACGCTCACGTGGAGCGTGACGTAGCTACAAATATGTTATACTATAGATACAGTAATTTCAACTCACACGCTCACGTGGAGCGTGACCCATAAAGTTAAAAATTTGTCAGATTTATGCAGGAATTTCAACTCACACGCTCACGTGGAGCGTGACTCGTGAATGTGCTATAATATAGATACAGTAAAGGAAATTTCAACTCACACGCTCACGTGGAGCGTGACCTGTCATTGTCATTCGGTCACCCTGCAAATCGAAAATTTCAACTCACACGCTCACGTGGAGCGTGACACCCTATGCGGAATTTGAAAAGAAAAGCCGTGAAATTTCAACTCACACGCTCACGTGGAGCGTGACTGGTATCGTTAAAGTAGCTTGCATCATACTTATAAATTTCAACTCACACGCTCACGTGGAGCGTGACATTCGTTAGGATAGCCCCCATAATTTCCATTTAATTTCAACTCACACGCTCACGTGGAGCGTGACTGTAACCGATATCACATGGGTTCTTATCTCTGTCATTTCAACTCACACGCTCACGTGGAGCGTGACTACCGACCCTGAAATTATCATTGGCTACATGGACATTTCAACTCACACGCTCACGTGGAGCGTGACCCGTTAAAGTCAACCCCTGCATTAATAATTGTGCATTTCAACTCACACGCTCACGTGGAGCGTGACGTTATAATTTTGTATTAAATGTCGCAGGTGGTGGATTTCAACTCACACGCTCACGTGGAGCGTGACCTCAAGCTGTTGCACTCTGTACTCTGTCAACTTAATTTCAACTCACACGCTCACGTGGAGCGTGACTTAATGCACAACAGTATTTCACTCGTTTTAATATTTCAACTCACACGCTCACGTGGAGCGTGACATTTTTAGGTCATCAAACAAGTGTCGGTGATACAATTTCAACTCACACGCTCACGTGGAGCGTGACTGACAAATCTTACCTTTACTTCTTCACCGTCATTATTTCAACTCACACGCTCACGTGGAGCGTGACCTTGATTGATTTAGGTGAGTGTACATTTTTTACTATTTCAACTCACACGCTCACGTGGAGCGTGACTTCTTCCTTTGGTGGCTCTTCCTCTGTTTGTACTATTTCAACTCACACGCTCACGTGGAGCGTGACCGCTCTGCTTTATCTGCTTGTCCAGTTTCTGTGTCATTTCAACTCACACGCTCACGTGGAGCGTGACTATCTTGCCGTCACGTTTCGCATTATCGCCGTCATTTCAACTCACACGCTCACGTGGAGCGTGACTCGTCAGGTGTTGCCTTATACAGCTTGTCGAAAATTTCAACTCACACGCTCACGTGGAGCGTGACCTTGCCCCCGTCGGTTAATTCGACGTGGTGCAAGATTTCAACTCACACGCTCACGTGGAGCGTGACAGGGCATACGCACACAGCCAATGCACGCCTGCCATTTCAACTCACACGCTCACGTGGAGCGTGACTCGTCAGGTGTTGCCTTATACAGCTTGTCGAAAATTTCAACTCACACGCTCACGTGGAGCGTGACATTGGCAACAACTGTTCCGTCCTCAGATACCGAAATTTCAACTCACACGCTCACGTGGAGCGTGACTTGTACTGTTGTAAACATGATTTTACGTTAGATATTTCAACTCACACGCTCACGTGGAGCGTGACGACGGGAAAATGAAGATTTTCGCAAATAATCTTATTTCAACTCACACGCTCACGTGGAGCGTGACAACTATACTTGACAGCCGTTAGAATGGATTTTAATTTCAACTCACACGCTCACGTGGAGCGTGACTTTAGTGTCAGCAGTAAACTTATTTGTGACCAGTAATTTCAACTCACACGCTCACGTGGAGCGTGACTTGTACTGTTGTAAACATGATTTTACGTTAGATATTTCAACTCACACGCTCACGTGGAGCGTGACCAACCATATTTTAAAATAACACAAAAAAAATAAAATTTCAACTCACACGCTCACGTGGAGCGTGACACGGCATATCAGAAAACAGTGCCGACGGGTGGTATTTCAACTCACACGCTCACGTGGAGCGTGACCTGGGGAATAAAGAATGGGTATGTTGTGCTAGGAATATTTCAACTCACACGCTCACGTGGAGCGTGACGATTCATTAACAGAAAATCTGCCTGCGCTAGTCATTTCAACTCACACGCTCACGTGGAGCGTGACTCACGTCGCCATTGCCACAGGCGAAGGTAACAAATTTCAACTCACACGCTCACGTGGAGCGTGACCACAGCACACGCATAGACGGCTTCTTGCCAAGAGATTTCAACTCACACGCTCACGTGGAGCGTGACGGGTTGAAAATCAACAACGGCAATGGAACGTTCAATTTCAACTCACACGCTCACGTGGAGCGTGACACGGCGCAAATTACAGATATGCAGCTAGGTGTAAATTTCAACTCACACGCTCACGTGGAGCGTGACGATTCATTAACAGAAAATCTGCCTGCGCTAGTCATTTCAACTCACACGCTCACGTGGAGCGTGACTCACGTCGCCATTGCCACAGGCGAAGGTAACAAATTTCAACTCACACGCTCACGTGGAGCGTGACCACAGCACACGCATAGACGGCTTCTTGCCAAGAGATTTCAACTCACACGCTCACGTGGAGCGTGACGGGTTGAAAATCAACAACGGCAATGGAACGTTCAATTTCAACTCACACGCTCACGTGGAGCGTGACACGGCGCAAATTACAGATATGCAGCTAGGTGTAAATTTCAACTCACACGCTCACGTGGAGCGTGACAAAATAAAATTTGAAAGGAACTGATAACATGAGCATTTCAACTCACACGCTCACGTGGAGCGTGACGCACCTATTCGGATATAGGCGACCGACAAAAGTCATTTCAACTCACACGCTCACGTGGAGCGTGACTGCTAGATAACATGGTATACTATAATCACAGGCATTTCAACTCACACGCTCACGTGGAGCGTGACGCTCCTGCGTTGCTAAGATATGTACACGGCGGATATTTCAACTCACACGCTCACGTGGAGCGTGACACCAGGCTTAACGGCATATTTGGCGACTTCTGCACATTTCAACTCACACGCTCACGTGGAGCGTGACAACCCCCTGCGGGGGTTATTCTTTATCCTTAGCATTTCAACTCACACGCTCACGTGGAGCGTGACGCAATGCTACAATCATTGCAAGCCTATTCGGCGATTTCAACTCACACGCTCACGTGGAGCGTGACTGAACCGCTTGAATGTCACCGCCACACTCATGGAAATTTCAACTCACACGCTCACGTGGAGCGTGACGCCTAACGCGGCAGAAGTTCGCCAGTTTAAGCCGATTTCAACTCACACGCTCACGTGGAGCGTGACGCGACTGTTTCAATGACGGCGAAGAGGTAAAGGTATTTCAACTCACACGCTCACGTGGAGCGTGACGTCTGCTTTATTGCTTTGGCACTTTAACATAATAATTTCAACTCACACGCTCACGTGGAGCGTGACCATAGGCGTGAACGCAAACTATAATATGAAACGTATTTCAACTCACACGCTCACGTGGAGCGTGACGGGTAGCGGAACGGCTGACAATGTTGCGTTTGCTATTTCAACTCACACGCTCACGTGGAGCGTGACTACACCGCCAAATGTTTCAACTAAATACTGGAATATTTCAACTCACACGCTCACGTGGAGCGTGACACCCTCGAACTATTTCAAAAACGCTGGCTAATCATTTCAACTCACACGCTCACGTGGAGCGTGACATGCAATTCAAAGAATGTATGACGGCGAACCATACATTTCAACTCACACGCTCACGTGGAGCGTGACTCCTGAAATATCGTTCAAATGTACTGAAACAGAAAATTTCAACTCACACGCTCACGTGGAGCGTGACTACAGGCTGGCAAAATAACCCTTTTAATGGTATATTTCAACTCACACGCTCACGTGGAGCGTGACGGTCTACTTCATTGCTTTGGCACTTTAGCATAGTAATTTCAACTCACACGCTCACGTGGAGCGTGACTAAGGTATCATACGGCTATGAGCAGGTCAAATCATTTCAACTCACACGCTCACGTGGAGCGTGACGACTGGGAATACGGTTCAGTTTTGGAAAAAATAAATTTCAACTCACACGCTCACGTGGAGCGTGACTAACATTGACAAACGCCTATTTAAGTGTTATACTAAATTTCAACTCACACGCTCACGTGGAGCGTGACGATATTCTCAGCGACTGCCTGAATGACGGTGAAGATTTCAACTCACACGCTCACGTGGAGCGTGACTCTGAATGAGATTTCTAATGAAATGATTGGCGAATTTCAACTCACACGCTCACGTGGAGCGTGACATACCACGGGTGCAGGAACGGCTATAGTTTTCAATTTCAACTCACACGCTCACGTGGAGCGTGACACGTTGCAACCGATTGAAAGGGGTGATAAAAAATATTTCAACTCACACGCTCACGTGGAGCGTGACAAATATTCCTGTTCTTTTCCTTTTACGCCCTTTAATTTCAACTCACACGCTCACGTGGAGCGTGACACAGTGGGTTTGCAACTGGTACTAATTACCAAGATTTCAACTCACACGCTCACGTGGAGCGTGACAACTGGGAATACGGTTCAGTTTTGGAAAAAATAAATTTCAACTCACACGCTCACGTGGAGCGTGACAACCTACACTGTCTAATGTAAATGTTTTCAATCGATTTCAACTCACACGCTCACGTGGAGCGTGACCCTTGATGTTGTGTATATCTGGTGCTTGCTCAACGTGATGCGGACTTATTTTTTTATTTAATGGGTATCGGTTTGATTTTGTTCACTATTCATTCACATATAGCATGGCATTTTCATGCGAACTTACTAGGGATTTGTGGATCACTTGGGGTACGCTGGTCAAAATATTAGGACGCCTTCGGGGTCATAGGTCTCTTTGGTGCCGTAGTGTTCTACTCTATGCTTCCAATTGTTGCCTAAGTAATATATTCGCAGACTATCATGCTTTGGGTCTATTATTTTCAGAAGTTTATCTTTCACTTTCAGAAAAGTGCCATAGTCTACGTCTATTTCAAACACGCTGTTCTGCACTCGCTGACCATAATTTTGACACTCTTTCGACACTTTTCTCAGCCTTGTTTTACCCTTATTATCTGTTGTTGATACATCATAGCTTACTAAGGTCATCATTTATATCACCTCTATTTCAGCAAATAGTTCGGGTACTCATCTAGCTCGCCACGGATATATTTTGCGAGAAGCGAGCTTTGCACATATGGGAGTAGCCCTTGCTGTATCTTTTCGCCCAGATATGGGTGGACTATGCTTGTGCGCTTACGCTCCTGCCATGCGGTGAGGACTTTTTTCTTGCCCTCTTTGGAGAGGTATACTGCGCCACTGACCTGAGTTTCAAAGTCCTCGGGCTTTATCATTTTCAAGTTTATCATGGTAAGCACAAGTCGCTCCACCACGCAACGAAATTCCTCTACAAGGTCGCAGGACAGGCTGCTTCTGCCTGAACGCAGGGCGTGGTAAAAGCCGAGGCAGCTATCAAGTCCTACGCTTTCAAGGGCTGATGTATATGATGAAATTGCGATAGTATACAGAAACGAGAGCATGGCGTTTACTCTGTCGAGGGGTGGGCGTTTGGTGCGGTTGGCAAGGTAAAAATCTTCTTTTTGGTGGAGTATCAGTCGGTCAAATATATCAAAATATGCCTTTGCACAGCTTCCCTCTATACCCATGATGATATCTTTATCGGAAGTTTCATAGACGGTCTTTATGCCGTTTTCAAGATATTTTATACAATCTGTAAGCGCTCCGTCACTGTTTATATCCGGGTTATCGTGGAGCGAACGTCTGATAAGATAACGTGTATTTGAAAGCTTTGCGGCGACAGTATTCCTGATAAGGTCGAGCTGAGGAATAGAAAAAAGCTCAAACTGCTCTTTTCGCAGATAGACGTTGCCCTTTGTTTTGCCCTGAACTCTTGCGAGAAATTTACCTTGAGGAGAAATAAAATTTAAGGCTATGCCATACTCTGCACACTTGCCCATAAGTGCAGGTGAACAGCCCGAATAGCTAAAAATATAGATATCCTCGATATTAGTAAAAGGCACACGGAACTTCTCGCTGTCCTCTGCCCTGCACACTATGTTTTCGCCGTCAAGTGTGAGGTAGGCAGTTTCTTCGAGAATATAAAGTGAATTGAGCAGTTTACGCATTGTTTTCGCCTCCGTTCATGGAGAAAATCGTATTTTTCACGCTATATTTCTTCACTTTTGGAAAGCACATATCCGACAGTGAACAGCCTGAACATTTCTGACCTTTTACACGCTTTGGAATAATATCCGCTGCAAGTATCTCACGCATTTTTCCAAGATAGTCGCAAAGCATTTTATCATACTCTGCGCCCTGAGTATCAAAGGGCAATTCTGATCGTCTGCGCACATCTGCATAGTACAGAAAACATCGGCTATTGCAATGAAATACGTTATCCACGCAAAGCTTCTGCGCATAGACTTGTATAGCGTCGGTCTGATTGAACTCCCCTGCTTTGGGTCTGGTGGGTTTATACTCCACAATTTCCACACGGAATGTGCCGTCCAGGGTATCTATATATTCGCCGCATTTGTCACGGACGAACTCGATACAATCTACAACTCCGAAAATATTGTACTTAGGGTCATCATTATACACTGACACGTCACTTTGGACGATCTTATGCTTATTTTCAAAGTTGCGCTCACCACTGTGGACGTTCTCATGGAGGAGGTTTGCTTTGACGACAAAGGCGTTTTCAGCCCAGTCGTCATTAACTTCTAAAAGAGCAAACCTGCGTGGACAATACATATAATGCTGTATGTCACGGATATTGATAGTTACATCTTCGCTCATCAGAGCTTTTCAATAAGGGTAACGCCATCAGGCATATCCTTATCTATGGTGATATCATAGTCTGAGTAATGTCTTGGAGTTGTCACGCCGTCTTTGAGCTTAACTGACACCTTGTCAAAGAGGATATGTGCAGGGGCATTGCCCAGGGCGGAGTCATGCTTGAACACGATAAGCTTACGCATACAGAGCTTTCCTCTTGCGGCGCTTCTGTCATGCTCGAACATATTGATAATAGATGTCCAAAGAAGCTCAAGGTCGTCCTCGCTAAAGCCTGTTATCTTCTGAGCGAGCATTGCGGAAACATAGCCCTCGCCACGATAGAGAGCGTATGGGATTATGCTCTTTTTGCCCATTTCGGTCTCACCGCTCTGCTGTCTGTCTTCTGTTGTTCTTGCCTGTCTTGTGATTGTGATATCCTGAGCAAAAACAGGATCGATACTTCTTGCAAAATTGAGCTGTACAGGACCTCTTACAATGCCGCATGGATCGTCACCTGTACTCATTACTGCACCGAACGTTCTTACGTCAAAGTAGTTCTGACAAATATAGTCACGAGCCTGCTTAACGTCATCAGGATTCTTGCCTTTCTGCTTTGTGACAAGTCCAAGGGTATTATAAGCTTCGGTGAACTTTGTATTAAGGGCTTTGTCTGCCTTGATAAGGATATTGTAGCCTGCTTCGCCCTCTTTGGTAAGCTCCACAAAGTTTCTTATCTTTCTTTTAAGGCACACGTCTGTAACGATACCGAGGCTTGTTTCGGGGTCTGTTCTAGGCATATTGCCTGCGTCAGGGTCGCCGTTTGGGTTGCCGTTCTCAACGTCAAAAAGCATTACAAATTCATATCTGTTCTTGATCACATTTTCCATAATATTTCGTCCTTTCTTTATTCTTCTGATTTTTTGGTGTAAAGCGCTTTATTCTGCTGTGCATAGCCTACAATAAATCTGCCCTGATCGTCCAGGGAGAGTGTAGACGGGAATTTGCCGTCAAGTCCGTCAAGTATCTCTCCGCAGAGTTTGTTATAGAATATTGGGCTTGAAAGCTTCTTGATATGGTTTTGTGAAAGCTTATACAGCTTTGGAAAAACTGTTGACGGCTTTGAGCACGCAGAAGCAAAGTATGAGTCCTTAATTGTTCTGTTAAGTCCTCCGCCTGAAGCGTCCTGCTGGATCTTTTCAAGCACTGCGAAAAGTCTTCCGCAGAGATAAGCCTGATTTTTGTTTTCAAGGTCTAATGACATTTTGATCTCCTCCTTATTTTGTTTACGGTTTATGCAGCCTTTTATCAAGCCTGCCCTTGTATCATTGAGTTTTATAAAATGGTTTTTTTCCTCGTCGCTGTCGGTCTTGACCCTTGTTATTACTGTGGAAAGCAGTTCGTCAGGGTATCTTGTACCTTTGAGTATTGCTTCAAAAAGTGCGGCGGTGAGAGGCGACGGAACTTTTTCTTTAGACGATTTTGGTGAGATAAGCTCACGCTTGATACGTTCAATGCTTACTTGATGCTGACCCTCAGTGAATGCGATATCCTGCTGATGTTTGAGTACATTGTCAAATATCCTGCCGAACTTATCGTGGAAGATGAACTTCTGGGATATTCTTGAACTGTTTGGGGTAAAGCCTGCAACGTAAAATTCTACGTTAGGGTCATAAGGCATATCGGCTGTCCTGCCCTGTTTAAGCTGAGTCATGACAGTGTTTATGTTTCGGTCGGCTTCGGCCACAACGGTTTTATTTAATTCGTCCTCAAATCCGCTGAACATACCGGCAAACATATTGCATTCTTCTGCATCGTTCTTCTTCATTGCGAAATAGACTATTGTCATATCGTCAAAAGTCTTGTAATGGCTTCTGTCAGCAAGCAGAGAATTAAGTGCAGAGGTATACATTTTCATAGCTTTCTCAGAAACATTGCTGTTGTAGGACTGCTTCTTGCCATAGGACTCAAAGGCAGATTCTTTCATGCCAACGAGGACACAGCCTGAGGACATTCCACCTTTGATACCCTTTATTTTATCATGGATACGGGCTTGCGGGAGCTTCTCACCAAGAATGGAACAGGTGGATAGTTCGGTATCGTCACTGTCGATGTCGGCGTTAAGCTGGGCGAGATAATCCTCATAGGCGGCTTTGAATTTGCTGTCATTGTGAAGCTTAGTTTCAGGTGATCCGTCAAGTCCAAACTCATAGTAGGAGCTTGAATACTCCTTGCCTAGGGCAAGAAGGTGTGGGTTTTGGGTTTCCTGCTCAGGTTCCCATGTACGGATAAAATTAAGATAGGCTTTGCAGATAGGTGAGTCGATATTCTCAAAGAACTTCTCATTCCATTCGCAAAAGCATTTGTGTGATTTTGCCGCTTTGTTGGTAGCGTCTGTAGGGGTCAAAGTTCCTTTATCATAGTTCAGACCGAATATGTAGAGTGGTCTGTGTTCGATCGTGTTTTTGTCTATGCCCGGTTTCTGCGTTCTTACGGGAAGCTGTTCCATTACTGGATCATAGACTGTTTTTGTCTTTTTATTTTTCAGAGGGATAATTCGGGGTACTCTCAAATCGTTTATTGCGGCTATCTTGCCCTCGGGGGTAAGAAGAATTTCAAAGTGTATGGCTTGCTTACAATAGCCTGCAGGAGTTTTATTCTCCTGCAAAGCACTGTAATCGCACAAGGCTTTTATCAGCATTTAATCTCCTCCCTGTATTTTGCAACATCGATAACACCGTCTATCATATGCGGACGGTAGAAAACTGCGTCGGCCTTGTCAGAAAACTTAGGGTCATTCCAATCATTATTGACAGGCTTGCCTCCGTCCTCAAACTTCATGCCGTAAAGCATAAAGCCAAGGTCTTTATCACCCATATTTTGCGGTGCTATCTGCGTAAGGTCAAAGTCGTCAACAAGTTCAATACTCTTTATTGCAAATTCACGACAGCCAAGGCATGGCTGTCTGAAATGCTGGCCGTTTCTGAGACGTCTGAGCATTATGTTATAATGCTTCTCATCAGATTCGTCTGGGTGGTCTGATTTAAGATAGGTGCGCTCAAACGTGAACTCGATACCGTATTTCACATTTTTCAGCACCATTGCCGCTCGCTGACTTCGTATCTCCGAGGTGTACATCTCCGCCGAGCCTCCGCCTTTCATTTGCTGTTTCACTGATGATAACAACAGCTTATCTTTGACCTCGTTTCGTCGGATATTGGTAAACTCGATAGGGTTGAACACCACTATTTTGTTTATTTGGTAGCGCACGGCAGGCTTCCAATACACCGATTTGATAAGTCCCTCCAGTGCGCTTGGGGTAGGTACGTCGTAGCTTACCCGCTCAACTTTCATTTCAGGTCTCGAAAAGCAAGCATAGTCACCTGTCACGATGATCTTAAAACCATAGCTCATTTTTACATCACTCCTTTTATTAGCTTATATTATTATTAGGTACATTGCTTTTGCTCTACATATATGATACACCATTATGAATAAAATGTCAATAGTTTTCATGTATAAAAAAAGTGTCGGATTTTCGGCATATTTCACAATTCTTTGTTCAGTGGTTTGTGGTATAAAAAAGTTGACTTTTTAAAATAATGTTTGTATAATATATTTGTCTATGCTTTACGCATATGTGAGTTGAAAAATATTCGTATTCGGTACGATATGGAATGTAGCAAGTGGCAGACTGTCTTGGTGGCAGCCTGCCATTTGTTTTAGATAAAATAATCCTGCATTGCGGCTTCGGTGGTCAGACCTGTTTCATTATTATAATAGCTCTGATTTTCAAGAATGAATATACCTGTGCCGTGATCGTTAAGCACACCCTGTGAATAGAGATCTTTGAAAACGTTCATATAGACGGACACTGAATATTTCTGCAATGCTCTTCTTACTGACATATCACCATTACGCAAGGTTTCAACAAGTTCATGGCAAGTCTGGTCGTTAGGATCGTCGATAACGATAGAGATAGTGTCGGCGGAGATGTATTCAAACTGCATTGCGTAGCTTCGGAATGGTATGCTATATGGTGACATCAAGCCTTGGCGGTCGAATGAGTTGCTTTGTTCATTATATTTCGCAATAGAGTTTTCAGCTATACGACTTTGGTTGAAGTCGAAAATTCCGTCGTAGTATTCTTTAATACAATCATAGGAAGTTATGTCTTGGTACTTTTCCAGTAAACCTTTAGTCTTGTTAATTCGCATGGCAAGGTCGCTTCCCTTGCGGTATGTTTCGTCAATGTCAAAAACGTACACATAGCACTTGTCATCTTTACCCTCACGATTACATCTGCCCCCTGCCTGCAAAATACTGTCTAAACCTGAAAGCTGGCGGAAAACTGTGTTAAAGTCAAGGTCAACGCCTGCCTCTACAAGTGAAGTTGAAACTACTGTGATATGCTCGCCATTTTCAAGCTTATTTCTTACTACTTCTATGACACGGCTTCTGTGGGCTGGGGTCATATTGGCGGAAAGGTGATATTTTTCACCTTGAACAAGGCTATAAAGCTCTGCCGCTGTTTTCTTGGTATTCACAACGATCAGGGCATTTTTACACCGAGAGGCATTTTCTGCAATGGTTTCAAGAGTGGTTCTGCCCATGTCTTTATATTCGCATTTCTTGAAATACTTAAAATTGGTTCGGTCGGTAACAAGCTTATTATAGTTCACATCAGGCAGGAACTTATCAAAAAGCTTAGAATAATCGGGCATTGTGGCGGAGAGAAAAAGGGCTTCGCTGTTAAGATACTTTGTTATATAGCCCACAGCTTTAAGGCAGGGGCGAAGAAGTTCTGTTGGAATAAGGTGTATTTCATCAAAAACTATCACGCTGTCACGGAGATTGTGGAGCTTTCGCAGTGCCGAGCCTTTATAATGGTACATGGATTGGAAAAATTGCACGCTTGTGGTGATTATAAGTGGTGCATCCCAATTTTCGCAGGTCCTTTTGAGCTTCTCTGCGGTTTTCTTTTCTTCCTCTGTGTTGCCGTCATAGGAATAGTTTGAATGATGCTGTAAGACAGGGAGAACGTCGCCGAACATTTTTTCAAACTTATTAGCGGTCTGTTCTATTATACTTGTGTAAGGTATGACATATATGATTCTCTTCTTTCCGCTTTCTAAGGCTAGTTTCAAACTACATAAGGTTTTTCCGCTACCTGTTGGCATATCAAGAATTGAAATATGACTTTTATTGACCGAATTATCAAAAGCTTGTTGCTGAATACGGCTTCTTGCTTGCCTTAACGGGTTATCTGACGGCATATCACTTAATTCTCTGTTCAGTTTATCAAGCGCCATTTTAAAATCGCCGCTCATGCCACGTTCAACATTTTTATTGCAAAATATTTCAGTATCGAGAAAATCTGCGTCTGTCAGGCAAGAGAACACGTACTTGGTGAAAAAGGCGTAACGCTCGATACGCTCGGTGGGGTCTTTTGTAGAAAGCAGTTCATTTAATGGCGGTGTTATTTCTTCCTGAGTTAGGGTGGCAAATTCTATTTCAGTGGTGTATGCACTGTAGTCATTATCGCCTGTGTATTCATTTTCTCTTTTTAAAGTGCCGCTAAGAGTCGGGCTGTCAGAGTTGTCTGCGACTGTGCCGCCGTCCATAAGTCCTGTGTGGTGTCCTGCGATGCAATACTCCATAAGGGGTGCGAAACAATCGTTTTTATCTGCAAGATCTTTATACTCTATCGCTCCGCAGGCAGCATGGCTGAATTTTACTTTGTCATCATCAAGCCGTTTCTGAAAGTTAAGAGCATACTTACCTATATCGTGATACAGGCTCGCTTTTTTCGCAATGGGTTTCAAAAGATCTACTGAAAATTTTTCTGCTTTTTCACTTACTCCTGTGAGGTGGGCTTTTACAGTTTGCCTTTCACCGTCCTCACGGGTGTGTGCATAATATTCCATGGTCATTCCTCCTTTTAGATATACAAGTTTATCTATGTTTTTTTATTATACCATACAATTTAATACTTGCGGGGAAAATTTTTGTACACATAAACAAATATTTGTACAAATTGTTATATTTTTATTATAATACATTATAATATACAGGTCAACACAAAGCATCCGACATTTTGAAAATTCGACTTGATTATTAGTGAAAGTGGTGGCCTGCAATACAATATTCCATAAAGGGTGCGAAAACGTCCTTTTGCATACTCACAGTTTTATCATATCAAAGAGTTCAGCAGGCGGCATGGCTGAATTTTACTTTATCATCATCAAGCCGTCTTTGAAAATTGGGTGCGTATTTGCCTATATCGTGATACAGACCCGCTTTTTTCGCAAGGGGCTTCAAAAGGTCAACTGAAAACTCCTCCGCTTTCTCGCTTACGTTTGCAAGGTGGGCTTTTACAGTTTGCCTTTCACCGTCCTCACGGGTGTGTGCGTAATATTTCATGGTCATTCCTCCCTTTTCAGATATACAAGTTTATCTATGTTTTTTATTATACCATACGATTTAATACTTGTGGGGAATTTTTTGTACACATAAACAAATATTTGTACAAATTGTTATATTTTTATTATAATACATTATAATACATAGGTCAACATAAAGCATTCGACATTTTGAAATTTTGGCTTGATTATTATTTAAAAATGTGTTAAAATTAAACTATAAGTAAATTTGTATTTTTTTAAGATGTTATGAGAGGAATTTATATGAAGTACAGACTTTTATGCAATAAGATCACAGTAGTGGCTCTTTCGGCGTTGTTGTCGCTGAGTGCGGTATCATGCGGCAGGCTTGACGCTAGCAAGCTTGACGGAAACGCTTTGACAGTGACCGAAACCGAGAGCAAAGCGGAAGTCAAAAAAACTGATGACAGCTCCAGTAAAAACGATGTCAAGGTGAATGAAGAAGAAAAGGAAGAGCCAAGCTACACCTGCTCGCTGGTTTGCGTGGGCGACAACCTTATACACGACAATATTTATAATGAGGCGCTAAAGCTTGGCGGTGGTGAAAAATATGATTTCACGCAGGCTTATGAACACGTTACAAAGTACATAGAAGGCACTGATGTGGCTATAATCAATCAGGAAACGCTTGTTACAGACAGCGTTGAGCCACAAAGCTATCCTATGTTCGCATCACCAACGGCTGTGGGCGACAAAATAGTTGACATGGGGTTCAATGTGGTTTCTATGTCAAACAATCACGTTCTCGATCAGGGGGAATCGGGGCTTATAAGCTCTCTTGATTACTGGGACACTAAGGACGTTGTACACTACGGCGCTTACCGTTCGCAGGAGGACGCTGACACTATCAAGACCATGGAAGTCAACGGCATAAAATTTGCTTTCCTGGGATACATGGAGCACACCAACGGCAATTATCTCAGCGGTGACGGTGCCCAGGTGATATATCTTGATGAAGAGGACAAGATAAAGGCTCAGATAGAAGAGGCTGACAAAATGGCGGACGTTGTTGTGGTTTCATGTCATTACGGCACAGAGATACAGAACGAGCTTAACGAACAGCAGACGGAGATAACGCCTAAGCTTGTGGAGTGGGGTGCTGACCTGATAATAGGCACGCAGGCGCACACTATCAGCACTTGCGGATATCTTGACAAGCCTGAGGGCGGACAGGCATTCGTTTACTACGGTTTGGGCAACTTTATTTCGACTATGTATGACACAAAGTCGCTTGTGGGACTTATCGGCAAGCTCAATGTTGTTAAAGACCCTGACACCAATGAGGTGACATTTGAGAACGTTAAGGCGATACCGATAATATCGCACTTTGAGGGTGATTCATACTATGGCGATTGGTACAACTGCACTGTTTATCCTTATGCGGAATACACTGACGAGCTGTTTGCCAAGAATTATGTAGAGGGCTTCACTCGTGAGAGCGTGAAGCAATGCTTGTCTTACATACCTGATGAGTTTCTTAGCATTGAGTAGTCGGGGCAATATGTAGGGGATGGCGCCCTTGACGTCCCGTTTGCAAAGTTGATAAAGAATATGATATTTCTGCGGACGACTTTTATGCCGTCCGCTTTTTTGGGGTATTGTGTAAAGGTTTACATATATCTTAATAAATTTATATAATGTAAATATCAATTCATGAAATGTTTACACTAAAATATGCTCAATCCATTAAAATACTTGCACATATCACTTTTTTACTATTGCAATTTAGGCAAATATGCTATAAAATATACATAAAGGGGGAGGAACGGACTTCCCGATAAAATTTTCATTTTTTTATATACTGAAAACTATTTTAAATTTACAGGAGGGTTTATTACATGAAATTTGCTGACGGTTTCTGGCTCAACCAGAGAGGCTACGAAGTAAACTATGCAAATCAGGCTTTCGAGATCGAAGAGATCGAAAACGGATTCCTCGTTGTGGCAACACCTTTCGTTGTATACAACAGAGCTATGATGCTCGGAAGTGCAAACCTTGAGATCGCTTACACTTCAACTCAGGAGAATTGCGTAAAGGTAAGCATCACACACCACAAGGGTCATGTTGACAATGGTCCGCACTTTGTTCTCGAGGACAAGGGCTTCAAGCCACAGGTAACTGTTACAGACAAGGAAGCCGTACTTGTTACAGGCGACACAAAGCTCGTTGTTTCTAAGGAAAACTGGAGCTTCACATACTATTATAAGGATAAAAAACTCACAAGTGGTGGCTGGAGATCGACAGGCGTTATTTTTGAGAGTGCTTACAAGCAGCAGGCAAGGCTTCAGACACAGCTCGACGACACATTCTGGAGCTACCCTGCCGATCCTACAAGAACATACATCAGAGAGCAGTTTGACACTTCTGTTGGCGAATATTTCTACGGCTTCGGTGAGAAATTCACAACATTCACAAAGAACGGTCAGAACGTTGAGATATGGAACGCTGACGGAGGCACTTGTTCCGATCAATCTTACAAGTCTATCCCATTCTATCTTTCTTCAAAGGGCTACGGCGTATTTGTAAACAGCACTGACAAGGTTTCATATGAGGTTTGCTCTGACACTGTTTCTAAGGTATCCATGACAGTTCCAGGTGAGAGCCTTGAATACTATGTATTCGGCGGTGCTAACCTCACTGACGTACTCAAGGGCTACACTGACCTTACAGGCAAGCCTTCACTGCCACCTGCATTCTCATTTGGTCTGTGGCTCACAACTTCATTTACAACAACATATGATGAGGAAACTATCACATCATTTATCGATGGCATGGCTGAGAGAGATATTCCTCTTCAGGTATTCCACTTTGACTGCTTCTGGATGAAGGGCTTTGAGTGGTGTAACTTTGAGTGGGACAAGTCACAGTTCCCTGACCCACCTGCAATGCTCAAGAGATTGCACGAAAACAAGGGTCTGAAAACTTGCGTATGGATCAACCCATATGTTGGTCAGCGTTCAAAGCTCTTTGACGAGGGTATGAAGAATGGCTACTTCATCAAGAAAACTGACGGCTCTGTATTCCAGTGCGATGAGTGGCAGCCTGGTATGGCTATTGTTGACTTCACTAATCCTGAGGCTTGCAAGTGGTATGCAGGATATCTGAGAAAGCTCTGCGAAATGGGCGTTGACACATTCAAGACAGACTTTGGTGAGAGAATACCTACAAGAGATGTTGTTTACTATGACGGCTCTGACCCTATCAAGATGCACAACTTCTACACATATCTTTATAATGAGTGCGTATTCAATGTACTGAAAGAATATTTTGGAGAGAACAAGGCTTGCTTGTTTGCTCGTTCTGCTACAGCAGGCGGTCAGAAGTTCCCTGTTCACTGGGGCGGAGATTGCTCAGGCAACTACAACTCAATGGCTGAGGTTGTAAGAGGCTGTCTGTCACTTTGTATCTCAGGCTTCGGCTACACTTCACATGACATGGCAGGCTTTGAAGCTACTGCTACACCTGACATTTACAAGAGATGGGCTGCGTTCGGTATGTTCTCATCACATTCAAGACTACATGGTAACCAGTCATACAGAGTGCCATGGCTTTTCGATGAGGAATCCTGCGACGTTTTGCGCTTCTTCACAAAGCTCAAGGGCAAGCTCATGCCTTATCTGTGGGCTCAGGCAATCAAGACACACGAGGTCGGCGTACCTGTAATGAGAGCAATGGTCATCGACTTTGCTGACGACCCAACTTGCCTGACACTTGACAGACAGTATATGTTCGGCGACAACATTCTTGTTGCTCCTATCCTTAATGACGAGGGTATCGCTGAATACTATGTTCCAGAGGGCAAGTGGACAGATATTATCACCGGCAAAGTTCTTGAGGGCGGCAAGTGGTACAAGCACAAATGCTCATACTTTGAGATCCCTGCTCTTGCTAAGCCAAACAGCATTATTGCATACGGCAACTTTGAAAGACAGATAGAGTATGATTATCTTGAGGGCACAACATTCACTATCTATGAGCTTGAAGACGGCAAGAGTGCAGTTTGCCCTATTTATGACACTGAGGCAAACAAGGTATTCGAGCTGACAGCTACAAGACACGGCAACAAGATCGAGTGCGAATACACTGACACAAAGGCAAGCTTCAAGATCGCTGTGGCTAACACAGACAAGGCTGTTGAAATTGCTCCTAACTTCAGCGGCAAGGTCATCATTGAACTCTAATGACTAAATAAAACTATCGCTCCGAGAGATCGGGGCGATTTTTTTGCGTTCACACATAAAATCGGGGCAAATGAGGGTAAAAATTCTGTATATTTGCTCTTGAAGAAAATATGAGATCGGGGTATAATATAGATAGTACGATTTGAGGAGTAATTTTATGAAGTCAAGAATACGAAATGCTATACCGAAAAAGATAATCGGCATAAATATCAGTTCGCAAAAGCGTGATATCATTGAAGATATTGCTAAAAGCGAAAATGCGGAGGCTGTTTTCTTTGACAATGAGATAATGGGACAGCAGGTGGGATATCTTTGCGGTTTCAAGGGCTTTGTCAGGTCTGAAAAAGAGGGCGAGGACATCACGGACGAATGCCTTATTTTTTCGGGCATTAACGGCAGGAGCCTTGACCCTATACTGAAAAAGCTCAGGGAAAAAGAAGCTACGGTGAAGTTAAAAGCAATGGTCACGGCACACAATCAAAGCTGGAACGTTGGCGAGCTTATAAAAGAGCTGAGGCGTGAACACATTTACATGAACGGAGGTGACAGAGATGAAAAGTAAATACAAGGCTATTATTTACATTATTCTGTCGGCTTTTTCGTTTGCGTTCATGTTCGCATTTGTGCGGCTTTCGGGAGACTTACCGACGGTTCAAAAGACCTTTTTCAGAAACTTTGTGGCGTTGTTTTTTGCTATCGGCGTGCTAAAGAAAAATCACATACGCTTTCACATTGAGGGCAAAAAGAACAATGCGGTCATTTTTGTGAGGGCGCTTGCTGGCACGCTAGGAATGCTTGGAAACTTTTATGCCATAGATCATCTTGTGCTGTCTGATGCTTCCATGCTAAACAAAATGTCACCGTTTTTCGTTATCATTTTCTCTTTTATTTTCCTTAAAGAGCGGCTGACTTTCTTTCAGGGCTTCACTGTAATTTGTGCATTTATAGGAAGCTTGTTTATCATCAAGCCGAGTTTTCAGAATGTGGACTTCTTCCCTGCCCTTGTTGGTTTTCTAGGAGGAATGGGAGCGGGACTTGCTTACGCTTGCGTAAGATACTTAGGACAGCATGGAGTAAATGGTGCGGTGATAGTTGCATACTTCTCGGGATTTTCCTGCTTGTTCACCCTGCCATTTCTAATATTAGATTTCCACCCTATGACGATTTTCCAAATACTTTGTTTATTGGGAGCTGGCGCAGGTGCGGCAGGCGGACAGTTCGCTATAACTGCGGCTTACACTCACGCTCCTGCAAGGGAGATATCGGTTTATGATTATTCGCAGTTGATTTTTACCACGATTTTGGGATATTTCCTATTTGGCGACATTCCTGATGGTTGGAGCTTTCTTGGATATTTTATCATAATTGCAATGGCTGTGCTTGTTTTTCTTTACAACAATGTTTGGCACAATGACAGCGAGGTCAAGGGCTAAAAAAACATACAAAAAGAGCGTTTTTACTATGAAAGTAAAAGCGCTCTTTATTATTTATATTGCGGTTTATGCTCCGCCTGCGATAAATCTCTTGAGATCCTGTGGGTTTACGCACTTTTCAAGCGCAACGTCCATGGAGATCGTTCTCGAACGAACGAGCTTTGCAAGCTCCTGATCCATGGTCTGCATTCCTGTTGCTTTACCTGTCTGCATTGCTGAACCGATAAGATGCACCTTATCGTCACGGATCATAGCTTTGATAGAGTCTGTTGCATTAAGAATCTCACAGCAAGCTACACGGCTTGTGCCGTCGAATGTACGGCAAAGTGTCTGAGTACAGATACCTACAAGAACGGAAGCAAGCTGAGTTCTGATCTGATGCTGCTGGTGAGCAGGGAAAACGTCGATGATACGGTCGATAGTTGACGGTGCGGACGTTGTATGAAGTGTACTCATAACAAGGTGTCCTGTTTCAGCGGCGGTAACAGCAGCTTCGATAGTCTCGAAGTCACGCATTTCTCCTACGAGGATAATGTCCGGGTCCTCACGGAGGGCTGCACGGAGGGCAAGTGAGAAGCTCGGTACGTCAGGTCCGATCTCTCTCTGGTTTACCATACATCTCTTATGAGCGTGCATATACTCGATAGGGTCCTCAATAGTGATGATATGAGCTGATTTATGGATATTTACATGGTCGATCATTGCGGCAAGAGTTGTTGACTTACCTGAACCGGTAGGGCCTGTTACAAGCACAAGTCCACGAGGTCTCATTGAGAACTCTGCAAGGATAGGTGGCAGGTCAAGGTCGGTAAGGGTCGGGATATCGTTTCTCAAAAGACGGAGAGCGATTGCCGTGTTTCCTCTCTGACGATACACGTTTACACGGTGACGGAAACCTCTTGAAGATACATATGTAAAGTCGGTATCAATATGGTCTTTGATAGACTGACGCTGCTTATCTGTACACATATCCTCACATATTTTGAGAATTTCGATCTCAGTCATATCAGGATATGAGGAAAGCTTTCTCAAGTTACCGCCCTGTCTAACTATCGGCGGTATACCTACGGTGAAGTGCAGGTCGGAACAGCCAAGGGCTCTTGCTTCATCAAGAATTTTGTTAATGTCGATTGCCATTAGAATTTACCTCCATATATTTCTTTTTTATACAGCATATGTTACACGGATAAGTTCGTCCATTGAGGTCTTGCCTTGCTGAACAAGCTCTGAAACGTTGTCACGAAGCAGGTGACAGCCCTCTTTCTTTGCAAGCTCCTGAATTTCATCAGCTTTTGCTCCCCTTGTGATAAGAGCCTGCATAGACGGTGTTGCGAGAAGGATCTCATGGATAGCGGTTCTTCCCTTATATCCTGTGTTATTGCACTTTGGACAGCCACATGGGTCGTACACCTGTACTGAATGGTCAAGACCCATAAGCTCATTTTCTTCCTCAGTTGACATTCTAGGCTTTTTGCACTCAGGGCAAAGCACCTTTGTAAGACGCTGAGCAACGATACCGATAAGTGAGGTTGCGACCATGTATGCCTCAACGCCCATATCCACAAGTCTTGTTACTGTAGAAGCGGCGTCATTGGTATGAAGTGTTGACAGAACAAGGTGTCCTGTAATAGCGGCACGGATAGCGATCTCGGCAGTTTCAGTATCACGCATTTCTCCGACCATTATGATGTCAGGGTCCTGACGGAGAATAGAACGAAGGGCTGCACCGAATGTCATACCAGCTTTTTCGTTGATCTGGCACTGGTTTACGCCGTCGATCTTTTTCTCGACTGGGTCTTCGACAGTAATAACATTGTTATTAGGCTTCGAGATCTCGCCAAGCGCGGCATAAAGTGTGGTAGATTTACCTGAACCTGTAGGGCCTGTTACAAGGACAACACCCTGTGGCACTTTAAGGCAAGACTCAAATCTCTTATAGTTATACTCGGTCATACCCAGGTCGGTAATTTTTCTAAGGGACATATCGCCTGTTGCGAGGATACGGAGAACGACTTTCTCACCGTACACCATTGGAAGGTTAGATACACGGAGGTCAAGTGTTGTGCCGTCAACGACCTGCGACATACGGCCGTCCTGTGGGACACGTTTCTCGGCGATATTCATGCCGCTCAAGATCTTGAAACGGGTAACAAGCGAAGTATGAAGTGCGGCGGAAAGAGTCATAAGCTCGATAAGGTCGCCGTTTACACGGATACGGATAACAGTTTTATCCTTGAATGGCTCGATATGTATATCCGTTGCGTCCTGACGCTGAGCGTTCTCGACGATAGCGGTAGCAAGTTTAACGATAGGAGCGTTCTCAATTCTCTCCTCGGAGATATCCTTGAGTTCTTCAAGGTTAAGCTCTTCCTCTTTTTGCTTTGTAGCTTCGTCAACAACGGAGTTAACCTGACCTTCTGAGTACATCTTACCGATAGCACGGTTGATAGATGACTTTGTGGCAAGGACAGGTGTTATGCTGCAGCCTGTGATAACACGGAGATCCTCGAAAATATAGAAATTGATAGGGTCATTAGTTGCAACGGTCATACGCTTGCCTATTTTGCTGACTGCGATGACGTTATACTTTCTTGCAGTTGCCTCAGGTATCTTCTTGACTATATCAGGCATAAGCTCAGTATTATCAAGGTCGATATAGGACACATTCAGTCGCTCGGCAAGAACCTGACAGAACTGAACATCGGTAACGAGCTTCATGTCAATAATGACATCACCAAAAAGTCTTCCCTTTTGCTCCTTCTGTTTGGCAAGGACTTCCTGAAGCTGTTCTTCAGTTATAAGACCTTTCTGTACCAGATACTGACCGATAGGGCCGTTTCTCATATATATTACTCCAATCCTCCGCATTGATTTAGGGATCCGACGCTGCGGAAACGTCTGCTGCGGTGCAAAAACCGCAAAAAAATCATATTATCTATTGTAATCTTCATGAAAGTATGATAAAATTAATGTACTAAGGCAATACTGCACAAGGATTGTGCGTAAGATGCGTAGTCAGATTTTTCGTTAGCTTGTATAGAAACGACGCAGGAATACTTTCGTATTTCAAGGAGTATCTGTGCAAGATAACGGAAAATCTGCAAGCAGATTGCGTGCAAAGCCGCTAGGCGTGCCTTGTGCGGTATTGCCTTAACTAATGAATCCAAAGGAGGATCACTGTGGATAATTTAACCTTATCATACATAATCATTTATGTATTTGTGTTCATTTTCGGAGCGTGCATAGGCAGTTTTCTTAACGTCTGCATATACCGATTGCCGAAAAATGAAAGTCTTATCAAGCGAAATTCTCACTGTATGACCTGCGGTGAGCCAATCAAACGGCGTGACCTGATACCGATAGTAAGCTGGTGCATACTTCGTGGAAAGTGTCGAAGCTGCGGTGCAAAGATATCGGCAAGATACACTATAGTTGAAACGCTGAACGCACTGCTTTACTTATGGGTATTCTATCACTTCAATGGGATTTTCAATCCGCTTCGTGCAGCACTTGTCTGTCTGTTATTCTCTGCTCTTATCGTTGTATTCTTCATGGACTGGGACACTCAGCTTATCAACACATATGTTGTGATATTCATAGGTTTGCTTGGTGTTGCAGAATACATTTTCTGCAAAGATCAGACGGGACTTACGCTTAAATCACACTTGATCGGATTTTTCATTGTGAGCGTGCCTTTGCTTATTATTTGTCTTATCACACATGAGAAAGCAATGGGCATGGGAGATGTATATCTCATGGCAGCCGCAGGGTTGTTTCTCGGAATGCAGGGTGCTTTGGTAGCGCTTCTTATCGGACTGATAACAGGCTCGATCGGCGGACTTATCCAGAAGCACCACAGCGGTGATTCAGTATTTGCATTTGGTCCATATCTCTCCATAGGAATTGCTGTTGCAGCTTTGTACTCAGAGCAGATCGGTTCATGGTACATGGACTTTACTGGTCTTAACGAGATGATGAACGAAGCAATGCTGATAATAAGATAATTGCACAAATTCCGCAGTTTGATACTGCGGAATTTTTTTGCTCAAAAAATCCTCTTAATAGAAGTTTTCTGTTAAGGGGATTTTTTCAGCAATCAGACCCATGGAGGGGTCTGATTGAGAAAAGAAATTACTGTACCTTAGATACTGTAATATCAGATGGGTTAAGTGAATACTTTGAAAGATCCTCAGTATACTTTGGATCGTTGTACTTCTTAAAATACAACGTAACTGTGACGGTTCCACCCGCTGGAATAAATACACAGTTTGATGGGTTATTCAAATCGTTGTTCGTTGTAAATCCACAAACCTTATCATTTGGAATTTTCAATCTCCAATCCGCCTGCATCTGATCAAATGCAAAACCAACATTAGCACTTAAAGACCAGATCTTTACAACATCAGAACCATTATTCTGTATTGTTATATCATAGTCTATCTCACCATCATTGATTTTTCTTGCGATACTGCTGATAACGTACAAATCATTTGTCGGTTTTGAAATGAAGGTTGCCTCAAAAACAGTATCTGATGTTATAACCTTAGTAGATATATCATCGCTTGTTCCTTCTACGACCCAACCGCCAAATATCTTATTAGCGTCTGACGAAACAGGGGTAGCTCCTGGATAATTTGCATACTGTCCATCGGAAACATAAATAGTTGAGGCATTTATTAAAGAACCGTTTAATTTAAACTCAACCTTATGCTTGTTCTGTACAACCGGAACGAAAACAACTGAGCTATCTGTAATAGAAACATCAGTAAGACCCTTTGACGTATCTGATTTGTATACCCACTTAACAAAATCCTGTTTTATAGTATCCATGTCAGTTGGAATTCCCGGGTCATTTGCAAAGTCGCCATCATAGACACTTGTTGTTGTAAATGTAGAACCGTCGATATTCTCAAACGTTACTGTAAACTGGGTTTTCGGTGCAACAGGCGGATAAACACAGGAGAATACCATATCCTTATTTATTGTTATACCTGTTGTAAAATCAGCAACGTTATTCTTGCTGTCTACCCAATAAGGTGTGCCATAGCCTGTTCTTTTTGCCATGGTTGGCGGCGTTTGATAAAGTGTGCCTGCCTTGACCGACTTAGTATCTATCTGTTTACCACGAAGCGTTGGTTCAGGGTCGCTTGCAGAGTAGATAAACTTTACACTGTATGTTTTTGAACTTGAAATTGTTGTCTTATCGTAGAAAATATAAGTATATGTGTTTGAAGCGTCAAGGCTGTAATACTTTTCCTGCTGAGCTGTGCAACCTGCAGGAGCAGTGGTTGCCCGAGGATATGTGACATAATCAGGATCTACAGAGAAATCTTTATAGTCACGAACTTGGTATGGATCTAAATCGCCTTCACTATCGCCTTCACTATCGCCTTCACTTATGTTAATATTTGTGAGATTTACTGCTGCGTCCTTTTTATACTTTGTTTTCGTAAAAGTATAACTTCCGTTCTCATATGTTGGCTGATAGGCTGTAAGAGAAACGTCGAGAGTAGACATTTTCTCAATTTTGCTGATACTTGCACTGATATCAAACTTATAATTGTCGTAAAAATCAACGCCTCTTGCAACAGCAGAATTATTAAAGTTTAAGCCCTCTGTATTTACCTTACCTACATTGAGGATACAGCCTTTTGCACCCATTCTCTTTGCGGCTGTATCCGTGTCGCTGCCTGAATAGTTTTTCAGACTATAGCCACGTAGATTATTATTGTCAATAACGATACAATTTGAATAGGTCACACCGCTTCCACCGATAGTACCAGAGGTTGAAACATCAGGCACACCAATATAATCTTTAAGCACAAGAACATTGGTCGAATATCTAAGCTCATCGTCAAGATAGTCTATAAGACCTGAACCTATGATATTGCTTTCCATTGTTGCATCAGCGTCATGATAAACGTTATTTGCAGGTTTGATCATATTAAGGATAGCTCCGAGGATCACGCCGAAAATCGTTACCACAACGATAAGCTCAACAAGGGTAAAACCCTTGCGGTTTTTATTCATTTTCAAGATCCTCCCTCCTTATGGTGTTGGTTGTGCAGCGTCATATTCAGCCTGATTTTTGTAATCGGAACCACCCATATAATGGATAACTACATAACCTGTAGCTTTACCTGACGCATCTTTTTCAAGATAATGGTCAAAGGTCGCATCTGTGATCTTAAATGCAGCTGCATCGGCTGTTGGAGTGCTGCTGTAAAGATCAGATGACTGTGAGAAGCCGAAATAATCGCTTCCTGTTACGCCTGAAAGCACAACGCCAAACTGCTGATTTCCACCGTCGCCGATAGGGATAAGAAGTGAATTTCCTGATGAGTTATTATTTACATCAAAGAACTTTCCGCCTGTAAGCTCAGGAGTAAGAGCATAGAAATCCATATCTGCCCCTGAATTGTTATAAAACTTTACCCAGTAAACGCTCTTTTCAGGATTAGGCGTAATGTTTATGTCCTTACCCTGAAGAAATTTGAGCTGATAGCCTGCATCTTCATCAATATTATTAAGCTTTGCTTTAAAGCCATAGGCTGTAGTATTGAATTTTATGCCGCTTCCAAAGTCTGCCTCAAGGGCAAACTCATTTGTAGTTTTGCCGCTTGAAGAGAACTTGTTTACCTTCAACTCGTTCATATTGACGGTCTTGTTATCATTATACTGCTCGGCATTTACTGCCTGAGTATACATTTCATTGTTGCGGTAGTAGTTTTCAAGATTCTGTCTTTTTGCCGCTACAGCAACTGTAACAAGCATAGCTGACATACCTGACAAAAGTGCCATTGCTATGATGACCTCTACAAGAGTCATACCCTTTTTATTTTTGCTGTTCTTTTTCATGAGTATACTCCTTTCAATTAGTAGTGATCATATCTGTCAAGTTCGTATCCGTAAGCATAATCATCCTTGTCGCCCTTCGCATTCTGCATTACAGAAGTAGTTGAAGGCTTGGTGTATACATAGAACGCTGTATTGGCGTTACCAAAGCTGTTTGCGATAACTACGCCGACCGCACAGCACTGAACGGTCATTTTTCCGCCTGCTGAGTCTGTTACCACAAGTCCGCCAAGACCGCTTGTTGCGATATTAACGATAGCCTGTGGTGAATAGAATGAGCCCTGGAAGAAGCTTTGATCTGTAGCGTTAAGTGTTGTGTTCTCACCAAACAGGAAGATGATGCTGCTGTTTTTCGGTCTGTAAGAGCCTGCAACATCTACAGATGTAGGGTTGAGAACAAAGCCGCTCTGTGGTAAGCCAGGGTTACCCTTTGTATTATTGAGAACAGAAGAATCAAACATACGAACGTAAGTATCATAATCAAATACCTTAAGTCCCTTAAAGCTATAGTTACAAGCACTAGAGCCTGAATGCTGTGACTTGCCTGTTACTGAGTCGATACCATTAAGTGTAATAGCACTGCCTGAGTCTGAAACAAAATAGCAGTTGTATTTTCTGTCACCTGTAGTCGTATCAATTATAGTTGAACGATTTCTAACAACTATTACAGGTGACCATTCTGCTCCAAGATTAAGACCATTCTGAAGTCTTATAACGATATCACCCGAAGAATCAGAAACATCAACGAGGATCCTTGAACCATTGCCATAATCATTAAAATCAAGATCATTTTTAGCCCATGTACAGCTTGATGTTATTCTCAATTTGTAGCGGCTTGTAACTGGAGTCTTAGCTCCTGTTCCTGTAAGGTCTATTAGCTCAGTAAGCGTGTAGTCAACATTATTCCAATAGCTTGGATCGCTTGCAAAGGTATTGAAAGTTTTAGTGTTTTTGCCATTATAGAAATCCTGATATTGATCAGAGATCGTTGTCACATTAGTATCATTGCTCATGAAGAAATCTTCCGGATAATATACATAGGCATCAGCAGATACAGGTATCTGTGGCTTTGCGTCACGACCTGCTTTGCTAAGAACAGCTCCTTCATGAATATTTGAAGCCTGGCAGACAATCTTATCTTTACCCGTGATAGTGCCGGTAACATAAACAGAGCCTGTTACCTTAAGTGACTTTGTGACATTAAGATCACCCTCGACATAGAGAGAGCCATTGATCGTCTGACCATTTGCACCAAATGTTGCATCGCCATTATAAGCACCTGCGCCCTTATAAACGTAGAAGTTACCATACTGTGTATAGTCATTTCCGCCAATGTTAGCTTCACAACAGAACAAATCGACATCAAAACCTGAAGAACCAACGTCCATATGGTTTGAAGTAGAGAGCTTCTGACCGATATTAACATAGTTATATCCGTCTGCTCTTGCCATTGTGGAGTTAATGTGGAATTCATTTGAAACATCAAGGTTTTCAGAAATTGTAACAGTTGAACCCTGCTTTTCATCTACAAGACTAGGCTTGAGCATGATAAGAGGCTGAGTTGAAACCTCCAAAGAACCATACATAAGATAAGAACCATAGATACTGGTATTGTTTGTAAATCTATAAATCTTACCAGTGGTATTATTGATACCAGCCATATCACCGATAACGTTAAGGTTATCGTAACCTGCGCCGCCGTTACCAACAAGCTCGATAGTATTTGTATACTCGGCAGGCTTTGTAACTGGGTGCGTGGAAATATGAGCTGCTACCTTCTCAGTTTTTCCCAGATAAGTAGTTTCACAGGTAACAACGATGTATTTGGCACTTGTGCCCTCTTGTGCTACAGTTATCTTGGTAGTACCGATATTATCACTTTTACCATTTGATCCATTATAGCTGACATTAGTAGTTGTACCCTTTCCGCTATTAGCACTTGCTAGCTTTTTAAGGTTATCTATGGCCTTTTTCTGCTGAGCCTTTGCAGTAGGGTCATTGGTAGGAGCAGTATCAGTTTGTATCTGATTAATAAAGCTTTCAAGAGTAGATGAAGCTGTCAGATAAGCCTGTTTGCTCTTATAGTTATCATTTGTTTTTGTCCTATTTACCGAAACAAAAGAAACAGTTGCAGTCAAAAGTATTGACAGCATGAGCATGACAGCAACCGCTGTGAAAAGCACGACTCCGGGTTTGTTTCTTTGTTTCCTCTTCGGAGTATTCTTCATATTAACCACCTTTCTTAGTTTTATTATCACTTATGCTATACTTTTTTCATTTTACACAAGTTGATTACTTATATAAAATTTTTAATCATTATATAGCACTAATTGGCAGGACAAGAAATATTCCTTATCCTACCAAATAGTTTTCTCTTAGCTGGCAGAAGGATCGGCAAGCTTCTTCAGAACGTACATATTCAGTGTCATAGAGCCTGAGATCTCGCTCTCATTGACATTCTCAATGTTAACATTCTCGATCACCATGCTCTTTTCATTGTTCGTCGTCAGGTTATCAGCAAAATTCTTGAAACCTGAAAGTGAGCTTTTGAACTGAATGTTAAGGCTATAGTAACCTATTGTCTGTCCAGCTGCTGCATTAGGATCTTCTGCAGCTGCATTTGCATCTGCATTAGCGTCTGCAGCTGATGAATCAGTTTTGCTTGCATTATTGTATTCATCTACCTTAGTGTCAAAATCAGTAGCTGTTGCTGTTGACTCATAAGCAAAAGGCGAAAGAACTGTGCTGCCGTATGATGAAATAGTCATATTGGAGTTTTTGATCTTTACATCATCAACATTAAAAAGCTCACGAACCTTATCAGTAGCCTTGTATGCTACCTGATAATCATAGAAGTTAGCTGCGACCTGTGAGGTGCTTGTATAAAGTGTCTGAATCTCAGCGGCAAGGTTCTTATCCTTGTCTACCTGATCTTCAAGCTCGCTGAGCTGTACCTTTGCTGATTCCAGATCACTGCTTGCCTGACTACACTCATCAATGGCAGGCTTAATAAAAAGCATAAAACCTGCAACAATTATAAGCAGTACGAATACTACTATCAAAATCATTTTATCACGATAATTCAACTTCATAATTATTCACCCTCGCCCTCTTCTTTAAGATAAAGTGTCAGCGAATCAAGCGTTACGCCTGAGCTGCCGTCTTCACCGATCGAATATCCGTTGTATCCTACATCTTCCTGGAAGAGTCCTGTACCTACAAGGGCATCGATTGCTGTTTTTACATCTGACTGATCATCAAGCTCAACCTTAGTAAGTGTTACTGTACCAGCTTCAAGGTTATATGTAAATCCTTCATACTTGAAAGAACCAAGCGCTTCCTTGATGTCGTCAAACATCTCACTTGACACGACCGGAAGTGTTTCAAGAGCTGCATTTGCTGATGTAACATAGTTTGAATAATCCTGCATGATCTTCATCTTATTGTGAAGTATCTGGTTCTGGGCGATCTTCTCATTGCAAACAGCTATCTTATCATTAGTCTTGTCTATATCTTTCTCGATAGAACTCTTCCTGAGATTAATAACAAGTGTTGCACCTGCGATAAGCACTGCGGCTGCCGCAGCGAAGATACCGCCTGTCATGAGCAGCGAACCCATTCCGCTGTTGCCGCCCTTACCTGTGGACTGATCGACTTCGAGGAGGTTGATCTTCTCTGTTGCCTTGTTTCTCTTATAGAGAGCACCGATAGCATTAGCGAATACTGTAAACTCGAAGTTCTCGAAACCTGTGATCTGAGCAGGCACACCGAGAACGGAAGCCTTTATATCAAGACCGTCAAGAGCGTCAACGAGTTTGATGTAGTCCTCAATAAAGCCATAGAGAATAACATTTTCAAGTCCTGAACCGCCTCTTGCCTTATTGAACTGCTCCATTCTGAAGATGTTCTCGTTAAGAGCTTCAGTGATATAATCGTCAGAATCATAATCTTCTTCTGAGATAGGAACATATCTGGCGAATGCCATCTGTCCATTCTCAAAAAGTGTAAGACCAAGGAAGTTCTTATCAATCTGGCAAACCAACAGAGGCATTTTCTCCATGTTGGACTTGTCAGCAAGAACGATTCTTGCGATAGAGTTACATCCGATGTTAACAGATCTGAGGTTCATGCCCATAATGTTATAAAGCTTTCTGTAGCTTTCAACTATCGTACTAGGGCAAGCTGTTGCAAGTACCTTCACTGCACCAGGATTATCCTCACCTGCTTCACCTACTACTGTATATGAGATAGAATACTCATCTGTGATACCCATTTCCTGGCTCATATGGTTCTGTACCATAAGCAGGAACTCATTACCCTTTGCCTTTGGAACTACAAGCTCCTTGAATACGATGTTGCTCGATGAAAAAGTAACGATAGCGTCCTTATCCATCATATCCTCAGCCTTGATCTGAGTGAGCAGTAACTCAGACAGACCTGAAAGGTTGATGACCTCACCATTAAGAATCATATCCTCAGGAACGTCTACCTGCAAAGATCTCTCGATCCTTATCTTGTTAGAGGAGTTATCACCTTTAACAATGTTGATTTGTCTATCAGAAATATCAAATGATAGCATTTATTCCTTCACCTCTTAAATTATTTTTCAAAACAAATATCTTCCCTCTCCATTTTAAAGGAGAGGAGATATTTAAAATTAACGAACATAAAATGCAGACCCTTAGTTTTCCAGACCTGACAATGAACCGTAGAGCAGTGGGAAGATACCCGCAAGGCAAAGACCGATCGCAACACCCATGAATACGATGAGCAATGGTTCCATAAGTCCTACAAGTCTTGTAACGGCTGCGTCTGCTTCTTCCTCATAGTAGTCAGCAGTTTTCTCAAGGATCTCATCGAGAGCACCTGATTCCTCACCGACATAGATGATGGAAGTAAACATTCCTTCAAATATCTCTGTTTTTGCAAGTGACGCTGAAAGCGGTGCGCCCTGCTTAACTTCATCAACTACCTGAATGAACATCTTATCAACATAAGCATTTCCAAGTATTCTTGACGAACGTTCAAGACACTCTACCATTGGGATACCGCTTGAATAAAGTGATGAAAGAGTTCTTGCGAAACGACCCTCGTAGATCTTTACCATAAGCTTTCCGGCGGCAGGCATCTTTATCTTTATGTAGTCAAATTTAAGTCTGACTGACGGTACTTTCAAGGCGTATATCCAACCGAATATCAAAACAACGACCACGATAAGAATGATATACCATTTTGCCTTGAAAAAGTCACTGAATGAGAAGAGAGCCTTAGAAAGTGCAGGCATCTGATCCTCTGGCATAAGACCTGCGAATATAGGCATGATGAACGTAAACATACCGATTACCATGACGATACAAAGAACGCCAAGTATGATAGGATAGGTCATCGCACTCTTTACCTTATTGTTCAACTTGTTTGAGTTTGCATAGTAATCGCTCAGACGCTGCATTGTCATATCGAGCGTACCTGAGGTCTCACCTGCGTCTACCATTGAGATGAAAAAGTCCGGAAAGCTTCCTCTTCTTGTATCGAGGGCCTCGGTAAAGCTCTGACCTTTCTGAACGTCGTCATATACGCTTCTCCAAACATCCTTTGCACCCTTATTCTCCTCTTCCTTATAGAGAATGTCGAGCGCTTTAACAATGGTAAGACCCGATGTCATCATTGCCGCAAGCTGACGGCAGCAGAAAGCAAGTTCCTTAGTATTGAACTTGTGCACAGATTGTTTGCCTGCACCGCCCAATGCTTCTGTATAACTTATACAGAAAAGACCTTGTTCGTGGATCTTGTCCAGTACTTCCTGTGCATCCTCAGCCTCATAGATACCCTTTATGGTTTTTCCCGAGGTATCCTTAGCAACATAGGAAAATTTCTTCATAATATGTAGATACACCTCCACTTATTTATACATTTTGTGCATTCATAACAAAAAACTTTAAAAATACACAAAACGCATTTTTATAATTATAACATTATTTTCATCTTTTCGCAAGTGATTGAGTGCTTTTTAAGCGTTAATTTATTTACAAAATAATCTTCACAAATTTATCGAATTTGTACAAATAGAATAATTAAACTAACATTTTAAATAATATTTAACATTCAAAGCGAGTTCATACAGATTTCTGATAGTAAATACTCTTATTTATGTTCAAATAATACAAACTTATACTTTATTATCTGTCTTGCCCGCACTAAAAGATTTCATACTTTTGAGAATGACAGGATGCTTATGAACATACACTTTATAAGCTATCAGATAGAAACAATAGGACGCTGCAAGAAGAAGTCCTATGCCGATGATCACGCTTACAAGGTAGTTCATGCCCACGCCTTCATTCAGCCATATACACGGATAATAAAGCACCTTATAGAAGATATCTCCCTTGCCCTCCTGACTGAATGAATACCTGAATATTGCAGGAATAAAATACACTAGAAGCATAAGAAGATACACTATTGTAATATTGACCCAGCTCCAATTTTCATATGCGGCATGGCGTTTGCCGTCGTCATAAAAAAGCCTAAGGAAAAATATAAGCATGACCCCAAAGCCTATAAATGAGTCTACATTACTATTTGTCATAAAGCTCTTGAAAGCAGATGTGCTTGACGGAAAGACCGTAACCAGAGCCGGTATCAGCACAATGCCTGCAAAGGCTGAAAACAGCGTAAGAACGATCATTATCCCAATTCTCGACAGAATGTACTTTAAAAATTTTATTGGCTCCATAATTACCTCCATTTTGCTCTTTTGCTTTGTAAAGTCTTTATGCTTTATATCTCATCTTACACAATAAAGTTTTCAAACTTTACATTTTTCAATTATCTGACATAGTTTTGTCAAAGAGCTTATCCACAAGCTCTCTTAGATATATATTTTCTGTACGCTCAAGTTTAGGGTCTGCGTTTCTGATAAGCTGTGCGGCTTCCTGTGCTTTTCTTAGTATATCCATATCCTGTGACATATCCGCTATCTTCAATGCAGGAAGGCCATGCTGTCTGCTTCCGAAAAAGTCACCGGGACCTCTGAGTTTAAGATCTTCCTCAGATATCTTAAAGCCGTCGTTAGTCTTGCCCAAAATTTTAAGCCTTTTCACGCTATCCTCATTCACATTGTCTGTAATGAGGATACAACTTGATTTATATTTACCTCTTCCCACACGACCACGAAGTTGGTGAAGCTGGGAAAGACCAAATCTGTCAGCATTTTCTATTACCATTATTGCCGCATTAGGCACGTCAACTCCTACCTCCACAACTGTTGTGGAAACGAGCAGGTCTATTTTATGCTCCTTGAAGTCGTTCATGACCTGTTCTTTCTGAGCACCGCTCATTCTGCCGTGAAGAAGTCCCACAGTGTAATCTTTAAACGTATCCTGAGAAAGCTTTTTAGCATAGGTCTTAACGTCCTGCAAGTCCATATCACTTTCCTCTATCATTGGACAGACTATATAACCCTGTCTGCCCTCGTCAAGATATTTTTTCACATAGTTAAAAGCACGCTCGCGAAGCTTTCCTGTAACGGCATAAGTTTCAACGGGCTGTCTGCCCTTAGGAAGCTCTTTCAGTACAGAAATATCAAGGTCGCCGTATATCATAAGGGCAAGAGTTCTAGGGATAGGTGTGGCTGACATAACAAGCTTATGGGGATTTTCACCCTTTGAAGCAAGTGCCGCACGCTGTTCAACGCCAAAGCGGTGCTGCTCGTCTGTTATGACAAGGGCAAGCTTTTTGAACTTCGTTGTCTGCTGAACAAGAGCGTGTGTTCCCACTGCAACGGCGTATCCACCGTTTTCAAGCCCCTCTTTCACAAGCTTTTTCTGTTTTGCGGTCATAGAGCCTGTGAGCAGTGCCACCTTTACGCCTAGCGGTTCAAGGAAGCCTTTCAAGGTTTCATAATGCTGTTCTGCAAGTATCTCAGTAGGTGCCATAAGTGCGGTCTGACAGCCATTTTCATACACAAAATATGCCGCTCCTGCCGCAACTGCGGTCTTACCCGAGCCAACATCGCCCTGAACGAGTCTGTTCATAGGCTGTTCTTTCTGCATATCTCTGATACAATCCTCTATGGCGGTTTGCTGGCTGTTTGTAAGGATAAAAGGCAGAGCGTTATAAAAGCTGTCCATATCCTGCGTTTTCAGCACAAAGCCGCTTTTTTCACGGCTTCGGCTTTTCATAAGCTGCATACCAAGCTGCAAAACAAGAAGCTCGTCAAAGACAAGGCGATTTTTCGCAAGCTCGCAGGTGTGCATATCTTTTGGAAAATGTATATTCTCCAAAGCATATTCAAGAGAACAGAAATTATACCTTTGCATTATGCTTTTTGGCAGCGGCTCATAGATATTCTTATTAAAAACATTCAGGGCGAGCCTTACTGTTTTTCTGAGCATTTGCTGACTAAGACCCTCTGTGAGGTGATAGACAGGCTGGACTTTATCTTCAGTATCGGCAGAAAGTATCACAGGAGAATTTATCTCTTTTCGCACAAGGTTTCCTGTTATCCTGCCGCAGAGGTAATACTCTTTATCCACTTCAAGCTGTTTATACATATACTCGCTGTTATAGATAACTATTACAAGGTCAGTGACGTCGTCGGTAAAAATGACTTTGTACACTGACAGACCTTTTCTAATATGGGCTTCAGGGAGCTTTTTAACTACTCTGCCCTTTACTATGCAAGGCTCGTTAGTTGGTGCGTCTGCTATGGGAACAGGTGAGGTATAGTCGATATAGCTTCTCGGATAGTGGCAAAGAAGGTCATAGACTGTCTTTACGCCTAATTTCTCATAACATTCGGCACGTTTTTCCCCAACACCTTTTAGATACTCTATTGGTTTCTCAAGATCTTTTAACAAACCCTCACCACCTGTCAGCTTTTACTTCACTTAATACGATTATATCATACATCACATAAAAGGTCAATGGCTTTTATTCAAATCATACATATTTAAGCCATTTTCCCTGCACGTTTTGCATTTTTGCACAAAAAAAGAACAGATGAAAAAATCATCTGTCCTTGATAAAAACTATATGTTATTATATTTTCTCGCCAAACTCAGAATACTCGATAGAAGCTCTGATGAAATCTCTGAACAGAGGGTGTGCTCTGTTTGGTCTTGACTTGAACTCTGGGTGGAACTGAACACCAACGAACCATGGGTGTACATTCTTTGGAAGCTCTACTATCTCAACAAGCTTTTCGTCAGGTGAAAGGCCTGCAAGCATAAGACCCTTATCTTCAAGAAGCTTTCTGTATTCATTATTGAACTCCCAACGGTGACGATGACGCTCACGGATAAGATTCTGTGGTGCTGAATAGATCTCAGCACATCTTGAATTGTCTGCAAGCTTGCATGGATAAAGGCCAAGTCGCATCGTGCCACCCTTTTCTGTGATATCCTTCTGTGAATCCATGATATCTATAACAGGATATGGAGTGTCACCAAACTCGGAAGAATTTGCCCCTTCCAGTCCTGCAACGTGTCTTGCGAACTCAACAACAGACATCTGCATACCGAGGCAGATACCGAACATTGGTATCTTATGTTCTCTTGCATATTTGATAGCTTCGATCATGCCCTCGATTCCTCTGTCACCAAAGCCGCCCGGTACGATTATGCCGTCGCAGCCGTGGAGCATTTCAGCTACAGTGTTCTCATTGAGATTTTCAGACTGTATCCACTTGATATCAACTTCTGCGCTGTTCTCAAAACCGCCGTGACGGAGAGCTTCTGCTACGGAAAGATAAGCGTCCTCAAGCTCAACATACTTGCCAACAAGACCGATAGTTACTTTCTTGTTACAGCTATGAACTCTGCCTATCATTTCCTGCCACTCTTTAAGGTCTGGCTGTCTGCACTCAAGCTTAAGATGATGACAAACAACATCTGCAAGACCCTCTTTTTCAAGCCAGAGAGGCACTTCATAAAGTGATGGCGCTGTAAGATTCTGTATAACGTCCTCTGCTCTTACGTTGCAGAAAAGACCTATCTTCTGCTTCATATCCTCAGGTATCTCCATTTCAGAACGAAGAACAAGGATATTAGGCTGGATACCGATAGAAAGCAGTTCCTTTACGGAATGCTGTGTAGGCTTTGATTTAAGCTCCTTTGAGCCTGAGATATAAGGCAGCAGGCACACATGTATAAATACGGAATTTTCTCTTCCAAGCTCGATAGAAGCCTGTCTGATAGCCTCGAGGAATGGTGTGGACTCGATATCGCCAACTGTTCCGCCGATCTCTGTGATAACTATATCTGTGTCAGTTGATTTGCCTACTCTGTAAAGACGATCCTTTATCTCGTTGGTGATATGAGGAACGACCTGAACTGTGCCGCCAAGATAATCTCCTCTTCTCTCCTTATTAAGAACTGTCCAGTATATCTTACCTGTGGTAACATTTGAATTGATAGAAAGATTTTCGTCGATAAATCTCTCATAGTGACCAAGATCAAGGTCAGTTTCCGCACCATCGTCAGTTACGAAAACCTCACCATGCTGATAAGGTGACATTGTGCCTGGATCGACATTTATATACGGGTCAAATTTCTGAATGGTAACGCTGTAGCCCCTTGCTTTTAACAATCTTCCCAGTGACGCAGCGGTTATGCCCTTTCCAAGACCTGATACTACACCGCCTGTTACAAAGACATATTTTGTAGGCATATCATTTCTCCTCCATATATCAAAAATAAAACACAAAAAAATCAGGTGAGATCATGTGGACACAACTCACCTTTTCGCTCTTACTAATATCATAACAAATTTTTATACAAAAGGCAAGTGTTTTTTCTATTTTTCTCTGAATTTTTTATAAATTATCAAATAGCTTCAATAATCTCTTGTAAAATTGTTGTAAATTGAAGCGGTTTTATTTGATTTTATAAAAATAGAGGTAATTTTAAAGTCAAATTCGTACGAAATTTATGTTGTAATTTGAGGCAAAATAGTATATACTATTATTGTATTATGCTTAAACGAGCTATAGACTTCCGGCTTGCTGACTTTAATCGGAAACGAGGTTTATTTTATGGACAACGACAACAAGAACACCTCCAACACTCAGGGAGATAAGGATTTACAGTCGCTAATATCCAATGCAATAGAAAATAGAAAGATACTTGATGCTTCAAACTCAAACGGACCTACGGGGGTCATACCTATCCCCTCAAAGGAACAGCAGAAAGCTGATCCGATACATGAGTCTGATCCAAAGCAGGATAAGACGCCAAAAAAGAAAAAAGGCTGGAGCAAGAAGAAAAAGACGGGTATTGCTCTTGGAATAATATTTGTAGTATTCATTATTATAATTGCCATTATCGTGGGTTTGTTTTTCCACTACACAGGAATGCTTGACAGAACTAAAGACACTAAGATAAATTCAGGCAAAGCGCCTATAAATTCCAGCGAGCTTACAAGTGAGGCGGATACATTTGACGCAAAGGAAAAAGAGGACGAGCTTAAGGCTCAGCTACAAAAGCAGTCCTCCAAGATATCCAGCGAGGACGTAACGAACATTCTGCTCATTGGCGAGGATATCCGTGATACAGAAGAGGAGAGCCGTGGAAATACTGATGTTATGATGATAATTTCCATAAACACCAAGAACAAGACTATTACAATGACCTCACTTATGCGTGATATGTACATTTACATGGCGCAGTTTGACGAGGGCAACAGGCTCAACAGCGCTTACTGGCACGGTGGCTGTGAGTATCTTGAACAGTGTATTGAGGATTATTTCGGCATCCAGATAGACAGATACGCAAGAGTGAATTTCTACTCATTTATAGATATAGTTGAGACTGTAGGCGGTATCGACATGGAAGTGTCAAAGGCTGAAGCCGAGGGCATGAAGAAGCCGATGGCTGAACAGAACAAATACCTTAAAAATAAGAAAGGCACTGACTATATAAGCAACGACATATTTGCGGGCAAGAGTGATGAGGATAAGGTAAAGCTTCATCTTAACGGAAATCAGGCACTTGCGTTTGCAAGGCTTAGATATGTAGGAAATTCCGACTATGAGCGTACCGAACGTCAAAGACGTGTTATCTCAGAGATCATAACCGAATCCAAGAAGCTCAGTCTTGTTCAGCTTGACAAGCTTCTGAACAAAGTCCTTCCTGAGATAAACACAGACCTTACTGATGGTGAGATCGCAAATCTACTCCTCAATGCTTTTGACTATATGAAATATGATATCCAGCAGCTTAGAATACCTGCTGACGGCTATTTCACAAACGAAGTCATCTATAGCATGGACGTGCTTAATCCGGACTTTGCCGCAAACTCTGCGTTCATTCAATATATAGTTTACGGCAGTTGTAAAAACATTGACGAAGCTATCAAGCAGTATCAGGAAGAAAATGCTTACAACTACAGCTATGACACTGGGTATTACGGCTACTAACTGAATAATTGATATCCGCTTTCCTTTGGGGAGGGCGGATATTTTTTTGCTTCGTGCAAAAAATATAAAAAAATGGTTGACAAATACCCATAAGGGGTATATAATATATATGCAGTAAAAGATACCCCATAAGGGTATTTGATATAGTAAGGAGGAAAAAAATGGACAACAGAAATGATAAAGAACTGTCATGCGGCTGCTGTGATACTTGCAGGCACAAGCACACTCCCCGTGATGATAAGGAAATAAAACAGCTAAAGAATAGGCTAAGCAGAGTTTCGGGACAAATAAACGGCATTATCAAAATGCTTGACGATAACCGCTACTGTGGAGATATACTCATTCAGGTTGCAGCGGTTGAAAGTGCAATGCAAAGCTTCGGCTATCTTATTTTGCAGGAACATATGAAGACCTGCATGACAGAGGAGATACAAAGCGGCAACACCGAAGTTGTCGATGAAGTATTAGAGCTTATGAAAAAGCTTAAATAGAAAGGCAAATATCTATGAAAAAGTTAAAATTCAATGTAACTGGCATGAGTTGTGCGGCGTGTCAGGCTCATGTGGAAAAGGCTGTGAGTAAGGTAGAGGGCGTAACGGACGTAAACGTGAACTTGCTTGCAAACAAAATGACGGTGGATCTTGACGAGGGCGTAACTAACGCTCAGGCAGTCATAAATGCTGTTGAAAGTGCAGGATATGGAGCAAGCGAGATAGGCGACAAAGAAAACAAAACTGCATCACCTGTTGCGGCGGCTCAGGACGAAAGTAAAAAGATGAAGAAACGTCTGTGGTGGTCTGTGGGATTTTTGATACCGCTGTTCTATATTTGCATGGGACACATGGCGAACATACCTATACCTCCTATTTTTGCAGGGCACAAAAACATGATGATATACGCACTCACTCAGCTTTTGCTCACAGTGCCTATCATTGCAATAAACTTTCACTATTTTTCAAACGGCTTCAAAAATCTTATCCACCGCTCCCCTAACATGGACAGCCTTATAGCTCTTGGTGCGGCGGCTTCATTCATATACAGTGTTTACGGCACTTACAGAATGGCTTACTTTATGGGCAGGGGCGACCTTGGCTCGGCACATGAGTATATGATGAATCTATATTATGAGTCATGCGGCATGATACTCACACTTATCACTGTGGGAAAATATCTTGAGGCTCGCTCAAAAAACAAGACGGCTGACGCTGTGAACAAGCTTGTGCGCCTTGCGCCTAAGACGGCAGTTGTTATCCGTGACAGCGAGGAGGTGGAAGTTCCTGCGGAAAACGTAATGGTGGGAGATGTATTCCTGCTCAAAGCTGGCTGGTCTGTGCCATGTGACGGAGTTCTTATTGATGGAAACTGCACTGTTGACCAATCTGCACTCACAGGCGAAAGCATACCTGTAGACAAGGCAGTGGGTGACAGAGTTATGAGTGCAAGCGTATCGGCTGGCGGTTTTGCTAAGGTAAGGTGTGAGAAGCAAGCTAAAGACTCAACACTTTCACAGATAATCGCACTCGTTGAGGACGCTTCCGCTTCAAAAGCGCCTGTAGCAAGGCTTGCAGACAAGATAAGCGCTGTGTTCGTGCCTATAGTTATAACGATAGCTCTTATTTCACTGATAGTATGGCTGCTGCTTGGCTATAGCTTCGCATTTGCTCTTAACATGGCAATATCAGTGCTTGTTATATCCTGCCCATGCTCATTGGGACTTGCAACACCCACTGCAATAATGGTAGGAACGGGTAAAGCGGCACAGTTCGGTATCCTGATAAAATCCGCTGAAAGCCTTGAAACTGCTCACAGCATTGACACTGTTGTTCTTGACAAAACAGGAACTTGCACAGAGGGCAAGCCTGAACTTATTTCAGCGCAAGCGTTTGGTGATTTTGATGTTTCAGAGCTTAAAAAGCTTTGTGGCTCGGCAGAAAGCGGTTCATCACACCCACTTGCAAAGGCTGTTACAGGCCACTGCAAGACAAATGGCATTGAACTCTCCCCTGCTGAAAGCTACACAGAAACAGCAGGCGGTGGTATATCGGCTGTTGTTGAGGGCAGAGACGTTCTTATCGGTAACAAGCGGCTTATGGATAACAGTGGAGTTGACATATCGATGGTTGAGGAAACGGCTCATGCTCACGCTGACAATGGTGAGATACCACTATATGCGGCTGTAGACGGCAAGCTTGCAGGCATTCTGTTCATTGCAGACAAGATAAAAGAGACAAGTGCAGAGGCTATAGAGGGCTTCAAAAAGGCAGGCATTGAAACTGTAATGCTCACAGGGGACAACGAGAAAACAGCCAGAGCGATACAGAAAAAGCTTGGCATTTCACAGGTAAGATCACAGCTTATGCCTGAGGACAAGGCTACGATAATCAAAGAATTGCAGGAGCAGGGCAAAAAGGTAGCCATGATAGGCGACGGAATAAATGACGCACCTGCCCTTACAACGGCAGATGTTGGAATAGCTATCGGTGCAGGACAGGATATTGCTATCGAGTCGGCTGATATCGTGCTAATGAAAAGCGATCTGAATGATGCTGTTACGGCTGTCAAGCTCAGCAGGAGCGTTATGAAGAACATCAAGGAAAACCTTTTCTGGGCGCTTATTTACAACTCACTTGGTATTCCGCTGGCTGCAGGAGTATTCTACGGCTTGCTTGGCTGGAAGCTCAATCCTATGTTCGGTGCAGCGGCAATGAGTTTAAGCTCAGTTTGCGTTGTGACCAATGCGTTAAGGCTCAATCTTTTTAAAAGTGGCAGAGAAAACAAAGCCGCAAAGGCTAAAATAAAAACTAAAACGGAGGACGAAAAAATGAAAAAGGTAATGAAGATCGACGGCATGATGTGTTCACACTGCACAGGCACAGTAACGAAGGTGCTTAATGCGATAGACGGAGTTACAGCAGATGTTTCCCTTGAGGACAAGTGCGCTTACATCACACTTGACAAGGACGTGGCTGACGAGGTGCTTTCTAAGGCGGTGGCGGACGCAGGGTATAAGGTAAAGGGGATAAAGTAGGTTTTAGCTGTATATTTTGAAAAAAGGCGCTGTAAAAAAACGCGCAATAAAAAAGACTGCAACCACCCTTAAAA
>OGNV01000205.1_pt1 | contig 59946 bp, 35 predicted proteins | sample 1573561 | NCBI WGS metagenome assembly OGNV01 (sample SAMEA2581892, study PRJEB24529) | metagenome | biome: Human gut stool | place: China | collected 2011
CAACTTTCAAATATGATACCAGCGAACAAATGGCCCGCCTTTTCGATTTGGAAGATAGCGGTTACTTTTATACACGACTGCAGAATCCGACAAATGACGCTGTTGCCGCCAAGATTGCCGCTCTCGAAGGTGGTGTAGCCGCCATGTTGACTTCCAGTGGTCAGGCAGCCAACTTTTACGCCATTTTCAATATTTGCCAGGCCGGAGATCATTTTGTTTGTTCTTCCGCTATTTACGGCGGTACTTTCAACCTGTTCGGCGTGACAATGAAAAAACTAGGCATAGACGTTACTTTCGTCAATCCGGACGCCAGCGAAGAAGAGATTTCCGCAGCCTTCCAGCCCAATACAAAAGCATTGTTCGGTGAAACTATTTCCAATCCTTCTCTCGAAGTGCTGGATATTGAGAAATTCGCCCGTATCGCTCACAGTCACGGAGTACCTTTGATTGTGGACAATACTTTCCCTACCCCCATCAACTGTCGCCCGTTCGAATGGGGTGCCGACATCGTTGTTCACTCCACAACCAAATATATGGACGGACACGCTACCAGCGTAGGCGGTTGTGTTGTTGACAGCGGTAACTTCGACTGGGACGCTCATGCAGATAAATTTCCGGGCCTTTGTACCCCTGATGAATCCTACCACGGACTGACTTATACCAAAGCATTTGGCAAAGGCGCTTATATCACCAAAGCTACCGCACAACTGATGCGTGACTTGGGTAGCATCCAAAGCCCGCAAAATTCATTCTTATTGAATCTGGGACTCGAAACACTACACCTCCGTATGCCACAGCATTGCCGCAATGCGCAGAAAGTAGCCGAATACCTTTCCAAGAACGAGAAAGTGGCTTGGGTCAATTACTGTGGCCTGCCGGATAACAAATATTACGCTTTGGCACAAAAATATATGCCGAACGGTTCTTGTGGAGTAATCTCCTTCGGCCTGAAAGGGGGACGCGATGTTTCCATCAAGTTTATGGATTCACTGGAATTCATTGCTATCGTCACTCACGTTGCCGATGCACGTAGTTGCGTGCTCCATCCTGCAAGCCACACACATCGTCAGTTGTCGGACGAGCAGTTGATGGAAGCAGGTGTACGGCCTGACCTAATTCGTCTGTCCGTAGGAATCGAAAACGCAGATGATATCATCGCGGATATTGAACAGGCATTGAACGCATAAACATACCTAACGACCTAAAAATGAGTGGGTGTCAGAATTAAAACCAGCAATTGCCGGCTTTAATTATTCTGACACCTGCTCTTTTTTGTTACATCAGTCGTAGTATCTGTTACATATTTGTTCCTCCATTTCCCTCTTCTTTTTTACCTTTGTCACCAGTCAACTAATAAATAACACTTTGAATAAAGACATGAGAAACATTGTAAAGAAAACCACTCTGGTAAGTAGTTTAGTCCTCGCACTATCAGTAAACTCCATGTATGCCCAATCTTTCGAATGGATCAGCAGTACGGAAGGTAACACCTGGCAAAAATCGAAAGTCAAGCTACAAACGAATGCCGCACAAACTCCCATATTGGATGTCAGCGGTTCGGAAGAAGGGACTGTTTTCAAAGCTTGGGGAACTTGCTTCAACGAATTAGGATGGGATGCACTCAATATGCTTCCCCGTAAGGAACAGGAAACGATTCTTCACAAACTCTTCTCTCCCGAAGGAGAGCTGAAATTCACAATGGGACGCTTTTCCATGAATGCCAACGACTATGCACGTGACTGGTACAGCTGTGACGAAGTGCCCGGTGATTTCCAATTAAAATACTTCAATATCAACCGTGACAAAACAACTTTGATTCCTTTTATCAAAGCCGCCCAACAGTATAATCCCAACATGACTTTCTGGATGTCCCCATGGTCACCCCCTTCATGGATGAAAATCAATCATTACTATTCGGTACGCAGTGACCGTAATCAAAATCAAATGTCTCCCTTGTCGGACGTAGCCCTCTTTGAAGGCAGTAAAGAGAAAAACACGAAGGTTTTCCCGCAACAGCTAGCCGTGAATGATTATTTTATCCAAGACCCACGTTACCTGCAAACCTACGCCAATTACTTTTGCAAATTCATCGATGCTTACAAGCAACAAGGCATTGCCATTTCAATGGTGATGTTCCAAAATGAATCATGGAGCTACACCAACTATCCGGGTTGTGCATGGACGGCAGAAGGTATCATCCGTTTCAACACAGAATATCTCGCTCCTACCCTAAAGAAACAACATCCGGAAATTAAATTATACTTAGGAACAATCAACACCAACCGCTACGATGTTATCGATCAGGTCCTTTCTGATCCACGTATGCCGGAAACGATACAAGGCGTCGGTTTCCAATGGGAAGGCGGACAGATCTTACCGAAACTCCGTGCCAAATATCCGCAATATAAATATGTACAAACAGAAAGTGAATGCGGATGGGGCTCTTTCGATTGGAAAGCAGCCGAACATACCTTCGGATTGATGAATCACTATCTGGGTAATGGTTGCGAAGAATATACTTTTTGGAACGCTATATTGTATGATGGTGGTTTCAGCGGATGGGGATGGAAACAAAACGCGTTAATCCATGTAGATTCAAAAGCAGGAACGGCAACCTATACTCCTGAGTATTATGCAGTACAACATTACAGCCATTACATAACGCCCGGTTCAAAAATCTTAGCTTATAAAACCGGCAAAGAAGACAAAACTCCGGTACTTGTCGTTATGACTCCTCAAAAGAAACAAGTGGCTATAGCCGGAAACTTCAACGAAAAAGCGAAAGATATAACCGTTAAATTAGGAAACCGCTATTTAAATATCACTTTACAACCTCATTCACTGAATACTTTCGTAGAAAAATAGAAAAAGAGAATAAAAAAATACTCACTGCAATGAGATTCCCTCTCATCACAGTGAGTATACTTAAGAATTTAGAATAACAACCTCCTTACATCCGGCCTCCTCCCAACGCCTGATACAAAGTAATCATACCCTGGATTTCGGTAAAGCGATTGGCTACTTGAGACAATTGTGCATTAAGCAACGTTTGTTGTGCAGTCAATACCTCCAGATAAGTGGTGTTGCCATGCTTCATCAAAAGACTTGTGCTCTTTGCGGCCGTCTGTAAGGAAGCTACTTGCTTATCATAGAAAGCAGCCTTCTCACGGGCCGTCTGATACTGTACCAATGCTTCGTTCACCTCCACGCCCGCATTCAGTAAAATCTGTTCAAAACTAAGGCGTGCTTCTTCCTGTTGCGCTTTCGCAATCTTGAGTTGTGCGATATTCAGTCCTTTATTAAACAAAGGCTGAGTTAGGGATGCTAAAGCAGAAGCAAGGAATTGTCCCGGATTGATAATCATGCTACCGGCACTGTTTGTCCACCCGGCACTACCACTCAAAGTGATGGAGGGATAGAAAGCAGCACGAGCTGCATTCGTTGTGTAGAAAGCCTGAGCCAGTGAAAATTCCGCACTACGAACATCGGGGCGATTGGCAAGCATTTGCAAAGGAACACCTACTGAGAAGTTCTCCGGCAACTGCTGATTTCCCAGTTTTCCACGCTGAATCTCGTGAGGAGTTTCCGCCAATAACAACGCCAACGAGTTCTCAGCTTGATTGATCTGCTCCTTCAGATCAAGCACAGTCGTACATATATTATAATAGGTAGCCTCTGTCTGCGCCAACCCGGCTTCAGTCACCATACCGGCATTTTTCATGGCACGGGTAGTCCTCACACTTTCCTTCCAAGCCGCTTCGGTAGCAACAGCAATTTCATATTGCGAATCAAGCATTAGCAATGTATAATAGGCATTTGCCATAGCAGCCACCAATTGTGTTTTCACGGCCTGCTCATACTCCTTACTCTGTTCGTAGGCAGCTTTCGCACGCCGTTTGGCTGTCGTTACCTTTCCAAAGATATCCAACTCCCACGAAGCCGTGACAGGCAAAGAATAGGTCTGTGTGGCTTTCGCACGGTCTAAACTGCTGACAGCCCCTTCAGGCGCCAAAAACAGGGTAGGCAGATAAGACAATTTGGACGTCAAGAGTGAAGCTTCCGCTTCTTTCACACGCAAGTGAGCCGTCTGCATATCTGTATTACGCACCAAAGCCGAATCGATCAAAGTCTGCAAATACGGGTCGGTAAAGACCTCCCTCCACGAGAGGTTACCAAAGTTTGCCGTATCGGCGGCAGCGACTGGCTCACTACCATAAAGTCCCTCCGGAACTTCCGACACCGGCTTGTATTTATTGTAAATACCGCAACTGCTCAGTACCAGTGTTGCTGCGGATAATATGATGATTTTTCTCATACTTTACTTTTCTATTTGAGTTATTTATCTTCGTTAAACACACTGCGTTCCGCCAAGCTTCTTTCCTTCTCCAATTCTACTTGTTGATCCGCCTCCTCATACATCGGCTTACGGATTTTCTCCTGCAAGAACTCAAATGCAATGTAAAATACCGGGACTACAAACAATAATGCCAATGTACCCACAGCCATACCTCCTACGACACCTGTACCCAATGATGAATTACCATTAGCACCTGCACCGGAGGAGAACATCAACGGCAACATACCGAAAATCATCGTAAGAACTGTCATCAAGATAGGTCGCAAACGAGCTTGCGCCGCACTGTAGGCCGACTCAATAATTCCCATCCCTTTACGACGCCGTTCGATTGCGTACTCTGTAATCAGAATAGCCGTCTTCGCTAACAAACCGATCAACATAATCACACCCGTCTGGAGATAAATATTGTTCTCCAAACCGAAAATCTTGGCAAAGAGGAAAGATCCCATCAAGCCGAACGGTACCGAAAAGATAACGGCAAACGGTATCAGGAAGCTTTCATACAAACAAGCTAGAATAAGGAAGATCAAAACAATGCAAATACCATACACAAAAAGCGTTTTTGCACCGCCACTGCCGGCCTCTTCACGCGCCATTCCTCCATACTCGTATCCGTATCCCATAGGCAAGGTTTGTTCGGCAACCTCATTAATGGCTTTCTGGACCTCACCGGATGAGTATCCGGCAGCCGGATTCACGTTGGCTGTAATACTGCTATACAGGTTGAAGCGATTGGCAACTTCCGCTCCCATTACCTTCTTGATCGTCACAAACTGGCTGACAGGAGCCATTTCGGTACCATTACGGACATACATATTCTTGAGTGCGTGCTCATCCAAGCGATACTCCGGTGAAGCCTGCATCATAACACGATATACCTTACCGAACTGGTTATAGTTGGATATGTAAGCACCACCACAGTAACTACCCAGTGCATCCAATATCGTAGAGGGCGAAATACCTGCCCGCTTACACTTCGCCGGATCTACTTCTACCGACAGTTGGGGGAAGTTCATGGCGTAGGAAGTATATGCCATTGCCACTTCCGGACGCTGGTTCAACGCACCGAGGAACTTCATCGCATTGTTATAGAATGTAGTCATATCCCCACCAGTCTTATCCTGAAGGTTCAGCTCGATAGAGTTACCCATACCGTAGCCCGGAATCATACCCGGCTGGAAGCAGAAAATCTGTGCTTCTTTAATCATATAGAATTGTCCGTTCAGGCGTGTCATCACCGCATCAGCCGTGTGTTCGCTGCCCTTACGTTCGCTCCAGTCCTTCAGACGGATAATAACCGTACCGTACGAAACACCCTGTCCGGCAATCAGTCCGTAGCCGGCGACAGTAGTATATTGTTTTACCTCCGGAGTGCTCTTTATCACAGCTTCTACTTTATCGATTACTTTGTTGGTCTCTTCCAGTGTACTACCCGGTGCCACACTGACATTCACCATCATAACTCCCTGATCTTCCTGAGGAACCAGACCGGTTTTGGTTGTCGACATCAGATAAACGAGCAAAGCTATACAGCAAACCAAAGAAGTCCACACCATCCAACGGTGATGGATAAAGAACATCACTCCTTTCTTATATTTACCCAGCATAGCATTGTAAGAAGCATTATAAGCGGCACGCACACGTCCGTTGATACTTTTCGCGCTCTTAGTGCCCGAAGCCGGACGCATCATCATAGCGCACAATGCCGGACAAAGAGTCAAGGCGCAAATACAGGACAAGCCAACAGAAGTTGCCATAGTGATACCGAACTGCGTATAGAAGATACCGGAAGTACCGCCCATAAAAGTAACAGGGATAAATACCGCCATAAATACACACGTACAAGAGATTACCGCCATCGTCACATCACTTAACGCATCTTTGGTGGCAAGATAAGGAGATGTGTAGCCGGAATCAAACTTTGCCTGCACTGCCTCTACCACTACAATAGCGTCATCAACTACCGTACCGATGGCAAGCACCAGAGCGAAAAGCGTAAGAATGTTGATACTGAATCCGGCTGCCGTCAGACAGGCGAACGTACCGACCAAAGAGACAATGATGGAAATAGACGGTATCAGCGTGCTTTTGAAATCCTGCAAGAAAAAGTAAACCACAAGGATAACCAAGATGATAGCGATGACCAATGTCTCCACCACATTGTGAATAGAAGCAAACAGGAAGTCGTTAGAACTCATCATCGAAAGAAATTCCGTACCCGCAGGCAGGTCTTTCGACATTTCATTCAGTTTGTCCGTTATGGCTTCGTTTACCGAAGTAGCATTTGCTCCGGCTACCTGAAAGGCCATAAACGTCACGCCCGGATGTCCGTTTGTCTTACCATGAAAGCTGTAAGACAACGCTCCCAATTCCACCTCGGCCACATCTTTCAAGCGAAGTGTAGAACCATCATCCTCTGCACGCAACACAGTGTTCTGAAATTCTTCCACACTCTTCAGACGACCGCGATATTTCATAGTGAACTGGAAAACATTTTTAGAATCCGCACCTAAAGAACCGGTAGGAGCCTCAAGGTTCTGCTCACCCAGTATTGCCGTCACATCCGACGGAACCAATCCGTATTGTGCCATCAATTCCGGTTTCAGCCAGATACGCATACTATAAGTATCTCCCAACTCCATCACGTCACCGACTCCCTCGATACGTTTAATTTCCGGAATAACGTTAATATCCAGATAATTGGCAAGGAAAGTCTCATCGTAACGGTCGTCCGTACTTACCAATGAATTAATCTGCAGGAAGCTGGTCTGCCGTTTACTCGTCGTTACACCGATCTTGGTAACTTCGGCAGGCAACAGCCCTTGAGCCTTCGATACACGGTTTTGCACGTTGACCGCAGCCATATCCGGATCTGTCCCCTGCTTGAAATAGACTTGGATAGTGGCAGTACCGGAATTGGTCGCATTAGAAGTGATATACATCATATTTTCAACACCATTGATGCTCTCCTCCAATGGCATAATCACACTATTCATCACCGCATCAGCGTCTGCCCCCGTATAAGTGGCGGACACCATCACCGTAGGCGGTGCTATATCGGGATATTGCTCCACCGGCAAGGTGAAAAGCGAAATAAATCCGACAATCAGAATCAACACGGAAATGGACATAGCCATCACCGGTCGCTTTATAAATACATTTCCTTTCATTTTTTGTATCTTACAGCTTTATTTTACTTGCGTTCCCTCTCTAAGCAGTCCGGCACCTTGTGACACAATCTCGTCCCCGACTTTCAACCCGTCCAGAACAATATACTCGCGTCCGTCATTGATGGCAGCTACAGTAATCAACGTTGAAGTCGCTTTTCCGTCCACAACTTTATATACGGAAATCTTATCCTGCATTGCCACCGTAGCTTCCTGAGGAATAACAATAACACCTTTGTAGGAATTGGGAACCAGAACACTGCCCGAAGCGCCACTGTGCAAAATACCCGAAGCATTAGGGAACACCGCACGGACACCTACCGTTCCTGTCTGACGGTTGATCACACCGCTGATAGACTCCACACGTCCTTTCTCACCATACACCGAACCGTCAATCAGTTTTAATTCTACTTCCGGCATATTCTTCAATGCTTCGTCCATGTTTTTATACTGATTAATCAAAGAAAGCAATTCATTTTCGGTCAGAGAAAAGTAAACGTACATATCCGAATTGTCGGAAACCGTAGTCAAAGCCTGTGGAATGCTCGGTCCTACCAATGCTCCGACACGGTAAGGCAACATAGCTATCACACCGTCGCTGGGACTCTTCACTACCGTATATGAAAGGTTATTGCGGGCGTTCACTTCCTGTGCTTTCGCCTGTGCCAGCTGTGCTTTGGCTGCCAAAAGAGAATTCTTCGCCGTGCTCAGATCAAATGCGGAAACTACATTCTCCTTATACAGTTCCTCTTTACTTTCATAAGTAAGCTGTGCCGTAGCAAGAGCAGCTTCAGCAGACTTCACATTTGCCACCGCCGTCTGCAATGCGGCTTCGTAGGGCACTTGGTCGATAATGAACAATGTCTGTCCGTTTTTTACACGTTGTCCTTCCGTCACACATACTTTTGTCAGCGTTCCGCTCACCTGCGGATAAATATCAATATCCTGGCGTCCGCGAATTGTCGCCGAATATGTGCTCAGAATCATACGATCCGCCGGAGCGACGGTCATAACTTCATATCCTGTTTCCATTTGTGCAGGTGGAGCTTGCTTACATCCCGTAGCAACAACCAGACAGCAGAGCAATAACAGCCCTTGCTTAACTTTACTAATCTTTCTACTCATTATGTTACCTATTAAATTTTTGAACGCGGCAAAGATAGGCTCTTTTTAGTATAGAAAACTGGTCATACTGTTTTGAGTTTTGTTCATTTTCGGAATATAAAAGCTAATATTTAGTAAAATAGTCCTATTTTTGTCCGCGAAAAGAGAAATGTATATGAAAGAAAAAAACTCCAGCCTTGCTATACTCCGCGAACCTTTTATTGCCGGAACCGACGAAAATCTGTCTCCGGTCATGCATCATTTATGGAAGTTGGAAGGAGGTGCCATTTACTTCTGCCGTAAGGGATGGGCACACGCCACAATCGATTTGAAGGATTATGAAATTGTAGAAAACACACAGGTAGTACTTCTTCCCGGTACCATTATCCGCATCAATGGTTGCAGCAGCGACTTCACCGCTTCGTTTTTCGGATTTCCAAAAGAAATGTTCATGGAAGCCTGTATGCGGTTTGAGCCTATATTTTTCCGGTTCATCAAAGAACAGCCTTGCTACGTTCTCCCCCAAGAAAATACCGGAGCCATCAACGGATTGATACGAGCCACAACTGCGATATACAACGACCGTGAAAACCGTTTCCGGAACCAGATAGCCAAGAATCATCTCCAATCGTTTATGCTAGATATTTACGATAAGTGTTACCGCTATTTCGGCAAGCATAAAATAGAAGGTGGTACCCGACAGGATGAAATCTTCAAAAGTTTCGTATCGCTTGTGCACGAGCATTGTACTTCTCAACGGGAAGTCAGCTTCTATGCCGACAAACTGTGCATTTCTACCAAATATCTGACTGGTATCTGCAAAGCTGTCACTGGTGATTCCGCTAAAAAGATCATTGACGACTTTGCCATTCTCGAAATCAAAGTATTGCTCCAATCTACCGAACTGACAGTGCAGGAAATTGCCGACCGACTCAGTTTTCCCGACCAGTCGTATTTGGGGAGGTACTTCAAACGGCACGAAGGAATATCACCAAAAGAATATCAGAACAAATACTCGATTTAAAACTTATCAAGTACGGCACACCACGACGTTCAGAGTATTTCGTTTGACTGCCCACAACACACACAACAAAGAACAGACGGCACAAATAACAAAAGCCACTCCGGTAGATATCAGGGTATCACCCAAGCCGACCAACGGAGAAACAATACCTCCGGAAGCAAAACAGAGTGCTCCCAACAGAGCAGAAGCAGCTCCGGCATACTGACGTTCACTGTCCATCGCCAACGTGGTGGAAGCAGTAAATGTCAGTCCCATCATAAATAACAAAGCAAACATAAGTATTTCGTATGTCCAAAAATCACATCTGTTATACAACGCAACCATCACTAAGAGAGACAAGAGCAGCATACCGATACATCCGGTCAGTGTTCCGTTCTCCGGCCTGCGAAATTTAATTGAAATAGCGGCAGCTATCCCGATAGCTATGGCATTCACCGCAAAACAAATGCTGAAAGCCAATGGGGAAAATCCATAATGCTGCTGTACTATAAACGGAGAAGAAGCAATGTAGGCAAACAGGATACCTTGTGCAAAAGCCAGTTGCAGGACATAAAGCATATAACGTCGGTTACGGACAATCACTCCAAAGTTACGGAAAGTAGCTACCACTCCTTGGCACGAACGTTTTTCTACAGGAAGCGATTCTTTAAAACGGATACAGCCAATCCACAGTAATAGCCCGATAACTAATAGTATCATAAACACTCCTCTCCAACCCACTGTCCCGGTCACCAACCCTCCCACCACCGGAGCAGCAACAGGAGCTACACCGTTTATCGCACCAATTACAGCCAGCATTTTTGCTAATTCCTTTCCCGAGAATTTATCCGTAGCAATCGAGCGGGATATTACAATTCCACCTGCTCCGGCTATTCCTTGTATCAATCTCAAAGTTACAAATGAATAAATGTCCGGTGCAAAAAGGCAACATACGGTGGAAAGTACAAAAAGCACCATCGAAGCCAACAATAAAGGGCGTCTGCCATATTTATCACTCAATGGGCCGAAGAAGATCTGTCCCAATGCCAGCCCTATCATACTGGTAGTAAGGCCGAGCTGCACCATAGACGAGTTGGTAGCAAAATAGTCTGCCATCACCGGCAAACTAGGTAAATACATATCCGTCACAAACGGACCAAATGCCGACAGCATTCCCAACAGGATCAGCAAAAATACTTTTGAGTTCTCTTTATTCATTACAGTCATAAACTATCTTTTTTAATTTCATTGCAAAAGTACAAGCTTTCCAGCACATCTTGATGGGCTAAACACGAACTACATAAGGACTTTTCGGAACAAATTAGAGTAAAAGCAATCAAAAACAGAAGTACTACAACCACTACTATATTGTACAACTGCCGGAACAGTCAAGTACAAGAGTGTATGCGCTCAAGTACAAGATCGTACCGGCAGATGTACATCTTTCCTGTTTTTCTTCTATACGGAAATCAATCTGAAAAGCTTTTATCGCTTAAAACCTCAACTTTATACCGGCATTCATGACAAACCCGTCAAGCGGTGCATAAATATCACGAAAATCAGGGTTGGATATACTACCCGTATAAATAGTATCAAAACGGGTTTGCCGCCTGTCCGTAAAGTTTTCAAAGTTGGCATATAAAGAAAGCTTTTCCCAAATCTTCTCTATCATGAAGCCACACACAACGTATGATTTGCCTTTCAGACCATCACCTAGTTTCTGCGGACTGAAATAATAGGCTTCCAATCCTATTTTCCATTGGTCTTCTACTTCATACATCAAGATACTGTTCAACCGATGTTTGGGAGTCAATATGTTTTCATATTTTATAGCATTCTCTTTTGTCTCGATATCTGTATAGGTATAGCCCAGATATAAATGAAAATCTTTATATCCTATTTTTACATTCGTCTCTCCCCCTTTACTGTCCGTATGACCTTTGATATTATTAAGCTGATACATTCCTCCCGTTGCAGGTTGCAGCAAAAGAGGACTATCAAGATAAGTATAAAAGAATAACTGATTGACGCTGAAAGTTACATTACCTCCGCCAAACGAAGTGACATAATTAAAATCCCAATTCAAACCATAACTTCTTTCCAATTTATTCTTGTCTTTATCAATGGGAAGCACATCCCGGTATTGCCTTTTCTCGCTATCTTCCGTGAAAACCGTAGGTGCCTTATAACCGAAACCGCCACCAAGCCGGGAAGAGAACTTGTCCGTTATCTTAAAATGAGCAGAAATACGCGGAAGCACAGCTACCCCATAATCGGCAACATAATCGGTCCGCAAACCGGTTTCAAGATTCAACCAATTTGTCAAATTCCAATTGTTCTGAACAAACACTCCGGCAATTGTCTGATTATAGTCTCTCAACTGAAAATCAGACCGTTTCTTTTCATCAAATTTATCTGTCCACAGATTTAATCCGGCTACCCATTCCGTTTTTTGTTCCGTATATGTATATGATAATTCACTGAAACTGGATAGTTGGGTACCTTCAAAAGTATAGTTCGGCACTCCTATTTCTCTTTTGAAATAGGTCACGCTATTCTTAAAATCGAGCCTGTGTTTCTCGTTAAAACGGTGTTCCAACGTCAGTTGGGTAGAATGTCTTTGCGTCTTGTTTTCTTCAAAATAAGAATGTACATCATCTCCCTTTCCTTTAATATACTCGATGTCTCCTCCCAAGCGGTTCTCAAACATTGTATTGAGCCCGATACTCATCTCGGTATTTTCCGTCAAATAGAGGAATAACTTAGGATTAAAGACATATCTGTCAAATTGTGGGATAGCCGTAAATCCCGTATTTGACGGATCATAAGCCCAGTTTCTGTTATATGCAGCAAAGATAGTGGTACCCACTTTCTCAAACTTCTGTCCATAAAACCCACTGACATCCAAACCTTTCCCCGATGTTCCATTAAGGTGTAGACTCAGCTCTCTCTTTTCCTCCGGAGTTTTTGAAATAAGGTTCACCAATCCGGCTATTGCCCCACCACCATATAAGGTTGATGTAGAACCTTTGATTATTTCCACTTGTTTCAAGTCGAGAGGAGGAGTCTGCAACAGTCCCAAGCCACTTGCTGCTCCTGCAAAGACCGGAAATCCATCCTTTAAGATCTGGGTGTAACGACCGTCCAATCCTTGTATACATATAGCGGCATTTCCTGATGTTGCAGATGTCTGCTGGGTGATAATACCTGTACTTTCATTCAATAACATACGAATATCTCCCGGTTTCATGCTCCCCTTTTCATCAAGTTCTTCTCCGGAAATAAATTCGACTCTGGTCGGTATATTTTGAATGGTCCGGGTTCCACGCGTAGATGAAATGATAACTTCTTCCAATGCTTCCTCGTCCTGTTCCAGGAAGATCTCGACAGGAGTAGCGGAAGCTAAAGGGAACGTAAAGGATTTTGTTTCCGTCTCATAGCCAAGATAACTGAATTTTATACGCTGAACTCCATCCGGAATATCTTTGATGATAATAGTCCCGTTCGCATCGGAACTTGCTCCGTAAGTTGTCTTCTCCACTATAGCATTTACGCCAACCAACACTTCTTTTGTATCTCCGTCTTTTACAACTGCCTTAAATATGTTTTGTGCTACTACACTTTGTACTGACAACACAAATATTGCCAGCATAACTAATCTTATACTCATTTTCTGTAATTGATAATTTTACGCTATCTATTTATTCCGTACAAATAAATAGATAACAATTCTATGATGAAGTGTGAAACCTCATCTATAAATAATTAATTAATCAAAGAGGGAGAAAAACTCCGTAGTAAAAAGACTTTTACCCCCAAAAAATTATCTCAAAGAGTAATAAGCTTAGGCGGTTGCCAGATGGAAGAAGAAAACTGAGGAATCAGTTTCTCTTTATAAAACGAAAGGAGATTATCATTCAACGGGATTTCCAGAACGAAAGGTAAGTGAAAAAGTCTCGGAACCGGACATCCCGTACAAGTATTGCAATGCAGGAAAGGAGAACAACAATCTGCGCAAGAACATCCATCATCCGAACATGTTTCCTCCATGTTATTTACACACTGAAACAAACATTTATCTTGCAAAAAGCAAGGAGCCGTTGACAACAACAGCACCCATAAAGCCAATATGTGAGATAAATATTTCATATAAATGAGATGTTTTTCTATTCAGGCGCAAAGTTATTGATTTTATAATTCTTAAGCAAATATTATTGTATAAATCTTTTCCTGCATTACATCAGTTATTTCATCGCATTATCCAAATAATTCTGAATCTCGCTGTCCGAAGCACGTGGAGCGTTGGTCGTTATAATCTTGCCCGCTTTATCAAAAAGCATAAAACGAGGGATCCCATTTATTTGATATTCCTTACACAGATCAGACTTCATACCATCAGTAGTTATAAACTGCCTCCATTCCGGTTTATCCGCTTTCAGTTTATTCTTCCATTTGGCAACATTGTCATCCAACGAAATACTGACAAATTCAATATTCGGATTGCCTGCATAATGTTTCACCAACGCTTCCACATGAGGAATCTCAGCACAACACGGGCCACACCATGTAGCCCACACATCGAGATAAACAACTTTCCCTTTTCCTATCACATCAGAGAACTTAAGAGGTTTATCATTGACATCCTGCAACGCAAAATCAGGTGCTGTAGTTCCCGGTAGAATCTTTATAATCTTATCATATAGAGGTCGTAGTTCCTCTACTTTATCCTGATGGGTCGTAGTCTTTTCATAGGCCTCGAATGTAGATTCAAGATAGGCATCTGCTCCATTTTCCATATAGGTGGTCATATAGCTGTCGGCCACATAATCAATAATCTCCTGGTCAGAAACTTTATCCTTCAGAACTATAAAAAACTGTTCCCCCGGCGTCATAACCGAATCAGTATGACAAGACAAATACCACTTGATATACATATTTATCAAACCGGCCTTCGCACTTTCCATTGTGTTATAGTCCAGACTTTCAATGTATTCAACAAAGTCCATATCCATATCTGTCGGTTCATTATTGCTCATCTTTGCCCAAGCAAACCGGAAAGGAATTGCCAACTGCTTCTTTTCCAGTTTCTTCTGTTCGTATGCTATGAACTTCTTATCTTTCGTAGCCTCCAATTGTGTTCTCAATTGATCGGCAGTCGCATCGATAGCCGCTTTATATTCCTTAAATGATTGATACTTACCGGCTTCCCCGACAGTCCACTTTGTCAAACTTCCGAATTCATGGTCAAATGCCCATAAATACTCGGAACTTTTGGTATCCCCGCTGAAAGTTACATCGCAACGGCCATAGATAGAATCGGCACTGGCAGTAAGAATAACATGCTGTTTATCACCATTTTTCAGATAAAGACGGACAAATCCCTGTGCATCTTCCGATGTCAGCCATATCTCGGCTCCTTCGGGGAAATCACGGGTGTAAGAGAAAGTGCCATCCGCATTCATTTGCAAACTATCTTCAATAATATCCGCATCTGTCTTTATCATGCATTCGGTCATCCCTCCCCGATAGTCCTTTATTTCTCCTGTCAGAGTAGCCGGAGCCGGTTTGCATGCTCCCATTATTCCTAGAGTCAAAGCTATTGAAGCCAATTTATAAATTTTCAGTTTCACCATTACTGTTATTTATTATGTTATTATTCATATTTATTCTGTTCGATCATCCCATTACTTACCGTTACTTCCGTCGACGGAATAGCCATCGTATAGATATACTTATTGCTTTTCGGGGTAAGGGTATATTCTACAGGTTCATCATCAAATATAGGAGAATGAGCACCGGTAGAACTCAACTTATAGAATCGACGAGTAATAGTCACATCATCATTCGGGTCGTTGTTAAAGTTGCAACGGCGGATATCATGCCAACGCAAAGTAAACGGAAATTCCCGCATACGCTCTTTCAATATTACATCAATCGCCTCATCCTTGTTAGCAGCGGTCAGCTTAACGGCGTCAGCCGGTGCTCCACTTGAAATCCGGTAAGGACGGAAATTTGTATTGAGATACGTCAACGCATCATTCCACTGTCCCTGACGAGCCATAGCTTCTGCCTTGATAAGCAGCATTTCCGAGACACAAGGTCCGGAATCGAAATCATCTCCGTTATAATAACTGTAACCCGGAGCTTCATCTTCAAAATACTCAACTCCCATCCCCATTATACATAAGGAAATATACTCCTCATAATAAAAATATTTGTAACGCAGGTCATTGTCCGTATCAAAAGCCTCCTGTAATTTAGCACTTGGAATGGCCCATGAATCTGTAAAATGATAACGTCTATAATAAGACTTCTGATTAATTCCCGGTAATAGGCCTGTCATATCAAACGTCGATTCATCATACCATGTAGTCACAGTACGAAGTTCTCCATTACCGTCTTCAAATTCCTCAACCGGTTCAATATCTGTATTATAATCCGCCAACTCACCATCACAAGCTAAAGCCTTTTCTGCAAAGTCTTTGGCTTTGGCATAATCCCCCATAGTCAGATAGAGTCGGGCGGCAAAACCATTGACGGCTGCGCTATTCTCACGCCAGATTTTACGTTCACCACCTTCAACTAATGGTACGGAAAGAGGCAAAGCCTGTGCCAATTCACTCTCTATGAGGTCATACACATCTTTTAAGGTTCCACGCGAATAATTCTCATTATATTCTATACTGATATTTATAGGAACTCCCAATTCTTTCAGATTGGCTTCGCAATAAGGCACACAGTAGCAATTGGCCAGTTCATAATAGTTATAGGCACGTATAAAATGTGCCCGTTGCGCTAAAGTGGCCCGTTGTGCAGAAGTACCTCCCGTTACTTTATCCAGATAAGCCAGCACGGTATTTGCCATAAAAATATTCTTATAAGCACATAACCAAAGAGAATTGGAAGATTGTATTTCCGCCGTATATTTAGGTTGGAAACAATTCAATTCCAAAGCCGTATAATCAGCCAAAGCAACCATTCCCATCGCAATATCCATCGGCATTTCATAACAATCGCTCATATAACGTTGAGCAGCATTGCAATCCCATATAGCCGAGCGGTCTATGGGTTCCATCCTTGCGGCAAGCAAAGCCTCCAATTGTTCAAAAGTCTCCAGTTCTATCCCGTCACCTTTCTTAGGCTTCTCATCCAGAAAATCATTACAACTGCTTACAATCAACGTAACCAGCAAAGTCAAACCTATCTTACCTATATATTTCATAATCTATCTTGTTTTAGAATTCTTAATATGCAAATTTCACCCCGATGGTGTAGGTCGGTTGTAAACGAAAACCACCATAGGCATATTCCGGATCTTCATCAGTAGCCTTTATGGTAAACAGATCGTTGCCTTGCAAATAACAAGTCAAACGGCTAATTCCCCACTTTCTCAACAATACCTGGGGCAAAGAGTAAGACAATGTCAATTCTTGCATACGCACATGATTAGCACTCTTTACATTATAATCCATATAGGGAGAGATGTTGGAATAATGGGACAAGTTGATAAACTTATTATCCGGCATTGGCATTACGGTCTCATCTTGCAACTGAGTATATTGGCGGTTAGGAATAGTCACCAACGGATCAGCATAATTAAATCCGGTCTGGCGGAACTTATGCCCAAACTTACCGATCATCGTGAATGACAATACCCACTCCTTATATTCGAAAGAATGACTCATTCCCACAGTCCACGGAGCCACCGTAGTGCCCATATATTTCATAGCTTTTCTGCCATCCGTATTTTCCAAGATATTATCAATCGGAGCTGTGCCGCCTTCGTTATCCACATAAATATTGGGAACTTTATAAGTATTTCCTTCATTATCAGTCCGTTCTCTCAACCCGGCATACTGATACGCCCACAAACCATTGATATCATAGCCTTCTATTGGAATAGGATCACGCATCTTATCATGACCAACATAACCCAAATAGAGTTTGTCTACTTTGTTTTTATTATATGCCAGCGTTACATTTCCATCCCAATGTATACCTGCGCCAAAGTCCTGGCTACTGCCCAATTCCATTTCAAAGCCACGATTTGTCACTTCTGCCGCGTTCGCTGTAATCTTAGCGTCTACAATATTAAATCCGGGTTTCAGCTGCCCGGAAGCGATAGGGACAGACACATCGGCCATGATGTCTGTTCCTTTCTTGTTATAGACATCTATTTTACCATAGAACTTACCTCCAAACATAGACCAATCAATGCCGAAGTTAACCACGTGTGTCTGCTCCCAACTCATTTGCGGATTTCCATAAGAAGAGATACGTGCATATTGTTCCTGTGTAATATCACTGACACCTGCCATCGTAATCAACGGGACCATAGAAGTGGTAGTATTGGCATTACCATTGCATCCATAAGTAATTCTCGGTGTTAAATAATCCAGCCAATGCTGAGATTTCATAAAATCTTCGTGCATCATGTTCCAGCTAAAACCAACCGACCAGAAGGGCGAATAACGATATTTAGGATCATCTGTGATAAAATTGGAAGCATCCGTTCTGAAAGAACCCGAAATCGAATACTTGTCGTCAAAAGTGTAAGCCAGATTTGTAAAAGCCGAAAAGTACCGTTGTAAGCTATATCGGAACATCGACTTTACCGGAATGGAAACTTTTCTTTCATTGAAACAATTCGTCACCACCACTTCCTGGATAGGTCTGGAAGTCAGATAATTATCATCATAGCCATAAATAGGAGCAAAAGTACGGTTATTTATTTTACTCTGGCTCACTTCCACACCTGCTACCGCATTGATTGCATGACGTTCAGCAAAAGTGCGGTTAAAATCCAACTGGTTACGCCAGTTATATGCATCTGTCGCATATTTACCTTCATTCAAAATGCTACCTTTCTCAATGTGTGCCGTAGCTGTCTTCTTCTTTAAATCGAGTGTAGTAAAACGATTCACTACATCACGTACATAATACGTTTCATCCGTGTATAATTGACGTGAATCTTTTTGCACGTGTTCCAATTGGAATTTAGTACTCACTGACAATCCCTCAAGAATAGTAGCTCTCAATCCTACTTGAAAACGATTGTTCATGGTTTTATTGGACATACTACGCCCATTCACCTCACGAAGCAAATTATAGCTCCAATCGGAATAAGGAAAATCATATTGATTGAGCATATGATTTATACCATCAGCGTATTGCATAATATAGCTCATATCAGTGTAACTGCCATCTTGACTCAATACCATATCGTAAGGCGCAAGCTCTGCAATATCACTAGCCGTTGCACCCGAAGTGTTGTTCTTACGATATAAAGCCATAGCAGACACATCCATTTCCAACCACTTCAACAACTTTATATTTCCCCGATAATCGAACTGGAATTTCCGTGAATCAGACCCTTGATAACGGGTAGTATCATAAGCGTAAAGCATGGAAACATAATTGGTCATACGTGCCGTAGCACCAGATAAAGTGACATTATACTGTTGGTAAATAGGACGTTTCAGCAGTTCATCCGAGATTTGCCGCTTATTGTCCAAAGCAGCAAGAGAAGAAAGGCCCGTGTTATATTCGCTTTCGGAGATTTCATTCTTTGAGTACTTATTATACAGTACGGCAGCCTGATTATATCTGTATTGATATGCTCTGGAAAATTCAGGGAATGAAGCCGGTGTGGACGAGGGACTCACCGGATCAGCCAAATATGTGCCGAAAGTCTTCTTCTGATACTCTATACTCTCCGTACTGGACATCATATTGCGCAGGTAATCAATATCCACCTTATTTCCAATGCGCAACTGAGCATCCACTTCCACCGTAAGACCTTTGGCTTTGTTCCCTTTCTTCGTCGTGACTACAATCACGCCGTTCGAAGCACGAGCTCCCCAGATAGAAGCAGCGGCAGCATCTTTCAAAATCGAAATATTCGCCACATCGTTCGGATTGATGGAGGCAAAACCTGTGGAAATAGGAAAACCATCCACAACGATCAGCGGTTCCGCATCGGACTGCAACGTACCGTTACCACGAATTTTGAAGGAAATCTCTCCATCAGCAGTTGTAGTAGCCTGCACACCTGCCACTTTACCTACCAGACGGTCGGCAATAGTCACCGAAGGTTTCTCCAACGCTTTTTCTTTAATGATGTCGAACGCACCGGTTGCCCGTTCTTTGGAAATCGTCTGATAACCGGTCACCACTACATCTCCCAACATTTTGGATTCCTCTTTCAGCGTGACATTCATCACATTCCCGCTGACGGCAAGCACCTGCTTTGCCATACCGACGTACGAAAAGACCAACGCTTCGTCAAGAGCCGCCTTAATCTCATAACGACCGTTATAATCCGTTATCACTCCTTTCGCATGATTCCCATTTTCAACATAAACGGCAGCACCAATCAACGGTTCTCCCGCCTCATCCGTAACGATACCGGTTATCTTTTGTTTGGGTAATGCCTGCTTCTCCGTTCTCACTTTCGTTATCAGTACGTAATCATCCTTCAGTACATACTGTAAACCCGCTGCGGAACAAATCACATCCAACGCTTTTTGCAAAGTTACCTTCCGCAAATCCAAACTCAAATGCGGTTTGTTCTCCACAATACCGGACTGGAACATCAATGACACTCCACTCTGTTTTTTCACCTGTTCCAAAGCTTCCCTTACCGAAATGTCACGATTGACAATGGTTATCAGCTTTGCATCATCAAAAACATTTGCCACAGAAGGCAATGCAAATGCAAACAACAATGCTAAAACGACAACCGGAATCCGGATTTGTTCAGATAGCAGAAAACCTCTTTTCTCATTCTTTTGCATACTATTCTATATTGTATAAGTGAAACATATCTATGTGTATTTTCTTATAAGGAAGCTATTTGTGTAGGCTAACAAAAACAACTCCGTCTTCTCTGTCAAACCGAACATCGGAAACTTGCCGGATAATTTCTAACGAGAAGCCCAAAGGTTTATTGCGAAATACTGTTCCGTCAAAATGTAAATCACGAACTTGCGGATCTTTATATACGATTCTCACTCCGTACCACAACTCCAACTGTCTCAAAATCTTGCTCAATGGAGTTTCTGTAAAGTCATATTTGCCGGACACCCATGATGTGTAAAGTTCCGTATCCACGCTGGCTATCTCAATCACTCCCTTCTCATCATCCACCGTAGCTTGTTCTCCGGGCAACAGCAGTCTCCTGCGCCCGCCACTTTTCACCTCTACTTTTCCTTTCACCAAAGTAGTAATCATACTCTTCTTGCTATATCCGGAAACATTAAAACTGGTACCCAGTACTTCCACTTCTTTATTATCTACTTTCACCACAAAAGAAGTTCCGTCATGTGTTACATCGAAATAGGCCTCTCCTATCAACTCCACACAACGGTCTCCCTTGAAAGCAACAGGATAGCGAAAGACAGAAGAGGAATTTAACGTAACCTGCGTTCCGTCGGAAAGAGTCAGCGTAAAGGTACTCCCTTCGGGAACGGTCACTGTATTGTATTGGGGTACTGATACATCATTAGCAGCTGCTTTTTGATAGTTAAGAGAGGTATTACTACCGCTGGCTACTGCCAAACCGTTATCAGAAATAGCCTGTACACTGTCCTTATCCAACACAATCTGTTGACCGGAACTTAAGGTCAATGTTACCTTATTCTTAGGTAGATCGGGAAAGACCTCCGCCAAAGTTACAGGCCTCTCCACAACAGGAGTCTCATCGTAGGAATTGAAATAGAATGCACCTAGTATAACAGCAGTAAGCAGACAAGCGGCAACAGCCACCCTGTAAAGATGTTGCCGCAAACGATAAGCTCTTCTTTTACGCTCGATAGCTTGCCAGCCTTTGGACGGATCCGCCTGTCGGTACGTTTCCGCACGCATCTCAGCCTTGTATAATTTCACATAATTCGAAAAGAAGCGGTAATTTTCCTCCGAACCATCCACCCACATCCGAAGTTTCCGGTATTCCGCCTCAGTCAATTCGTGTTTTTTGTACTTACTGCATAATTCTATAAATTCTTCTTCTGATAACATATTTATTCATTCTTTTACAACCATGACGTAAAAGACTGTAAAATGGGTGAGGGAAAAGTGAAAAACTTTAGCCTTTAAAGAGAAAAAAGTGAAAATAGAGTAATAAACTTGCAACTTCTCAAATATTTCAACGCATGAGAAAGATAAGTTTTAACGGTATTGACAGATATCCCCAATTCTGCAGCTACTTCTTTATACTTTTTATTATGTACGACAACTTCCATCAATATTCTATATTCCTGTGGAGAAAGTTGCTGCAAATAATGACGCAACCGTGCAAGTTGCTCTTCCGGCACTTCGTCGTCCGGATTTACATCCATAATATAGGCGTGTTCTTCTATCTCCGTAAATACGAAAGACTGATGTTTACGCAGATAATCAATAGAAGCATTACGGATGGAATTAAACAGATATTGCTTCAATTTGCCATTGACTGTACGATAAAGTTTCTTCTCCCAAAAACGCACGAAAAAATCTTGCACAAGATCTTCCGAAACTTCCAAAGAATCCGTAAACTGTACCGAATAAACACAGAGAGGAGTATAGTAGGCATCCACCAATTCTTTAAATGCTTTTTCATCATTTTCCAGTCTGCCTAATATATTGTCGTCTGCTATGAACATGCTACATCTGATTTGTAATGGCCAAAAGTACAAAAAAAACATTTTTAACCTAACATTTGACGGCTTTTAAATACCGCTATCTCTGAAATAAGATGTATTTCAAAAACATACTCAATAAAAATAAAGAGGTGAACACCTCATCCGTACCCACCTCTTTTCATTGATATTATCAATATAGATTCTATCTCATCCAATCTATATCTTTATAAATATTTGCTTTTTGTACAGCACCCATACAATTAGATAATTGAATCCGATAAACAGAAGGGCGTAAATCAGAGAGGCCAGATGAACATCGGGAAGAACGCTCCAAATGGAAGTGTAAATCTTCTCCTGCAAGCTACTCCCCGCAACCGTAATTACTTCCAGCAAAGTAGCTAACACACCGGCCACTATATAAATAAACAATGGATTCGTACCAAAGACATGGAAAGGATATCCCCATTTCTGCTTTTTACGAATATCAATCAGCCAAGTGAGAAATACAAGAAACAAGGAAGCAAAACCACAAGTCACCAGAACAAAAGTCGAACTCCATACTTTCTTATTCAACGGACAGCCGTAACTCAACAACCATCCTGTAAACAAAAGGGCAATACCCAGTATGGAGATCTGCAACAGCCGGTGATGGATTTCAGTCTTCTCCCGCAAAATATTTCCGCAGAAATAACCGATAATCACTTGCGCAATGCACGGCAAGGTACTCAACAGGCCTTCCGGATCGAAAAAGATACGCCCGCCGTCCGGCAACCACTCCCGATACAAATGGGCTTCTCCGAATAGTGTGCGATCTGTAACGGCAATAATATTCTGTTCGGAAAGTTCAAATCCGTGTCCCAAAGCCAGCAAGATGGAATAGCCTGCCAGAATGATCCCGGAGATCCATGCCAGATTTGCCGGACGCCGGACACCTACAATCAGCAAGGAACCAAAGAAATAAGCCAATGCCAACCGCTGCAACACTCCCAGAATACGTATGTGCGAGAAAGGTTGTTCTACTCCTGTGCACACCAACGAGAACCAGGAAAGAAAAAGTCCCAATAAAAACAAGATCACCGTGCGCCGTACCAGTTTGATGATAAAACTGCGACTGAAATGATGATCGAACCGGGATAAGGCAAAACTCATGGAAACGCCCATTATAAACATGAAGAACGGGAAGACCAAATCAGTCGGAGTCAGTCCGTTCCATTCGGCATGTCGCAAGGGTGCGTAAATGGATTCCCATGTTCCGGGGTTGTTCACCAAAATCATTCCGACAATGGTGATTCCCCGGAGTATATCTAATGAAAGTAAACGTTCTGATTTCATATTGTTCTTAGTGTACCGGGATTAAAGAAATCCCGGTTTGGTGAAATAGAATCCATTCGCATTCAACCATTTAACATGCCATTTCAGGCGATTGGTAAAATCAATCCAGTTACGGCTACTTCCCCACGCCAACTCCGAAAATGCTTGAAGAGAGGGAAACACGTGCTGGCCAAACTTCCGTTCATTAGGAATCATCTCCGTCCATACACAAGCCTGGAAACCTAATACATTTTGCTTCACGATGCCGGGAAACTGGGGTTCGAACTCGAAGTTATACAAAGAGCTTAATCCTTCGTCTGAAGGCGTTGCACTCAAATAGAAACGGGACCATTCCATGAATATAATCGGATAACCTTTCTGGGTAATCTTTCCCGGCTGATCGGGCAGCCAGTCACGCCAATAAGTATAAATCAAATCCTGCGGCTCTTTTTCAAGAAAAGCATCGTCCCATCCCATCACTTTCTTGCCTTTACCCTTCACATAGCTTGTCATGATCTTCACAAAACGGTTTTGCAGTTCATCCACTTTCTGATAACCTTCCTGCTGCATCAATCGCTGACAAACGTCACACTGTTCCCAGTTATCTTTCTCCACTTCATCTGCTCCGATATGGAAATATTCCGAAGGGAAAATCTCGACCATCTCATCAATGATGGACTGCACGAACTGATAGTTCTCCGGGCGCGAGGGACAGATAGGATAAGAGAATTCTTCTCCCCATCCGGCTTCTCCCGTGCACGACAACTCGGGATAGACTTTGATAGCCGCCGAGAAATGACCTGGCATGTCAATTTCGGGTACAATATCGATCCCTCTTTCCAACGCATAACTTACCAAACCTTTCATCTCTTCCTGCGTATAATGACCGCCATATTGAGAACCGTTTCTCACGAAACGGGGATCTATCTCATAGTTATAATCCTGTTGGGAAAGTTCTACGCATCTCTTGTCATATTCGTCAAAGTCGCGCCAGCTGCCTTCCTGCGTCAGCAATGGGTATTTTTTCACTTCAATGCGCCAACCCTGATCGTCCGTCAGATGCAAGTGAAGCTTGTTTATCTTGTAGAAAGACAAACAGTCTATCACCTTTTTCAGATAATCAACCGTAAACATGTGGCGGACTACATCGATATGAAATCCGCGCCAATCATATTTGGGAGCATCTTTTATATCGACCATCGGAAGATATTTAGCACTTCCGGAAGTGAAGAAATTTGCTTGTTCGAGCGCTTGTCTCAATGTCTGGATTCCCCAAAGAAGTCCGGTTTCCGTTGAATAATAAACGCAGGCTCCCTCTTTGGTAACGGTGAGCCGATAAGCCTCTTTTGCCAAATCCGATTCCTGTTTCACACGGATAAAGGCACGATCGTTGGAGGCATCACTGACGGAAAGAGAAAGTTTCTCTTCCAGGGTGGATTTCAACAGTTGCGACGTGGAAGCCGGAATGTTCTGGCTGACTGTTACATTCTGCGGAAGAGAGACAACCGATTCTTTATAATCGATTCTTTCCGGCAAAGGCATCACCGACAGACGGGTGGGCACTCGCTCCGGGTAGTTCGCGTTATCATTATCATTGCACGACAACGATGTGATCGCACCTATTCCCAACAAGAACAATATTCCGGTTCTTTTTATTTTATCATAGTTCATAACTTATCTACTTTTGTGGATTAATCTACTTTGAGAGTGCTTGTTACACTCTCTTTATTTAAATAAAACAGTTTCGCTTTCACAACAGAAGCATCACAGGCTACGGGAGCTTTCCAAAGCTCCGAACGAAGGGTCGGTTCCGTGCCATCGGTCGTATAGCGTATTTCGCCTCCCCGGATAGGGGTACTGGCGTGGAGTTGCCCTTCTTTGATGCAAAGTCCGGGATGAGGTAAACGAAAATTGATACTTCGGGACGCCCAGTGAGGCATTTCTTTCTCACTCACTTTGGAGTAGAACAGGCCCAGTTCTTTATTGAAAGCCTGACGTTCTTTCTCTCCTGTTAAAGTGCTCCAGGCGGGAAAAGCGTTCCAACCGCGTTCCACCAATCCGAGAATTTTGGGGAAGGTGTAATATTCCACCCATTCAAAATCACGGATGGTTTCAGCAAATAATTGTGCCTGCACTCCCTGGATATGTTCCTTTCCGAAAGCGGTCAAAGTCGTTTTTCCCTTTCCTGCGATGTCCAGATCGACCGGATTGCCTGCCATATCGGTACGCGAAGAATGATAAATGCTATACGGAAGCATGGAGAAGCCTTTGGACTCGTCGACATATCCCGCCCACGAGAGACCTCTTTCGTCGGGATGAGCGTCATAGGCCAAATCTAGATAGAAATTGTTCACGTTGCAGAGAATCACCGGATATCCTTTGTTGGCTATCTGGTAAGGTATTTCATCCGCTTCCCATTCAGGAACCGTATTCCAACAATACACTCCTGCTGCAAGTTGGTTCAAATGCCGATCGGTTGTTTCCGGATGTCCCAACGCTACTTCCTGCCAGCCGCTGAATTGCAAATGATGTTGTTGCAGATAGTCTGCCATCTTCGTAATATAGTATTCAGACAGTTCGTGGGCACTTGTCATCCCGTGTTCATCCATAAACGTCCGACAGACAGGAGAACCCATCCAGGCTCCTTCGGGTACTTCATCGCCACCTAAATGAATCGTAGTCAAAGGTACCTCCGCTTCCTCATACATGGCTATCAACTCACGAATCACTTTTTCCATAAACCGGTATGTAGAAGGCAATGCTACATTCATGACATTATCCGTATAAGACTGCGCGGAAACATAGCGGGAAGTGTCTTGTGCGTCACTTAATAAATATTCGTTGGCCTTTTCAGGGGCAGTATTCACATACTTATGATAGCGCGCTTTCATGGACACGATTGCCGCACGGGCATGCCCCGGAGACTCAATCTCCGGAATCACGCGCACATGTCTTTGAGCTGCATAACGCAGTAAATCGATAAATTCTTCACGGGTGTAATATCCGTTACCGGAGGTAGCTGCAGACGGATCATAGTTGCCATCGTAGCCCGGATATAAACATTCCAGTTCATCCGTGGTATGTCCCCGGCGTGCGCCAACCGAGGTCAATTCTTCCAAGCCGGGAATCTCCAGACGCCAGCCTTCATCATCCGAAAAATGGAAATGCAGTACGTTTAGTTTATAAGAAGATATTACATCTACCAGCTTTTTCAGATGTTCAACAGTCGTAAAGTTCCTGGCAATATCGAGCATTTGCCCGCGATACGGCAAGTCGGGATAATCGCGGATGGAGAGAGCTTCCAAACGAAACGGCTTTTCCTGACCTTTCAACAGGGAGAGCAAGGTTTGCGTCCCATTGAAAATGCCATGTGAAGTGGAAGCTGAAATATTTATCAGCCCGTTTCCCGTATCAATCCGATAATATTCGCCGTTCACTGCTGCTTCCCGTTCCGGCAAATAATCCAGATGAACTGTTACCGGTGCTTCGGATACAACTTCCAGGCCATGGATGGTTGCCAGCTTTTCTTTCAATAATTCAGCTTCGTTGGCAAAATCGGGATGGAAAGTCAGTTTTACTTTATTTTCTATAGCAAAACCCTCTTTGCCGGTAGCCGGCACCGCTTCTTTCACTGACGGAAAAATATCAGTTTGCTGCAACTGGGCTGTAGTCTCCAACGCCAAATTCGAAGCATATATCTTATCAGGTGCGGGATACCAGTCTTCTGTCTCCATTCCTTTCAGCGGCTGTATGGTCAGTCCGACAGGCAAAGGAATACCTTGTTTACTGCCTGCCTGACTCACCCAGTAAGTGCCTTCGGGAGCATGTGACATTTTTTTCAATCCGTTGGTACAACAGAATTTGACGATCAACGAATCTCCCGGAGCCAGTGGTTGAAAATTTTCTGCCGGATACATTCGGAAGAAGTTCGCATTCACCACTTCCACTTTGACCGGAGCAGACTCTTCCTGCAGAATCTCACGAGGTAGCTGCGAATAATAAATGATCCAATCCTTTCCTAAAGGAACATCCGAAATGTTCTTCAGGACAAATGAATTCTCATAGTAACCGGGCTGTACTTCCACAGCTCCCATCTTCCAAGTCAATGACACGGGGGCTTTCGCCCCGTCAGTCGATTTACAACCGGAAATGAGCAGCAGGAGGCACAGACTTCCCCATATTGTATATAGTATATTTCTCATAGGCTTTCCTGTTTTTCTATATATCATTCTTTTAGGTATTAATCACTCAATCGTTCGATGTGCAAAGTTTCTTTGCCTACTCCCTGCGAGGTGTCGAAAGTCAGACGATAATAGCCGGGAACGAAACCGTCGCCACTCGTTATTCCATTGGAACCAGATAGTTCAATTCCATCCGTATCGCCGGACAATGAACCCTCTTGCAGTAGCATGCCTTTATCTTTATTCCATTGCAAATCGCTGTAAATTTCAATTTCGAAGGATTCCCATTTATGAGTATTACTCAAATACACAGTAGTCTGGTACTTCTGTTCACCGATTGGCACAATATATCCTAACTGTGATATGTCTTCCAAATTCCAGCCGTCACTACTATCATATGTCTCATTCCAGACGGGTGCGCATGTAAATCCGTGTCCTACCAGCCAGAAGCAAGTGGGAGCCGTATCACCCATCCGTGCCACCCAGATATAATTATACTTAGAAGAATAATAAATCTCCCAGGTTCCTGATTTGCGCAAGAAGGTAAACTTACCATTGTCCGGATTATAACTAAAGAAGTCGCGATTGTAAGCGTGTTCCACATCTTCAAATCCACTCATTTCGAACTCTTCCCCCTGCGTAAAGCTAATCTGTGCACGGAAAAATCCCTCACTGGCTATCAACTCGGTTTCTTTAATTTTCAGGTTCTTTTGGTAGCCGACTACTCCCAATTCAAAAGTCATCACATTGAAAGTGATCTGTTCGATAAACCAATCCCGGTAATCAAAAGCAAAGCTGGGTCCCGACGCTTCAATAAGGACTGCCATATTGCTTGCTTCGGCAGCTCCCCAGATCAGTTTTGCATCATCCAATGATGCTGCGGTAGAGATCTTTCCGGATAGTTCCATCGGATACCCCTCTTCCAAATCGGAAACTTCCGTTAGATACAGGGAAGGATTGTCCTCACTCCGGTTCATTTCTACCACCTCACCGTTATAGTGAAGATAAAGCACTTCGGGAATCTGCGGACGGGTTATATGGAAATCAAATGTTTGAGTGACTTCACTACCTTCCACATTAATGGCTGTCAGAATCACCTTCGCTTCCTGATTCTCTTCAAGTCCGGCTTCAAACGGGATATAAATCCCTTTTTCAACAATCGAGACATCAGTGCCTTTCGTACGGATCGACTGCGAACTGACCAAAGTTTCACCTGTCATCAATTTCACTTCCAGCGTAGACAAAGGAGTCTGCGGATCGTGAATCTTCACAGAAAAATAAAGAGAATCGGCAGCAGGTGTCTGATCGGTAGTTGAGAATTGCAGTTCCGATATTTCGGGACACGAATATGGATACGTCACCCGGCCATCTTCTTCGCTGCATGAAGCCAGCCAACAAACAGTCAGCCCCAGCAGCCATAAAAACAGATTATTGTGTTTCATCATTTTTTCTTTTAAAGTTTTACGTTCCTCTTTTCATTAATAGCCTTCATTTTGAGTCAGATTGGTGTTCTTATCTTTCTCTCCTTGAGGAATCGGCCACAACTGCCGAAAAGCCTGCAAACCTGCAAACAGCAATCTGCCGTCTTTGTCTTTATGCTTCTGCATCACTTCCAGCAAACGATTATTGCGTACCAGGTCGAACCAGCGCTGACCTTCCATATACAACTCTAATTGACGTTCGTTCTCTACCGCCAGGCGTCCTCTGGCCTGCCCCATATTTTCATCTAAAGAAGAAGGAGCAAAACCGGCACGTTCTCTAATGCTGTTTACAATCCGGATGGCTTCCGGGGTGCGATCCAACTCTACCAGTGCTTCGGCTTTCAACAGCAGTATATCTGCCAACCGCATCAAAATGATATTGGAAGTCTTCTCGCGAATCTTATAAGACAACGGGTAACTGTCTGCCGGCCAATAGGTATCATAAGGCACTGATTTCCAAAGAATACTGGATGCATAACGGGTATCTTTCTCTTTGTCGAATTTAGCAACCAGATCATGAGTAGGTGTACAATAACGTCGCCAGGTTACTGATCCGTCATCTTCTTTCAGCAATACCCAGTAAGCCCAATTGGGTGCATCGGAGGTGTAATAGACTTCGAAAATGCTTTCTGAAGAAAATTTCTTATCGGGTTGCCACAACTCGTCAAAATTGCTGACCAGCGTATAGCCTTCTGCTATTACTTTGTCACAAGCCTCAACCACTTTGGTATAGTCGCGTGTTGATTTCTCCCCTCTCGTTGCTAACACTTTGGCACGTAAAGCATAGGCTGCTCCCTTGGTTGCCTGGAAAATTCCTTTATTCTTGCTTACCAGGTAACGAATGGTATTTTCTTCATTCAGGTCGTCCAGGATCTGGTCATATATTTTATCTGTGGCAGAACGTTCCGGATACATCACCGGATACCATTTATCGAGGTTTTCGGCTGTAATGGTCGGAATCAAGTCCAGCACCATCGGGGCATCACCCCATAAACGGACAATATCAAAATACGCCCATGCCCGCAAGAACTTGGCTTCTGCAATGACACGATTGCGTTCTTCTGCCACGGTAGAAGCAGGGTCCATCATCTTCGTATTTTCAATCACACTGGTTGCAGTGCCCGCCATCGAATAATACTGTGCCCAGACCAGTTCTACTTTATAATTGGTAGAGGTCAGTTTCAACAAATCAAACTCCTGTTCGGCCACACCGTCTCCGCCGATATAACAATTATCGGACTGCACATCTCCAATGGTATAATTTTCCGACTGGAATATATCTGCTTTAAAACTCTCATACGCACCCTGCAACTCAGCCTGTGCATCTGCCAGACTTCCATATTTAGACTCCTGATCTTCCGTTCCGGTACCTTCCTGCATAAAATCCGATTGCGGTTTCTCATCTAGGAAACTACTGCATGAAACGACTAATGTACAGAGTACGACATACACTAAATTTATTATGTTTTTCATTTTTGCAGCTATTAAAATTCAACATTCAAACCAAAAATTACCGCCCTCGATTGAGGATAAGTACCATAGTCCACTCCTTGAGCAACGGAGTCTCCGCCAAAAGCATTTACTTCAGGATCGTATCCTTTGTATTTTGTCAGTGTGAAGAGATTCTGTCCGGTGACGTAAGCCTGCAATCTGGACAGATGTATCTTATTCAACCATTTCTTAGGAAAATTATAGGATAAAGTGACTGTTTTCAGGCGCAGATAAGATCCATCTTCTACAAAACGGGAGGAGTTATGATTATTCTCTGTATTACCAACGCGGGGGACATTGGTAATCATACCCGGTCGTTTCCAACGATCCAACACACGAACCGACTGGTTTCTAAAGTCTGTCATGCCTTCCATATCAATACGCGATGCATTAAAAATCTTATTGCCCTGACTTCCCTGCAAGAATACAGACAGGTCGAAACCGGCATACGAAAATGTATTCGTCATACCGTAAATGAACTTGGGTTGGGCATTTCCCAAAGTAGTGCGATCTTCCGGATCGATAAAACCGTTACCATTCAAGTCACGATAGATAATATCTCCGGTTTCCGGATCAACGCCTTCTGATATGTAACCAAAGAATGTGCCTAACGGAAGACCTTCTTTCAGGATGACGGCTTTCTCCTTGGATTCGTACATTTCAGCATAATAATAGACTTTATTCAAACCGAGCTTCGTCAGCTTATTCCGGTTGAAAGATATATTGAAATCGGTATTCCACTGAAAGTTACCTTTAAAATTCTGAGAAGAGAGAGTGAACTCCATACCTTTATTCACCATCTCACCGTCGTTTCTTGTCACACTGCTCGGCACCACATTCTCCGGAAGGCTAACTGTCAATAGTAAATCGGTAGTCTTTTTGTAGTAAGCATCTACCGAGAAAGATAAGCGGGAATCAAACATGGTCAGGTCGAGTCCCAGATTCCATTGGCTTGTTTTTTCCCAGGTCAGTTCTTTATTGGCTGCCGAGCCGGGTTTAATGGCAAGTCCCGGATATAAGTTTCCCTCCGAAACGGGCAGTTTACTGACACTCATGGAAGCCATGTAAGCGTAGTTTCCAAAACCGCCTTGGTTACCATTCATACCCCATCCGGCACGTAATTTCAGGTCGGTAACAATGTCTTGCAAAGGTTGCATGAACTTTTCGCCTGAAATTCTCCAACCTGCAGAAACAGAAGGGAAAGTACCCCAACGATGTCCCGGGGCAAAACGAGAAGAACCGTCTGCACGGAAGTTAACCGTCAGCAAATAACGGCTGTCGTAATTGTAGGCTACACGCCCCAGAAAAGAGGCCAGCGTCCATGCAGAAGCAGAAGAACCGCAAGCATCCTTATCTAGCTGATTGGCGGCACTAATGGAATGAATATCAGGATAAGACTCTGCCAGGTCGAAACCTGCCATCCACGAACCGTTATATTGTGCACGCTGCTGGGTAGCCCCTCCCAAAATGGAAAGGTTATGTTTGTTGAATGAACAATCATAGGTCAGCAAGTTTTCAAAAAGCCATTCGAAGTTTCGTGAGAAACTCTCTTCCACACGTCCTTTTGTACCCCGTCCGTCCGAAGTTGAAATCGGGTCCAGATAGTAGTCCCAATGTTCATTGGTCAGTTCAATGCCAAAAGTGGTTTTAAACTTCAGTCCTTTGAATATGTCAACTGTGAAACCAAGTGAACCATTTATATGGTCTGTATTCGTGTTACTATCTGCAGCATTGGCAGCCAGCGGATTCAAGATCCGTGCACCGTAAGCCTGTTCGTCATATTCGTTCGGATCATACGGATTCCATTTCTGCATAAACGGAGGAGTATTCACAACGGATAAGATGGAACCGGCACGCAAAGAACTACGGCTTTCGTTCACCCATTGTCCGCCTGTATGCGAATATGCAAAATTGAGTGCCATCTTTAGCCATTTGGTCTGCTCACTATCCAGGTTTGCACGGAAATTATACCGATTGAAATGTGCTTTCTCCACGATACCCTGTTCGTCGGAATAACCTCCGGAAACAAAATATTGCAGTTTCTCGGTTCCATTTGCCACAGACAACTGATAGTTCTGATTGACACCCGTACCGAAGAATAAATCAGTCCAGTCCACATAGCGCGTTTCACTTTCGGGGATATTGGGGGCAACATCCGAAACTGCTTTCAAGTCTTTCATCAAGTCTTTATATTGTTCTGTATTCAACGCATCTATTTTTTTCCCTAATTTAGAGAAACCCACATAAGCACTCATTTTCACTTGCGGTGCACCGATCTTTCCTCTTTTAGTCGTAATCAACACTACTCCGTTTGCCGCACGTGCTCCATAAATAGCTGCCGATGAGGCATCTTTCAGAATTTGCATGCTTTCAATATCATTCGGACTGATATTCGAAATGTCATCTGACGGCAAACCGTCTACCACATACAGCGGTTCATTGGATGCCTGTACCGAAGTGGCTCCTCTCACCCGGATTGTCACTCCGGAACCCGGCATACCCGACGGCTGTACAACCTGAATACCGGCTGCCTTTCCCTGAATAGCCTGTGCAGCTGTCATGATCGGACGCTCTTCAATGTCTGCCGTGGAAACAACAGATACCGCAGTCGTAATATCTTTCCGTTTCATAGAACCATATCCCACTACGACTACCTCTTCCAGTACTTGCGAATCTTCACTCAATGACACATTGTATACATTCTGTTTATTGACTGTATGAGATTGGGAGACATAACCGATATAAGAAAAGCTGACCTTTGCCCCCACAGGAGCCTCCAAAGAGAAACGACCGTCTATATCAGTAGCAGTTCCAATATTCTCTCCTTCCACTCTCACTGTGACACCAATCAAGGGTTCTCCCCTCCGGTCTGCCACAACACCGGTGATTGTTTTCTTATCGCCTTTCTGGGGAGCGTTCTGTTCACTTTTCAGAGTAAGCACCACTTGCTTACCCGATTCTATTTTATAACTAATAGATGATCCTTTGAAAACTTTTTCTAAAACCGAATCAATACTTTCATTGTTCACTGTCAATGAAATTTTTTGATCCAATCCGGGAAGCTTATCCGTATAAAAGAAGCTGTAATCGGCCTTCTTTTCAATCACTCGTATCGTCTGACGTATCGTCTGATTCTTCACAGAGAAAGTGATCTGTGCACTTGCCTCTTGAGACACAAACAACAAGATACAACTGAACATAACAAGCCTGAATATGATATGTAATTGTTTTCTCATTAGTAATTAGCTTTAAATTCTTTAAAATATAAGTCTGAAAATTAGACTTTTTATTATCTTTGTAAAATCGTGAAGCAAAAAGGATTCCCTTTCCCTTATCCACATAAGGAAAATTTCTTTTTTACTATCATGTATAAACCGTATTTGATTTCGGGGTGGAATTATGCTGCTACATAATTCTACCCTCTTTATTTTATTATGAGGTGTCTTCCATAAATTGTCTTTTTTTAGTTAATACTACTTCCTATTCTCACCGTATCTCCTTCTAACTCATAAGTTAAAGGATAAGTAAGGCTTATAATGTAAAATACATTATGCAAGCTGCTGTTCCGGATGGTTCCGGAAAATAGCACGTTCTTCAGTTTCTCGGAGTCAAACACGACTTTCACTCCATACATCCGCTCTAGCGTAGTCGCGATCTCCGCTAAAGAGGATGAATTAAAAATCAACATATTGTTCCGCCAAAAGTCGATTTCACGCATATCCGAGATTACAGATTTAGTAAATGTCTGCTTGTTCTTATGGTATTCTACCTTTTCCCCGGGTTTCAACAAGGTTACGTCCGTTTTATTAGAAACCTTGACGCTTCCTTCTGCCAGCAGTGTCGTGACGGAATGATCGTCACGATAGCCTTTCACATCGAAGGTAGTTCCCAACGCTTCTATCTCCAGATCATTACAACAGACGATAAAACGTTTTTCCTTGTTTTTCGCCACCTCGAAATAGGCTTCTCCGTCCAAATAGATTTTCCGGTCGGATTTATTATACTCCGCATCATAAGAAAGATGAGTGGCCGAATTTAACCAGACTTTCGTTCCATCAGGCAAAGTCAGATTCGCTTTCTGTCCATAATCTACGGCCATCATGAAAGGGTCTTGTGATACCTTATTTATATGTTCTACCCCAAAGTAAGTGGCCAGTCCCAAACAAACCGGTAATAAGATAGTGGCTGCCACCTTATATATAATAGGTTGCCAGCGCCGTTTCTTCGGAGACAGTATCTTGGGCTCATCCAAATTCCTCTGCAGATGGTTCCACATTTCTTCTTCCACTGTCTTATCGATTTCGACGGCTGCTTCTTTCCACATTTGCTCGCAAAGCAGATTAAACTCATTACGAATTCCGGGTTTACGAATCCATTCAATAAGTATCCTTCTTTCTTTAGAAGAGGCCTCCTTTTTGAAGAATTTTTCCAATAGTACTATGTAATCGTGTTGCTCCATAATTTTCCTGTTCTATTTATACTAGTCTTGAGAGACAGAAAAGGACTACAGGGAAATCGAAATAATTCAGATATTAACTTTTATTAAAACTTATGTATTAGATATCATGTAAGAAGAGAGAGATTGAAAAGGCAATTATTCCCAGTTTGTCACGCAAGAAATCCAAAGAACGGTGTACCTGCGTGGCAACAGTCTTTTCCGAGATATTCAACTGATCGGCTATCTCACGATAGTTCAACCCTGATTTCCAGTAAAGCATAAAAACTTCCCGGCGCGCTGGAGGCAGTTCTTCTAAAAGTTTCAGGATATATTCTTCCAAAAACAAATAATCCAGTTCTTCATCTATCTCTACGGATTCGTCAGATGACTCATTCGCAAGCCTGTCTACATAATTTTGAAGCAGAAGTTCGCGCCTTACATAATGATATACCATGTTTTGGGATATTTTAAAAAGATAGCCGTCAAAATTCCCTTCCAAATCGATATTAAGCCGCTTCTCCCAAATATGGAGAAAAATATCTTGTGTGATATCTTTCGCCACCCCGGCATTGCTCACCATAGAAAGGACAAAATTATAAATGCGGGCATTGTATCCACGATACAATGCTTCAAAAGCATTTTTATTTCCTTCTTTCAATAATTGAAGTTGCTGGGTGGTAATCATTATAAAATAAGGTTAAATCATATATCGATTCAAAAATAGCGAAATAACTAAATTAACAGATAAAGTATTTATTGAAATTTCAATAAATTAATATTATAGCACCTAAAAAAAATAGGATATAAATACATATCAGATTATAACTTCAGCCATTTTGCTATAAAATTAATAGAAATTACCAACAAGAGACTACAATATATAACTTTTATTCCTACATTTGCAGCCAAATGATAACTTATTAATAAAAAATACAGATACTATGGCTAAAATAACCAAAGAAGCCGCTTTGCTCTATCACTCACAGGGCAAACCTGGTAAGATCGAGGTAGTCCCTACCAAACCGTATAGTACACAAACAGATTTAGCACTCGCATACTCTCCCGGTGTGGCAGAACCTTGCCTCGAAATTGAGAAGAACCCACAAGATGCATACAAATATACTGCGAAAGGTAACCTTGTTGCTGTTATTTCCAACGGTACAGCCGTACTCGGACTAGGTGACATAGGCGCATTGAGTGGCAAACCGGTAATGGAAGGCAAAGGCCTGCTCTTCAAAATCTATGCTGGCATTGACGTATTCGATATCGAAGTCAATGAAAAAGACCCGGAAAAATTCATTGCAGCCGTAAAGGCTATCGCTCCCACCTTCGGCGGTATCAACCTCGAAGACATCAAAGCTCCGGAATGCTTTGAAATCGAACGCCGTCTGAAAGAAGAACTGGATATCCCTGTGATGCATGACGACCAGCATGGTACCGCTATCATCTCTAGTGCCGGATTGGTAAACGCACTGCAAGTAGCCGGAAAGAAAATCGAAGATGTAAAAATCGTTGTGAACGGTGCCGGTGCATCTGCCGTGTCTTGCACTAAACTGTATGTGTCACTGGGTGCACGTCTCGAAAATATTGTCATGGTGGACAGTAAAGGCGTTATCAGCAAAACACGTACTGACCTGAACGAACAGAAGAAATATTTCGCAACCGACCGCACGGACATACATACACTGGCAGAAGCCATCAAAGGTGCAGACGTATTTCTCGGCCTGTCAAAAGGAAACGTATTGAGTCAGGATATGGTACGTAGCATGGCTCCTATGCCTATCGTATTCGCGTTGGCCAACCCGACTCCGGAGATTTCCTACGAAGACGCTATGGCAGCCCGCCCCGATGTATTGATGGCAACCGGACGTTCCGACTATCCGAACCAGATAAATAATGTAATCGGCTTCCCGTATATCTTCCGTGGCGCATTGGACACTCATGCCAAAGCCATCAATGAAGAAATGAAGATTGCGGCCGTACACGCTATCGCCAATCTGGCAAAACAGCCGGTACCCGATGTTGTTAACGCGACCTACCATGTAAACAACCTTTCCTTCGGTCCGGAATACTTCATCCCGAAACCGGTAGACCCACGCCTCATCACAGAGGTGTCTTGCGCTGTAGCAAAAGCTGCGATGGAAAGTGGAGTAGCCCGTACGGAAATCAAGGACTGGGACGCATACTGTGTACATCTGCGCGAATTAATGGGTTACGAATCCAAACTGACCCGCCAACTATATGATACTGCCCGCCGCAACCCGCAACGTGTCGTATTTGCAGAAGGAATCCACCCCAATATGCTGAAAGCTGCCGTTGAAGCAAAATCGGAAGGTATCTGTCATCCTATCTTATTAGGAAACGATGAGGCTATCGGAAAATTAGCAGAGGAACTGGATCTGAGTCTGGAGGGTATCGAGATTGTAAATCTCCGCCATCCGGACGAGTCGGAACGCCGCGAACGTTATGCCCGTATTTTAGCCGAAAAACGTGCACGCGAAGGCTTTACTTATGAAGAAGCCAACGATAAAATGTTCGAGCGCAACTACTTCGGTATGATGATGGTAGAAACCGGAGACGCCGATGCGTTCATCACCGGACTTTATACAAGATACAGCAACACAATCAAGGTTGCCAAAGAAGTGATCGGCATCCAACCGGGATTCAAACATTTCGGAACCATGCACATACTGAACTCCAAGAAGGGTACTTACTTCCTGGCAGATACATTAATTAACCGCCACCCCGATACCGACACATTGATTGATATAGCCAAGCTGTCCGACAAAACAGTCCGTTTCTTCAACCATACTCCGGTAATGGCCATGCTGTCTTACTCTAATTTCGGTGCTGATACAACAGGAAGCCCTGTAAAAGTGCATGAAGCCGTAAACTATATGCAGAAAGAGTATCCGGAATTGGCTATCGACGGTGAAATGCAGGTAAACTTCGCCATGAACCGCGAATTGCGTGATACCAAGTATCCGTTCACCCGTCTGAAAGGAAAAGATGTAAATACATTGATTTTCCCGAACCTGAGTTCAGCGAATGCCGGTTACAAACTGCTGCAAGCAATGGATCCGGATACGGAATTTATCGGCCCTATCCAAATGGGATTGAACAAACCAATCCATTTCACCGATTTCGAGAGCTCTGTACGTGACATCGTTAATATTACAGCTGTAGCGGTAATTGACGCTATCGTAGACAAGAAGAAAAAAGAAGGCTAATGAGAAGACCGTTATCCAAATCACAAATAGTTTGCATCAGCCTGCTTTGGTTGGCGCTTTGCTATTTAGTCCTCACAAAAGCCGAACGAATTGATGGAATAACAGTAGTAATGCTTGTCATTTCGGCAGCATTAGTATTCATTCCTGTTTATAAGTCGATAAAAAGGAATAAATAAATATCTTTTTTTCCATTTTTAATGCGATAAAATATCAAATTTGATATTTTATCGCATTTTTCTTTATAAAATGTTTGCTAGTTTAATTTTTATCTTTACTTTTGCAACCGCATAAGAGAAATAGATAATCGAATTTTAAACAACCAATAAAAGAAAAAAAGATTATGAATGCAGCAAAGGTATTAGACGATCTGAAAAGAAGATTTCCCAATGAACCGGAGTATCATCAGGCAGTAGAAGAAGTACTTTCTACTATTGAGGAAGAATACAACAAACACCCTGAGTTCGATAAAGTAAACTTGATCGAACGTTTGTGTATCCCTGATAGAGTATATCAGTTCCGCGTGACTTGGATGGATGATAAAGGTAACATTCAGACTAACATGGGTTACCGTGTTCAACATAACAACGCGATTGGCCCGTACAAAGGCGGTATCCGTTTCCACTCATCCGTGAATCTTTCTATCTTGAAGTTCCTTGCCTTTGAACAGACATTCAAAAACTCACTGACTACATTGCCTATGGGTGGCGGTAAAGGTGGTTCCGACTTCTCTCCCCGTGGTAAATCAAACGCAGAAGTAATGCGCTTCGTGCAAGCTTTCATGTTGGAATTGTGGCGTCACATCGGTCCTGAGACGGACGTTCCTGCTGGTGATATCGGTGTAGGTGGCCGCGAGGTAGGTTTCATGTTCGGTATGTACAAGAAACTGACTCACGAGTTCACTGGAACATTCACAGGTAAAGGCCGCGAATTCGGAGGTTCACTGATTCGTCCGGAAGCGACAGGTTACGGTAACATTTACTTCCTGATGGAAATGCTGAAAACCAAAGGTACTGACTTGAAAGGTAAGACTTGCTTGATTTCCGGTTCCGGTAACGTTGCTCAATACACCGCAGAAAAGGTTCTTGAACTCGGCGGTAAGGTTCTGACTATGTCTGACTCTGACGGTTACGTCTATGATCCGGACGGTATCGACCGTGAGAAACTGGATTACATCATGGAATTGAAGAATCTGTATCGTGGCCGTATCCGTGAATACGCAGAAAAATATGGCTGCAAATATGTAGAAGGTGCTCGTCCTTGGGGTGAGAAAGCAGATATCGCTCTGCCTTCTGCAACTCAGAATGAATTGAATGGTGACGATGCTAAGAAATTGGTTGCTAACGGTGTGATAGCTGTATCCGAAGGTGCTAATATGCCTTCTACTCCGGAAGCTATCCGCGTATTCCAAGAAGCCAAAATCCTTTATGCTCCGGGTAAAGCTGCCAATGCAGGTGGTGTATCAGTATCCGGTCTTGAAATGACTCAGAACTCTATCAAACTGAGTTGGAGCTCTGAAGAAGTAGACGAGAAGTTGAAGAGCATTATGAAGAATATCCATGCAGCTTGCGTTCAATACGGTACTGAAGCTGACGGATACGTAAACTATGTGAAAGGTGCTAACGTAGCCGGATTCATGAAGGTTGCCAAAGCAATGATGGCACAAGGTATCGTATAATCAGCCACAGATATAAATAAGCTATAGTTAAAAACTCCCGCCTTCCGAAAGGAAGAACGGGAGTTTTTTTATCAATAAATAAGATAAAAAGCACAAAAAGAATTGTCGGTATAGCGCAAATAGTTATCTTTGTAATACTCAAGTACATAAAAGAAAGGAACAGATCATGAAAACGTTTGATGTAAATATACACTTAGCTGATTATTATTTTTCTATCCTCAATTCTCTGAGTGATAAAGCAAAGTTGTATTTGGTGAATAAACTAACAGAATCCTTAATAAATAGTGCTGATAAAACTGAAAAAATTAAAGAAGCTGAGAAAGATAATGCTTTCCATAAATTGGCTGGCATATGGGCTAACGATCCGGATATTGACAGAATAGAGAAATCTGTCTTGACAGGGCGAAGAAGTAATAAGACACGTAACCTGATACCATTTGACGAATGACCAAATATTTATTAGACACAAATATTTGTATATTCTTCCTGCAAGGAAAATATAACGTTCCTGCACGTATAAAAGAAATAGGACGAAAAAACTGTTATATTTCAGAAATAACAGTGGGAGAATTATTGTATGGTGCTGTATGTAGTAGCAAAAAAGAAGAACATCTCGCCCAAGTCAACGAATTTGTAAACTTGTTTGTTGTCCTGCCTATTTATCCAATATTACCATTTTTTGCTGAATCTAAAGCAGAATTGCGCAAACAGGGACAGTTAATTGATGATTTTGACATATTAATCGGAGTCACAGCAGTAGCCAATAAAATGACTCTAGTTTCAGAAAACCTAAAGCATCTATCACGTATTCCCAACATTAAGACAGAGAATTGGATAATGAGAAAATGATAACATAGAGTACCACAAGAGTTTCCACCGAATCCCTTTCACATTTTATGCACAAGCAACTTGTACGGCACCCGAATCTCAGTATACATGAGTCCCGGGTGTCGTCACAACTATCTTTGCAATAAAAGGTACGCACTATTACAGTTCACAACCGGAAGGAATACATTGAATAAGAGATAAAACTAATCATCATAGTCATATTCCAAACTAAAGTCATCCACCCAAAGAGTAGCACCTTCCCCTCCAGTGAAATAATCGCCATACTTGCTGGCAGAACATACGACCAGAAGATATTTCGGTTTACGATTAACTGCTCGATATTCCAGTTCTAATTCAAGCTTTTGATATTCACTTACCGTCCTTCCTGTATTAAATTCAGCATAGGCAATCACATGAGAATCATTCTTATCAAACAGTTTCCTTTCAGAATATTTAGTATAAACTCCTACCGGACTATCCCAATCACCTAGTGCTATATATATAGCACAAGTATCAGGCTTACCTTTATAAGAAACAAAACGTTTATAATCAAGCGGGGCATTCTTCTCACTCGGCAAATTATCAATCGGAGCCGTTGTATACTTATAATACGCTTTCAACTTTGTAGGTCTTGCCGTAAACGGTTTACCAAATTCCAACTTTCCATTTGTACCTACCGTTTCTAAGTATTTGCCGACATACAAGTTACCTGCTGCAAACTTTCCGATCCCTACCAAACCTACAAATTTAGAAGACAGTTTTGCAGCCTGTCCTTTTCCATTCCAAGTTTCACTAGTCGGTACAGAATTACTATCCCCCATTTTAGTTGCTCCCTTATTACCTGTATCCCATATCTGCTCACCATTTTCAGCCCATGGATTCCAGACTTTATCAACTTGGTGCCAATTATCCAAAGAACCTCCTAGCAATACTACCGCTTCTCCCGTTGTAAAAGTTAGAATTTCGCCATATTTATCGTTAGCAACTGCACGGCAATTATAAGCGGTAGAAGCTTTCAAATGGGGAACGCGTGCGGTGAAAGTTCCCCCATTTACCGTTATATAAGCCTCATCCACAGTTTTCCATTCTCCTGTTGAGACCTCACTGATTTCAAATCCGAAAACAGCCCCTTTCTTCCCTTGTCCGGACAGCCACACCACATTTGTCCAAGCATCAGCCGAAGACGTAACAACGTCATCACTAGTAGGCGACACATATAAAGTCCAAACCTCCGTTATGTCGTGATAGCTCACAGTGACCGTCTGGCCGGACATAAAATCATGCAAAGCCGAGTAATCCGGCGCCATCGTACATCCTTCAGGACCTAGTTTCAGATCCTCTATTTGAATAGTACGCAGGCTAGTAGAAGTGGTCACATAAGCTACCACTAAACGATTTTCAACATCAAATATGGGCTCTCCAATCTGATCATTTACGACAAACCGACGTTCTATCGTCTGTCGGGCAACAATTGTCCATTCATAATCTTGATATAAAGACAGAGTAACCTTTCGAGGCTTTGTCAAATCCAGAACTGAATTAACTGCCAAATCGGTTTTAGCTCCCTCTGTTAGTTCAAGCTTTGTAACTTTCACCTTTTTCAGGTTAACAGTTTCATCCAAATTCAATGTTATCGTATTGGTTTCCGTATTAATAATAGCATTACCGGATTGACCTTCCACAACAATATCTAAAAACTGTAACTTAACGACCGGATAATCTATATCATTCTCTATGCATGATGTAATTAACAACATCATCCCCACCATTAAGCCATTTATATATATTCTTCTCATACGTTTCTAAAATTACATACAAAGAGTAATACCAATGTTGATATTAAACAGATTAATCTTGAAGTTAGCGCCACTGCTCCTCCGCTTACCAGTTTCTCCCAAATTATTCTTCTGCTTCTCTACCCGGTACTTAAATCCGACAACTCCAAATGAGACTTCAGCGCATACATTCTGCATAATAAACACCGCCAAACCCGGATTTATCCCCAAATGAAGTTCATTTAACGTCGTTTCCGTTCGTTTCAAATTATCTCCCGTTCCACGAGAAAAACTAGATGTACCTCTATTATAAGAAAGAGTAGTTTCATTAAATAAACCGAAACGCTTACCGTGATCCAAGCCGACATAAGAACGGTGAAAGACTGCAGCCGAATAGGTATCTTCCGCATAACGCATATCTTTCAAAGAAACATCCAAATCTTCAACTGCAAGGGAAACATTATCCAATTGAGCAATTGTATGGTTATATCCCAACTTCATACCTACTACCAAATTGTCCCGAATTGCATAGCCCCAGAAAGGCTTGACGGAGAAGGTACGGAAGTTACAATCAAAATCTTTCAGAATAGAAAACAATAACCGACTGTCGTCACTATCAAAATTGACATACGAGAAAGTCAAACCTCCAATCCATTTACCTTTCGGAATGAAACGGTAATTTTTGATTCCGCGATCAAAACGTCCGATAGCTCTCGTATGAATAATATCTGTTGAATCCAGCAGTTCTTCGTATTCCTCCTTCAGAAGAAAAACAGTATCACGAACAATAACCCTTTCGACAATTAAAGAATCCCTTCCATCCATCGTACGGAGAGTATCGCGTTGCTGTGCCTGTATACCCGGTATCCCGACCAACAAGCCCAATATACATATATATAATACTTTGTACATTTTCATTTATAAATAAAAGGCAATTCCCAAGCCGATAGAAAACAAATTAATTTTAAAATTAGCGCTACTAGACGACCGTTCACCAACATAGACTTGATCTGTAGTTTGTTTCACCTTACTAAAGTTCAACCCAAGCACACCAATACTAACTTCTACCGCCGTATAGTTATTAATAAAAGCTACAATACCGGGAGCTACACCAATGCTGAAATCTGTAGTTGTAGAATAGGTTCCGGTAACGGAATCACCTCCCTTATTTACTACTTTCGACTGGCTTCCCCCCATTCCCAATTGTGTCTCACTAAAGAGTGCAAAACGTTTGCTACTTCCCAATGTCACATAATTACGGAGAACAGCCATTGCTGAATACGAATGTTTCAACTGATAAAGATCGTCTACGTCAAACTGATTTTCTTCATCCAAATTGATAGACAATCCATCCAACTTTGTTAATGTCCGTCCATAGGCAAAACGCCCTCCGGCAGCCATATTATCTTTAAACGCATAACAGACCATCGGACTGACTTTAAAAGTATACCCATCAGAATTAAATCCATCAAGTACCAAAAACTGATAGTTCTGCTCATTATGTTCCGAATATGAAACTGAGCTACCTACAATCCACTGTCCCTTAGGTATAAAGGTTCCCAATTTAATATCTCTTTTGAAGTCTTGCGCCCGAACACTGAATATGCCTAAAAACACAAGTGACAAGATAAAAGCTATTTTTTTCACGTATTTTATTTTATTCGTAAATCAATTCCAAATCATCCAACCACATCGTACTGCCTGTACTTCCAGCAAAGAAATCACCATACCGACTGGAAGAAGCGACCACAACAATGCTAGTAGGTTTACGAAGTCTATTTTCTGATGAATACTCCAATTCTATTGTAAACTCTATCAATCCGTTTCCTCCGATTGAAGCCATAAAGACTTTTTCTCCATAAGTTATAATATTCTTGTCTGAAGGATCAAACAGTTCTTCCGATTTCGTTCTTATAATATAAGGATAAGACTTTCCTGTTTTAGGTTCTGTTTCCTTTTCTTTATCTGATAAAGCTACATAAATAATTCCCTGATCCTGAGAGCCAATAGCTATCTTATCCCCATTATCGACTTTGCCCGAGATATAACGAACATAACCATGCAAAGCCTTAGGGCGGGAAAAGAAATCACGTCCAAAACCTAACACTCCATCAGTACCATCTGTATCCAAATATTCTCCTGCAAACAGATTTCCTGCTGCAAACTTTTCATAAAAAGGTGGTATTCCAACCGATGTCGAACTCAATTTTATCGACTGAGTTCCTTTAACATAAAAATCTGTACTATTAGTCGTAACATTTACACCTACTGTTGCAGACCCATGATTACCACTATCCCAAAACATAGCTTCATTGTTCCTATCATAGATCAAGAGCACTTTTCCATCTGTCGACCAGTTTTCAAAACTACTATTTGGCAACTGCGCAGCTTCTTCCGTTGTAAACGAGCAAACCACAGCCGAAGGAATATTACCGGCCAATGCTTGATACTGATATTCTGTACCGTCTTCCAATCCAGTAAGTTTTGTTGTAAAAGTTACTCCATCTTCCCCTTTTACCGCCTCTACATTAGTCCAATTACTTTCGCCTTTCTTCCGGTAATTAAAGCTCAAGGGTTCCGTTGTCTCATGTATGATTTCTCCTCTCAATTCGGCTCTTGAACTCCATACGTCTCCCACTACTACATCCTTTGTTAGAACAGAAGCGTTAGAAACAACGATTGACAAAATCCCGGTATTGCTCAACCCTTCCGCATCAATCGCACTCAAAGTAAAAGCATAGGAAGTTTCTGCGGTTGTCATCTTTCCAACCAAAGAAGATGTCAATGTCAATGTCAACACCCCAGCTTTTGTAGTCTCATCAAAAGCAGAAACAATCTGCAGTCCATTAGCGGCTAAAGCAGATATTTCATCTTCATCAAGATTAGCCAATTGAAGCGTATTACTCGAAAATCCCCATTCGGTCAGTTTATCACAGGTAAGAGTAGCCTCCGTTAAAGCTGAAGTGACCGCTATTTTAAAAGAGAGTTCACTAGCCGCATTCAAAGCATATATATAAGGTGTACCAAAATCAAAGCCTACTCCTCTAAAAGACGGACGTTGCTTAACCTCCACCTCATCTTCTATCGTCTCCAAAGGAGTCTCGTCCACAGTCACTTGCAAACTAGCACCGCCATCTTCAATATCATCCACAAAATTCAGCTTGAAAGTATAGTGCGTAGCTGATTCTGCCAAAACTTCACCTTCTTTCTCAAATTCTTTTTCATTCTGCAACACTCCGGTAAACTTCCACTTCAACGAACTGTCCCCCTCAGACAACATATAATAACCTATAGCACCGACATTCTCCTGCGTAAAGTCCAATGAACCGAACTTTGTGTATACGGTCATCGTATAATTCTTAAATAATTCGTTCACATTATCACTGAAACTTACTGTAGACAATACATTGGCAATACTGCATTTCACATTCTGCTCCGTCACAGTTCCATTCGTTATCTCGAACGGAGCCATCCCTTTATAATAAGTTTTATCAAAAGAAGCAGAGACCGAATCTCCTGCGGTAACCTTAACATTATAGGATCCTGACTTCAATTGTAGCTCTTCGGGTACTTCAGAAAGTCCTTTATAATAACGAATCAGCCCCTTGCCATTATAAAGGCGAACCTCACAATTCTTTTCCAACTCCGCCTGTTCATCATCGGTCACAGTGCGCGAAGTTACTACTTTAATGGACGAATCCACGTTGACTTTCATACGTAGTATTCCCTCTCCGTCCAAACGTTCTGTTTCCGTACATCCATTTAACAGCACATACGTCAGAAACACCAATATATAGTAAGCGTTCCTCATCCTTATTCTCCTTCCGCTACCGAAATCAATGTTAATGTTTTCTCTACACTATTTCCGGACTGGTCGATAGCCGTAATAATAAATTTGTGAGTAGCCGGACCATAAATGCCAAGTAGTGGCGTGAATTTAGTAATATCAAACTTCAAAGTCGTTTTGCCCAAAACCTGGTCACCTACAGGAAAGCCTAATGATTCCAATCCCGTTCTCAAATCTCCCGGATAGGCCAAATCAAATTCAGAAGCCAGTCCAACTTCCTCCAATAGCTCCGGAGTCAATGTTTCCGAATCAATCTTCACTTTCAGATTCGAGAATCCATTCTCCGCTTCAATGTTTACAACCACCGTAATACCAATCAGATTTCCACCTTCATCTCTCTTGATAGGCACATCCAAACTCTCATCGATATCGAACCCGTCTCCCACAATAGTCGGCGCTTTTCCGCTAGGCGTAGGCGGATTCGGATCTATTATCGTTTCTTCTTCCTCTCTATTTGTAAATCCTTTCTCTATTACTGTACACGTTGCAACAATCACTAGTTTGAGTTTAGTGAATCCTCCCTCAATATAGCCATCATCATTGACATACTTCAAATAGAATTTTATGAGACGATGTTGACCAGGCTTTACATTCTTAATCGGATAAGGCACTTCCCTTGCCACCCCATCAATAGTTCCGGTCATCACCGCTTTCATAATATTATTGCCATCTGCATTCGACTTGAAATATCCATTTCTGGTTTCGTCATACGCAAATGCTAAGGAAGCGTCTCCCACAGTAACAATGGTTTTCACATCCTCGCCCATCACTTCTTTCAACTTATCATCGTATGTCACAGACACCTTGATATTATTCAACTTACATACCAATGGTTCCAAGTCCTTTACTTTATTAGCCTCAATAGTGAAAGATTCTTCGGCATAATAAAAAGGAACTTCAAACTCTGCCGGTTGCACCTCATGCGACAAAGCTTGTACTGTATAGCTTCCTACTCTAAGAGTAAATATCTCAGGCAACTCGCTATATTTCCATTCACATACCAGATTTTGTTCCGCATCGTAAATACGAATCAAATAATTATCCGTATTTACTTCGGACGCACGAGTGATAGGAGTAGAAGAGGAAACTTCAACCGACAAGCCTTTCAAGGAAGCCAGATTCACAGAACCCTCACCCAATTCTACTGTATCATTATCCATCTTCTCACGATCGCAAGCTGTAAAAGAAAGAATTACTGCCAATGCGATAAACAGTATGTATGTTACCTTTTTCATATTTCGTTGTTTTAATAAAGCAATTTTACATCATCAATTCTTAAACGACTACCGACATGTGCCTTCCAATTATTATTTACACCATCTAATATCATTGAAACATTCTTTCCAACCTCTGGTTGTTCTTTTGTAGAAGATACAAAACTTATATAAAAATGAGTAGCTTTAAGCTCCTTATTCGTATAATTAACAGGAATAGAAATATATTTCCAATCAGTTTGCGATTTACTTTCTTTATAGCTTATATTACCCAATGAAACTTCTTTACCACCATTTCTATTTAGTACTTCTAATCGTACTTCAAATTCATCTGTCCCATAAGGTATATATTGATAATAAAATTCCAATGAAGAAGGTCGCGAATTAAACGGACGACCATAAGATATTATTTCAGAACTGCCATCCCATGTATAGTCACCAATAAATAAACGACCAGACATACAACTTCCTGAATAACAAATATCCGCTGTATTTGAGTATCCATTACCAGAACCCATTGATCTTATTTCTGCACATTTCTTTCCTCCATGAGCATATGAACCAGACAAATAGCTCACAGCAGAAGTAGAATTATGAGATACAGGATAAGCCAAACCACCAACTCGTGGCCATTCTGTACTTCTCAGATTATTAGTCGCCCACCAAGGTTCTCTCTCGCCTTCATTATATGGATAATAAGTATACCAATAATGATTTTGAAACCATTTATTCACTTTGTCTGTCTTCAAATACCACTCATCAAACCCTGCATTTGGTACTTGCAATGCGACTTCTGTTGTCAAAGACACAGTTGCCGTTGCTCCATTATTACATTCAGCCTTTACTTGATAAATTCTATTTTCCTTTTCTTGTCTTTCAGGCAAGCCTGTCATTTCAGCGACACCATCATCATTCACTTTACATCTAGCCACTACCCAATCAGCTCCTACTTCAAAATACTGAAGTGTCATATTGTTTTTTAAATAATCCAATTCATCTGCATCATTATATATAAGGTGTATCATAGCCTTTGTTGCCCAACAATCAGAATCTGAAACTTCCATACTAAAGGAGAACGGTTTCACATTGACTACCAATTCTTTAATACGGTTACCACAACTTACTTTCATCGGCAAATCTTTGCCTATCATAAATGGTAATTCTATAGTTACCTGATGATTAATACCTTCCGAAGTTACTATATCTGACGGAACTACATCTACCCATACATCATTCTTTTGGTATTGATATTTCACCGTAGACAAGTCTCCATTCAAAGTCACAGGAAGTATAAATGAAGTCGCATTTACAGGAAGTAATTCTTCCACAGTCCCTACTGCAAACTGATTATCCTGCACGTTCACCTTTATGACTTCATCAACAGCATTGACTCTTCCTGCCTTATCAGTCACCACAAGAGAAAAAGAGACTTCACCATCATCACTCAATAAATAGGGTATTACCTCAGCAAAATCCAACGTAGCCATCTTTTCCACATTAGTACTCAATCCCCGCATGGACAAGCCTAATGATTTCAATTTCTCTAATGTTTCTCCGGCGAGATTGACCAAATCTACAGAAGTCGGCCAACCTTGTGCAAGTAAAGAAGGCGATACCGTAGTCAACACACACTTTTTAATCCCATTACGTGCAGTAACAAGCGTAGAAAGAGGAAAAATCGTACTACCCTCTTTCACATCCTGCACCACACCGGATTCATATCCGGAACGAGTAAAAAATGGAGGTTGTATGTTCAATGCTTCATCAGAGACATCTATTTCCACCGGCTTCTCCACAGTAGTTTTGTCAAATGAAATCTTCAATGTAGCGCTCCCCGCATCCACATCCAATTTTATATGATAAAACTCACGAGGCTTGGCCTCATCAATTTCCCCAACTTCCCACTTGGCAGTCTGCCCGTTCTGATTCACGACATCGGCATATATAGTAATAACGCCCGGCTTCACATAAGCCGCACGCACTTCATCTTTAACAAAAGTAATAGAACTTCCGCCATCAGACTGGATGACAGTAGAATAATCAGAAAAGTACTTTTTAAATGCATCTGTGTATTCCACAGACAGTTTCACATTCGTCAAATAGCAGGTGATACTAGCTTCAACAGTCTCATCATCTTCCACCGTAATTTCTTGCGTTCCCTCATAATAAGGAGATTCAAAGCCCTCTTTTTCCGGATTACCGCAATACGCTTTCAATGTATAAGTCCCCACCGGAACAACAGCATATTTAGGAAACTCGCTAAATTTATCCCACGAAGTTTTAACGACATTTCCATCCATCAAAGCAATCGTAAAGTCTCCAACATCAGGTACTAAATCATCTTCCTCTGTATTCTCTTCTCCACTATCACCGGCCTCAGCACGTGTAGTGGTAGCGTCAATGACATCCTGACTAGTAGCCAGATTCAAAGCAAGCATACCTGTTGCCATATTGGATCGCTTTTGTTCGCTTTCACAAGCAGACAGTACTATTGCCATCAACAACAATACTCTAAAAACTTTTCTCATATTGGTTTATATCTCTAAATTAGTCCGGAATAAATATATCTATTTCTCCTTGTGACATCTTCTTTTGTACTTTTCCTCTCTAAAACTTTGCGCAAAAGTACAGTTTTCTTTCTTTATAATAAAGTATCCAAAGAAAGATTTATCCCGAAATCTGAAAATGAGAACACAATTTGTTTGCTTGACCTAAAAAAAAGACCATAATTTTAAGCATACACAAAAGATTTCCGCTTTTTAGATGAAAAACAGAACGTTTCCATCTCATGTTTCAAATAAAAACCTACTTATTCAAACAAAAAGAGATTAAAAATTCATCCAATCCAACATGATCAATTCTAGGAAAAGAAAAATGTACTGCAAATATTTCATAGAAACAATGCACCGATTCATACTAAAAAAGTATTTTTCATCTCTCATATCTCTCATAAAAACAGCATAAACATCAGATTACCAAACAATTACATTATGAGAGATCTTTTTTTATTATACATCTCTCATACTTTCGCCCCGCATCTCTCATGCTTTCTCGCTATATCTCTCATACTTTCGCCTTACACCTCTCATCGTAAGCCGTATTTTGCAAAACAACTAATGGGATTTTATATAAATACTACCGTTTAATCTCTTGTTTTTCAGCATATAACATCATATTTTCTACAAGATATCACAACCGTTCCACTACAGTAGATAGTTCTGTGCACTAATGTGAACAGTTCCGTTCACTAGAGTACACAAAACTGTTCACTAGAGTGGAACGGTTATGATGTTGGTAAAATAATCCAAAAACAAAGGCTAAATATACCAACAACATAAGTAAACTGACATATAAACCACTATTAAATTAGAGACAGAAAACACGATGAAAAAGGTCAGTGAAACCTATACAACAATCTATATCCCAGTTCCGGGATATTATGAGAGATGAATCGAGAAAGTATGAGAGATGCAGGGTTCTATACTCCCGGCATCAGCACCACCCCAAGTTTCTTCTTTCCATCCATCTTGACCACTATCGGTTTCTCAAAGCGGACATGGCGGAGGAACTTCGTTTCTTCCACAGCCGGTTGTGCATTGAGGAACTCTTGGTTGTAGACACCATCATTCATAAAGGCATTGATCGTGAAGTAACCCACTCCGAACGAGGTAAGATTCTGGAAGAAATGCGTGCCCTGACTAGGATCAACGCGGTAATTGGTCAGTCCCGCCTCCACTATCACACGGGCTGCCGAGATGTGCGGCCACTTCACCGGAATACCCAGCCACGTGTCGCTGCTTCCCCAACGTCCGGGACCGACAAGCACATAGTTCTTCCCCTCGTTCAAAAACTGCTGATTGATCTTTTCTATCTCCCAAGCAATAGCCTGATTATTGGAAGCACTGTAGCCGTCCGTCTTCACATAGACAACATCCTGAATCTCGTTCATAATGCCATGTCCCAGCGAATTATACGAGCGAAGAATCACCTCATCATCCGGTATATCGTTCAAATCCTCATCCAGCATCTCCTTGCTATCCACAATCGGACGGATCTGCAAAAGATAGAAAGTACCCGTCTTATCCTGATCACGACTTAACGTTGCCGCAAACTCAATCTCAACCGGACGACGCATCTCCTGCTCCCCGTATTTCAAAACCAACTGCAAAATACGAGCCAACGGGAAAACATCATGTTGCAGGATATTAGCAAACGTGATCACCTTGCGTCCTCCCGGATACAAACCATCCCGGATTATCTGGTCGTACGGGTCGTATGTAGAAGCGATATACTGCAAAGCACCGTCATTTTCCGCCTCTTTCACATGAAGTTTCAACAGATTAAAGCCGTCATCGATCGAAAAGTCATGCCCTGCATTCTTCAAGTCCAACGCATAGAAACGGGTCTGAGTCTCTTTCAAAGCTATTTCCATCTCGCTGGTCTGTAACACCTGATTGGGATGATAAGGAGAAAAACGAAGCGTCATACCGCCATCCACAATATATTTTCCCAATCCAAGAGCCAGATTCACCGTTCCTTCCTCCGCCTTTTCATCACCCAGCGGATAATAATTGAGCGAGCGTGCCACACCGGACATGGAAGGATAATAACGTTCTCCGTATTGGTTACCAACGACTTCCTGCAAGATGACAGCCATCTTTTCCTGGTCTATCACGTTCGACGTAGCTTGCATATAAGCCTTGCTGTCACGGAAGTATACCGAAGCATACACTCCCTTGATGGCATCGGAAAGCATACGCAGCATCTCATAGCGGTCGTCCAGATAAGGAATCATATACGTATTGTAAATCCCCGCAAACGGCTGATAATGGGAATCTTCCAACAGAGACGAAGAACGGATGGCAATCGGTGACTTCACCACATCAAAGAAAGTAAAGAAGTCTTCCACCAACCGGTCCGGCAACTTCGCTTTCAGGAAATACCTCAGAATCAAATCATCATCCGCATCCGAAAGGGCAATCTGATACAGATTGTTCGTGTCCATAAACTCATCGAACACATCCGTACAAAGCACCACCGTCTTGGGAATGGCTACCCGTGCATTCTCAAACTCATCAAACTCCGGATGACGCTTCACCATATTATCTATGAAAGCCAGTCCGCGCCCTTTACCTCCGAGCGAACCGTCACCGATACGCGCGAAATTGGAATAACGGTCGAAACGGTCCCGTTTAAAGACGGCAACGACTCCCTGATTCTTCATCTTGCGATATTTCACGATCGCCTCAAAAATGATGCGGCGATGGGCGTCCACATCCTGAAGACTGCTCCATGTAATCGGTTTCAAGAACTCCGCCACGGGAAACATAGCCCGCGAATAAAGCCAGCGGGACACATGATTACGGCTAATGTGATATAAGAATGATTCCGCAGGAACGGCAAACAGGATATTCTGCAACTCTTTCAGATTCCGTACACGGGCAATCTCCTCCCCCGTCTCCGGATTACGGAAAACAAAATCACCGAAACCGAAGTTATCGGAAACGATACGGCGCAGGTCGACATCCATCTTCTTGGAATTCTTGTCAATAAAGCTGGCGCCGTATTTTGCCGCATAGGAAGCATTCTCCGACTCGGACGACTGGATAATCAAGGGTACGAACGGATCATTCTTACGTATCTCGGCACATAGCTTGATACCCGCCAGACCGTCTTTCTCTCCCCGCTCCACCTTCGGGAAACGTACATCCGTGATCACCCCCAATATATTATTCTGATACTTACGGTAAATATTCATTGCCTCCTGATACGTACGCGCCAACACGATTTTAGGCCGTCCGCGCATACGAAGCGTACGCTGGTGCGCATTCAAAGCCTCTGTAGAGAACTCCTGACTCTGCTTCAACACGAACTTATACAGATTGGGAAGAATGGAAGAATAGAAGCGAATGCCGTCTTCCACAACAAGTATCAACTGTACTCCTACCTCCTGCACGTCATGCTCCAGATTCATCTTGTCCTCCATCAGCTTAATGATAGAAACCAGCAAATCGGTATTGCCCAGCCAGCAGAAAACGTACTCGAAAGCACTCAGATCCTCATTGATAATCCGTTTGGTAATACCGTGACTGAAAGGAGTCAGAATGACGATAGGAATGTGTTCATATTTCTCCTTGATATGCCGTCCGATGTCGAAACTGTCATTATCTCCCGTACTCGGCATACAAATCACCAGGTCGAATGACATACTTTCCAACTGCGCCAATGCCTCCTCTTCGGTAGACACCTGCGAGAAACGGGGCGGATAACGCAGAGAGAGCGAAGTATATTCATTAAAAATCTTCTCATCGATACGTCCGTCATCTTCGAGCATGAAAGCGTCGTACGGATTGGCTATCAGCAGCACGTTGAAAATTCGCCGGGTCATCAAATTGGCGAACTGGGTATCTTTGAAGTAAAGTTGGTTTAATTTATATTTACTAAGCATAGAATTATTCTCCTTTCTTATACCAAATCGTCTTGTTTCAAAATCACATTTTGCAAAGTTAATTCTTTAAATCTCATTTTCCACCATCTTCTTTATAAAGTTTACTTGTTTATCTCTTATTATTTTGTAGTTTTGTACCAATAAGTTTATTCAAAAAGACTTTTTATTCACATGAAAAAAGTAACTTTATTAATGAGTGGAATCATGGTAATGTCATGCGCTCCCCAACAAAAAAAGCCGGTCTACCCCGAGACGGCAAAAGTAGACACTGTAGACGTGTACTTCGGTACGCAAGTTCCCGACCCTTACAGATGGTTGGAAAATGATACCAGCGCAGCTACCACCGCTTGGGTAGAAGCGCAGAACAAAGTGACAAACGAGTATCTGAGCCAAATACCTTTCCGGGAGAACCTCTTGAAACGGCTGACGGAACTGGCTGATTACGAGAAGATCAGCGCTCCTGTCAAGAAACACGGCAAATATTATTTCAGCAAGAACGACGGTTTGCAGAATCAAAGCGTGTTCTACGTACAAGATTCATTGGACGGCGAGCCTCGCGTGTTCCTCGACCCCAACAAATTGTCGGACGACGGCACAGTGGCCCTCACGGGACTTTATTTCTCACACGACGGCAAATACACCGCGTACACCATCTCGCGAAGCGGCTCCGACTGGTCTGAAATCTACGTGATGGACACCGAAAGCGGCAAGTTGCTCGAAGACCACATCGAATGGGCCAAATTCACCGACGCTGCCTGGCAGGGAGACGGATTCTATTATAGCGCTTACGATGCTCCGACCAAAGGAAAAGAGTTCTCCAACGTGAACGAGAATCATAAGATCTATTACCACAAGATCGGCGAACCCCAATCGAAAGACAAGCTGATTTACCAGAATCCGGCTTATCCGAAACGTTTCTACACCTCCGGCACCAGCGAGGATGAACGTATTCTATTCCTGACCGAATCCGGAGCCGGAAGAGGGAACAACCTGTTCATACGGGATTTGAAAAAGCCCGCCTCTCCTTTCATCCAGCTCACCACTGACCTCGATTACCAATATTACCCAATTGAAGTAATCGGCGACCGGATTTATATCTACACCAACTACGGCGCACCGAAAAACCGGATTATGGTGGCGGACATCAACCATCCGAAACTGGAAGATTGGAAAGAACTCGTGCCCGAATCGGAAGCAGTGCTCTCCAACGCGGAAGTGATCGGTGGCAAACTGTTCCTCACATACGACAAAGACGCCTCCAATCACGCATACGTTTACGACCTCGACGGCAAGCAATTGCAGGAAATCGAACTGCCCTCGCTCGGTTCGGTAGGATTCAGTGGCAACAAGGATGACAAGGAATGCTTCTTCGGATTTACCTCGTTCACCATTCCCGGCGCTACCTATAAATATGATATGGACAAGAACAGCTACGAACTGTACCGTGCCCCGAAAGTGCAGTTCAACTCGGACGACTTCGTAACGGAACAGGTGTTTTTCCCCAGCAAGGACGGTGTGAAGATTCCGATGTTCCTTACTTATAAGAAGGACTTGAAGAAAGACGGCAAAAATCCGGTATTCCTCTACGGGTACGGAGGTTTCGGTATCAGTCTCAATCCGGGCTTCAGCTCCAACCGTATCCCGTTCCTCGAAAACGGCGGTATCTATGCCCAAGTCAACTTGCGTGGCGGCAGCGAATACGGTGAGGACTGGCACGTAGCCGGAACCAAAATGCAGAAACAGAACGTGTTCGACGATTTCATCTCGGCCGCTGAATATCTCATCAACCAGAAATACACCGATAAAGACAAGATAGCGATTGTCGGCGGTTCCAACGGCGGTCTGTTGGTAGGCGCCTGTATGACGCAGCGTCCCGACCTCTTCCGTGTAGCCATCCCGCAAGTAGGTGTGATGGATATGCTCCGCTACCACAAGTTTACCATCGGCTGGAACTGGGCCAGCGATTACGGCACCAGTGAAGACAGCAAGGAGATGTTCGAATACCTCAGAGGTTACTCTCCATTGCACAACCTGAAACCGGGCACAAAATATCCGGCAACTCTGGTAACCACTGCCGACCATGACGACCGGGTAGTCCCCGCCCACTCATTCAAGTTTGCCGCTACCCTGCAAGCCGACAATGACGGGACCAATCCGACCTTGATCCGCATCGACAGCAAAGCCGGACACGGTGCAGGCAAACCTATGGCAAAGGTACTGGAAGAGCAAGCCGACATTTACGGATTCATCATGTATAATCTGGGCATGAAACCGAAATTCTAAAGACCGGCTTTCTATTTGCGAACACATAGAAGCCCCGTTACCTGTTTTTTACATCACAGGTGGCGGGGCTTTGCGCTTCTTGGACTCCAAAACTATCATTTTATCATTATTTAATCAAAATAACACCTTGAAAATAATCACATTTCAAATATTTCCCTATATTTGCAGATAGTTAGTTGACATTTTATCAGAATTAACCTTTTAAACTATAGTATCATGAACATCCAAAAAATCATGTCCTCTCTGGAGGCAAAACATCCCGGTGAATCTGAGTATCTTCAAGCTGTCAAAGAGGTTCTTCTGTCCATTGAAGATATATACAATCAACATCCTGAATTTGAAAAAGCCAAAATCATAGAAAGACTGGTCGAACCCGACCGTATCTTTACTTTCCGTGTGACGTGGGTGGACGATAAAGGCGAAGTGCAGACCAATCTCGGCTACCGCGTACAATTCAACAACGCTATCGGCCCGTACAAAGGCGGTATCCGTTTCCATGCTTCCGTCAATCTTTCCATCCTGAAGTTTCTCGGCTTCGAACAGACTTTCAAGAACGCACTGACCACTCTGCCTATGGGTGGCGGCAAAGGCGGTTCCGACTTCTCACCACGCGGCAAGAGCGATGCTGAAATCATGCGTTTCTGCCAGGCGTTCATGCTGGAGCTGTGGCGTCACCTGGGTCCGGATATGGATGTTCCCGCCGGTGATATCGGCGTAGGCGGACGCGAAGTGGGTTATATGTTCGGTATGTACAAGAAGCTGACGCGTGAATTTACAGGAACTTTCACCGGCAAGGGATTGGAGTTCGGCGGTTCTCTGATTCGTCCCGAAGCTACCGGTTTCGGCGGTTTGTATTTCGTGAACCAGATGTTACAGGCAAAAGGTATTGATATAAAAGGTAAGACCGTCGCTATCTCCGGGTTCGGAAACGTAGCTTGGGGGGCAGCCACGAAAGCCACCGAACTGGGTGCTAAAGTGATTACAATCTCCGGACCGGACGGATACGTTTACGATCCCGACGGCATCAGTGGCGAAAAGATAGACTACATGTTGGAGCTTCGGGCTTCGGGCAATGATATAGTTGCTCCATACGCGGAAAAATATCCGGGTGCGATCTTCGTCGAGGGCAAGCGTCCGTGGGAAGTAAAAGCTGATATTGCACTTCCTTGTGCAACTCAGAATGAATTAAATGGAGAAGATGCACAAAATCTCATAAAAAATGACGTACTTTGTGTCGGAGAAATTTCCAACATGGGCTGTACGCCGGAAGCCATCGATCTATTCATCGAGCATAAAAAGATGTACGCACCGGGTAAAGCAGTCAACGCAGGCGGTGTTGCCACATCCGGACTGGAAATGTCTCAAAACGCCATGCACCTCAGCTGGAGTGCCGCAGAAGTGGATGAAAAGCTTCATGCAATCATGCACGGCATCCATGCCCAATGTGTGAAATACGGCACGGAGCCCGACGGATACATTAACTATGTGAAGGGAGCCAACATTGCCGGATTCATGAAAGTAGCCCATGCAATGATGGGACAAGGCGTTATTTGATAATTAAAGATTAAAAATTAAAAGGTAGAAAAATAGAAGGTGGACGGGAGCTGGTTGGCTTGGGATTCACAAATTATTTAATTTTTAGTTTCTAATTTTTAATTTCTAGATTCATTTAGAAGACTTTGTTTAGTTGTATTTGTATTTGTGGTTTGCGCCACTCGCCTCCTGTGACAGGACGCGGGTGGCGCTATTTTTATGAGATTAACGTTATTTTCGATGGGAATTAATTATCTTTGCGGCATTATCGAATAAATAAATAACCAAATAAAAATGCTACAACCCGAATTAAAATTCCGTCGCGATAAGATTCGCAGTCTGATGGCGTTGCAGGGCATTGACGCTGCGCTCATTACTTGTAATACAAATCTGATTTATACATACGGCTGCGTTGTCAGCGGTTACCTTTATCTTCCGCTCCATTCACCCGCATTGTTGTTTTTCAAACGTCCCAATAATATCACAGGCGAACATTCGTTCCCTATCCGCAAACCGGAACAGATTGTCGATCTGCTGAAAGAAAACGGATTGCCCATGCCGACCAAGCTGATGTTGGAGGGCGACGAACTTCCTTACACGGAATATTGCCGTCTGGCAAGTCTCTTCCCCGAGGCCGAAGTGGTGAACGGCACTCCGCTGATCCGTCAGGCACGTAGTGTGAAGACACCGGTTGAAATCGAAATGTTACGCCGTTCGGGCATTGCCCATGCGAAAGCTTACGAACAGATTCCGAGCGTATACCGTCCGGGAATGACAGATATAGAATTCTCTATCGAGATAGAACGTCTGATGCGCCTGCAAGGGTGTCTGGGCATTTTCCGGGTGTTCGGACGCAGCATGGAAATCTTCATGGGCAGCGTACTCACGGGAGACAACGCCGGATACCCTTCTCCATACGACTTCGCACTAGGCGGACAAGGTCTCGACCCTGCCCTGCCGGGAGGAGCCAATAAGACTCCGTTGAAAGAAGGACAAAGCGTCATGGTCGATTTAGGCGGCAACTTCAACGGATATATGGGCGACATGAGCCGGGTGTTCTCTATCGGAAAACTGCCGGAAGAAGCTTATGCGGCACATCAGGTCTGTCTGGATATTCAGGAAAAGATAGCTTCCATTGCCCGTCCGGGTGTTGCCTGCGAGCAACTGTATGACACCGCCATCCAAATAGCGACGGAAGCCGGATTCAGAGACAAATTCATGGGAACCAACCAGCAAGCGAAGTTTATCGGCCACGGCATCGGCCTCGAAATCAACGAAGCTCCCGTACTGGCCCCCCGCATGAAGCAGGAACTCGAACCGGGCATGGTGTTTGCCCTCGAACCGAAAATCGTACTTCCGGGAGTAGGTCCTGTAGGTATAGAAAACTCTTGGGTGGTGACGAACGAAGGCATCGAGAAACTGACAAACTGCCGTGAGGAAATCATTGAGCTGAGTTAAACTCGTCCGGACACAAACCTTATTCAAACAACCCAATAAAATGATTTACATATCTGTTTGAATAACCGGTGTCAGCCCCATCTTCTTTGCCCGTGCCAACATAAAGGTGCGGGCAGCTTCATATTCATTCGGGATCACTCCATCCAGAATCGCATCCTTTATCGCACTTTTCAGAGTCCCCACCTCCCGGCACGGTTGCAATCCGAAAGTCTCCATGATCTCCTCACCGCTCACAGGGGGCTGGAAATTGCGAATCCGGTCTTTTTCCTCCAGGTCTTTCAGCTTCTGCCGCACCAGTTGAAAGTTATTCAGGAAACGTTGCTTACGTTCCATATTTTTAGAAGTGATGTCCGCTTCACAGAGCGTCATCAGGTCGTCGATGTCATCCCCCGCCTCAAAAAGCAGACGGCGGACAGCCGAATCCGTCACCACATCATCCGCTATCACGATAGGACGCATGTGGAGACTGACCATCTTCTGCACATACTTCATCTTCTCATTC
>OGNV01000210.1_pt1 | contig 59048 bp, 27 predicted proteins | sample 1573561 | NCBI WGS metagenome assembly OGNV01 (sample SAMEA2581892, study PRJEB24529) | metagenome | biome: Human gut stool | place: China | collected 2011
TTATTATTCAGCCGGACTATCAGTCCGTATCTCAGTGGGCTGCACATTACGTTGCTGCAAAAATAAAAGCTGCCAATCCAACCCCTGAAAAACCGTTTGTATTGGGTTGTCCTACCGGATCTTCTCCTCTGGGCATGTACAAAGCTTTGATCGATCTGAATAAGAAAGGAATCGTTTCCTTCCAGAATGTAGTAACATTCAATATGGATGAATATGTAGGACTGCCGAAAGAACATCCGGAAAGCTATTATTCTTTTATGTGGAATAACTTCTTCAGTCATATTGATATCAAGGCTGAAAATACGAATATCCTGAATGGCAATGCTCCTGACCTGGATGCAGAATGTGCACGTTACGAAGAAAAGATTAAGTCTTATGGCGGTATCGACTTGTTCATGGGTGGTATTGGTCCTGATGGACATATCGCTTTCAATGAACCGGGTTCTTCATTGACTTCACGTACTCGTCAGAAAACATTGACTACGGATACAATCATTGCTAACTCTCGTTTCTTTGACAATGATATCAATAAAGTGCCTAAAACTGCTTTGACAGTAGGCGTGGGTACTGTTCTTTCTGCCAAAGAAGTGATGATTATCGTGAATGGACACAACAAGGCCCGTGCACTGTATCATGCCGTAGAAGGTTCTATCACTCAGATGTGGACAATCAGTGCATTGCAGATGCATGAAAAAGGTATTATCGTATGTGATGATGCTGCGACTGAAGAATTGAAAGTAGGAACTTACCGTTATTTCAAGGACATTGAAGCTGGTCATTTGGATCCGGAATCTTTGATTAAATAATATAGAACAGACTCTATAAATAATGGGCTGCATCAATGTTGAATTGATAGCAGCCCATTTTGTAATGAATTCTGTCGAAGAAACTAACTTTCTTCTAACCAACCTTTTCCCTGACGAACAATTTCCGGTTCATCCTCTGTGCATTTTACTACCGTTGAAGGTTCTATTCCTCCGATACCTCCGTCAATAACTAGATCCACTATATCGCCAAACTTTTCATCGATTAGTTCGGGATCGGTTATATATTCCAGATCCTCATCTTCATCGTATGGCAAGGTGGTGGTCATTATCGGAGCGTCCAGCAGACGGGCAATTTCCCGGATGATATTGTTGTCCGGCATACGGATGCCTACCTCTTTTCGGTTACGGAAGATTTTGGGCAATCGGTTTGTTCCGTTCAGGATGAAAGTAAACGGTCCCGGAAGATTATGTTTCATAAGTTTGAAGACGTTATTGTCCACCTTGGCATATTCGCTGATACTACTCAAGTCATAGCAGATGATAGACAGATTGTTTTTACGTGGGTCTATCTCCTTGATACGGCAGATGCGTTCGATAGCACGCTCTTTCAGTCCATGACAGCCGATAGCGTACATCGTATCAGTAGGATAAATGATAAGTCCGCCATCATTCAGAATGTCGATAATCCGTTGTAAGTCCTGCGGATTGTTATTTTTATCATATAGCTTCAGAAGCATAATCTCTTTTCCTTATTTTTTTATTTAAGTTTCTTCTTCAAGAAGTCCAATGCCTTCTCGGCCGCCTTTTCCGTTACTTTCTGTTTGATAGAATCTTTGTTGGCACTGGCAGCAGAGTCAAGTCCGAGTTTCTGGCCTAATTTGCTGATAGCTTCATCGGCTACTGCTTCCACAGCCTGATTGGCCATACTCTTGGTATCGACACTGACTTTAGGTGAAGTGAACGAACCTCCGATTCTCAAATCAAGAGTCATTAGTTTGGAGATATTACCGGCAGATGCAGGAAGTTTAATCTTTCCTGTGTAATCGATAGTCTGGTCGAGACCCGTGCTACCGGAAAGATTCAGGTTGTAGTCTCCCATTTGAATATCGAACGGTTTTGTTTCTACCCGTCCATCTTTGATGATGAAGTCCAGCGTCATATCTTTTACTTTCATCTCTTTCAGGCTAGGTTGCTTAACCGCATCAGCTATTTGATCGATAGCTTTCACACCACTTAGGTTAAGGTCGCGTGTGGAGAGGCTGCCGTCTCCCTGCATTGTATTCAATATGGGGCTCATGGCTGCGTCCAAATCTGTCAACACGTTGATACTGCCGGAGAAGTTCCCTTTCAGATTTTCAAAGATAGGAGCCATTTTCTGCACCATATCCAGTTCCTTGTAAGCTTGTGCAAAACCTATATTCGTCAGTTTGAATCCAGCTTTTAACTCAGGTTTCTTGGCATCGGCGGTGGAATAATATCCGTTCATCACAACATTTCCTCCCATAGTGCTCATAGACAGATTTTTCATGTCTACTTTACCGTCTTTGACAGTAAGCTTACCGTTCATATTGTTGAAGGACATCTTGTCAAACAGTACTTGTTTCAGATTAGCGTCCATTTGGAAGTCGATGTTGCGGGGAACTTCAACAATTCCCGTGGAACTAACGGAATCCGTAGTTGTTACATCACCGGACGAAGACATTTCTTCACCCGTAGCCGACATGAAATCATTCAGATTGAAATAGTTGGAACGGATATTCAGACTTCCTTTCAAGGTAGTGCCTTTCAACGCATAACCGATATAGTTTTCGAACCGGCTGTCGGCAGTAATGTCATTCTTACCGATGTTGACGGTTGTTTCGCTCAACTGAAGATATTTGGGTGTAAACGTAAAGAGTGATTTCTTAATTTCTACATCCGGCATATCCTGCATTTTAAGTTTCATGTCTGTTAAACCAATCGTTCCAGCAGCCAGTATGCGGTCGTATTGTTCCTTTTCGATAGATGAAAGGCGCCCGGACATTTGCATATCAGCGTCGATTGTTCCGTTTAGTTCCATATCTCCAAGCGGATATACTTGTTTGATCATACCAAGGTTAAGAATTCCTTTTGCTTCCACTTTGAAGTCAGGATCGCTGACCGGCGTTTTCACGTAGGCAGTCAGACTGAACGGGTTACCTGCCAGGCGGAAGCTAAACGGGTTAATATCCACCGTCGTCAGGTCGATATTTCCTCCCGGATTCTGTACGTTGGCATTGATGTTAATTTGGTCTACTCCTGCCGGTAAAGCCGGATAGCGGAACATGGCATTTTTGACTTGCATATCGACATTGAACGCAGGTACGGTATCTCCTAGCAGGGTGCCTTTGGCTGTTGCGTTCAGTGTGGCGGTTCCGTCGGTTTTCAGGCTGGAAAATTCGGTGGCATAGATAGCCGGGATTAGCGAAAGGATTTCTTTGAAACCTATATCGTTGGTATTGAGTTTCAAGTCCATGTCGATAGCCGGGTCTTTCAAGGCTACCCAGCCGTCAATACCTGCCTGAATAGCGTTGAGGCGAATGGTGTTATCCTTTAATGTGTACTTGTTATTGGCCAGATCGGCGTCCACATCCATTTCAGCGGAGATGTTGGCATTCGCCAAGAAAGGAATCCCGTTCATCTTGTAAGTCAGGGATTTTGTTTCCGCTTCCAGTTTCAGTGTGGTGCGTTCACTCCCTAAGTCTCCGGCGCAGGTTGCGTTAAAGTCTTGGATGTCAGCATACATCTTTCCTTGTTGGTCATCATAAATCAGATTCATGTTTTTTATGACGAAACGTTGGAGTTTCACTTTGAAAGGGGAAGATTCTTCTTCTGCAGCGGGAGTCTCGGCAGCGGCTGTCGTATCCGGTTCCATAATGTTCCAGTTGGCACGTCCGTCCGGCAACACAATGGCATGCAGCTTTGTGTCTTCGATGAATATTTTGGAAATATCGTAACCGCTATCTCCGAAAAGAGAGAATAAGTTGATGGCGGCGGTAACTTCTCTGGCTTGTACAAGGGTATCATTGGTAAATTCACCAGTGCCTTTTAGCCAGAAATCTTCGAGAGTGACAGAAGCCTGTGGAAAGTTGCGGAACAGGCTAATGTTAAGTTTCTTAAAGTCAAATTGCGCATTGAGCATCTTGTTGCCTTCTGTTTTTACAATATCGGCTATCTTACCTTGGAAGGCGAAAGGAAGAAGGAGCATTAGAATGATAATTACTCCTACGGTGATAGCTGCGATTTTCAAACCTTTTTTCATTTGCTTCTATTTTAAGAGTCTGATAATATGTAAGGAACAAAACTAATAAAACTTTTTGATAATAAGGGATAAAAGAGATTTTTTTAGGGATTCTTATTTTAAAATTAGGGGAATCCAAAGCACGGAATTATGGCAGGGAGTGGTTGAGGCAATGGCTCTTCAAGGGTTGTAGTGGAGGAGATTCGTTCTTCGGTGAGCAACGGTCTCTTTTTCGGTGAGGAACAGTGTATTGGTCAGTGAGGGAAAAACGGTCGGTTCCCGTTTCCTTCCTTTTGTATATATTTATTATTTTTTCTTTTTCTTCAGTTCCTCTGCAATTCTCCATTGTAACGCAGCTTCCACTTCCTTTCCGGCTTTCAGCAAAGCGTCTCCAAAAAGTTCGTGTGCACCGGCGTGTTCCGGTTTCAGACTTGTAGCCTTATCCAGATCGGCGATTGCACCTTCTGTGTTTTCTGTTTTCAACCGGAGTTTTCCCCGGTTATAGACAGCTTTAAAATTTGCCGGATGAAGGTTTACTGCGGTATTAAAGCAATTTTCAGCGTCGAAATAATCTTTATTATTGAATAAAGTAATTCCTTTACGTATCCATGCGTCTATGTAGTTTGGATCGAGGCTGAGCGCTTTATCGTAGTTGGCAAGGGCAGCACGTATATCATGTGCTTGGGTGATACATTCGTTTCCCATTAACAGATACTCATGGGCGTATTGGCGTAGGCGTTCCTGTTGTTCCCGCATCTGTTCCTTGAGCTTTTTATTCTGTTCTTTCAGGGTGTTGATAATGCCGAGTTTTCGGCGAATCAGGCGGCGGGGAACAGGTTTTTCAATATCGTAGCGGGAATGGATGGCACGGAAGAATTGTTCTAGACATTCCTCCATATCACCTTTATTGAAAGCGCGGGCGGCTGCGGCATATTGCACATCGGCCTGTGCCTGTTTCAATGCCTTGTCAATAGCTTGCCGGTTATTAAATCGTCCGGCGAAGTTGACGATTTCCGGACGGACGAAAATATCTGCCCGGTTAATAGGCTTTTTGAGTTGGATACCATCCAGAGAAGTACAACGGCTGAGTGCGACATATGCTTGTCCACCGGCAAATACTCCTCCAGTGAAGTCGATTACCACCCGGCTGAAAGTCAGGCCCTGGCTCTTATGAACTGTAATTGCCCAAGCCAACCGGATAGGATATTGAGTGAAACTACCTAATACTTCTTCCTCGATCTCTTTCGTTTTTTCGTTGTAGCGATAACGGATATTGCGCCATGAATCCCGTTTAACGTCACATTCTTTCCCGTCATCAGTGATAACGTATATCGTTTCTTCTTCTTCATCAATACCGGCAATGACGCCAATAGTGCCATTTACCCAACGACGGTCAAAGTCATTCTTGATAAAGATAATTTGTGCACCGGGTTTTAGCACTAGCTCTTGTGAGGTGGGTAAACTACTTTCGGGAAAATCTCCTTCGATAACTCCTTCAAAAGTAATCGATTCTCCCGGAAGCTCGGCCAGTTTTTTTTCGTTGATTGAATCTACCGTATCTCTTCGGGTAGCAAGCGTGATATACATATCCGCTTCCGATTCTTCAATCTGGCTTCCATATCGGGTATTCAACAGTTGGAGGTCGGCTGCTCCGGCAGTATTAGTACGAATGTGGTCAAGTACACCGACAAAAACCGGATCAGTCTGCCGGTAAACCTTTTGCAGTTCGATAGAAACTAAATCTATCTGACCGAATACTCTTGCTGAGAAAAAGTAAGGAGTAGGATAGAAACGGTTCAGTATTTCCCGTTCATCATTCTTCACGACAGGTTCCAATTGGAAAACGTCGCCTACCAATAGTAACTGTTTTCCGCCGAAAGGTTCACGCAGATTATGAGAATATACCCGTAAGATGCGGTCGATTGCATCAATGATATCCGCCCGTACCATGGAAATTTCGTCAATGATGACCAGCTCTATCTGTTCCAATAACTTGCGGTGCGGCTTCGTATATTTGAAGAACTCATGGATACGACCGCGTTGCAGACTTAAATTTGGATCGTCCGGCAATAGCGGATAAAAAGGGAGTTTGAAGAAACTATGCATCGTACTTCCTCCGGCATTGATTGCAGCAATTCCGGTCGGAGCAAGTACAACATATTTCTTTTTGGTATGCTCGCAGACATAACGCAGAAATGTAGATTTTCCCGTACCCGCTTTCCCGGTCAGAAAGATCGACTGTCGGGTGTACTGAATCAGATTCAGTGCATCCTGAAATGCAGCATTATCAGTGTCTACGCTCATCTTCGTATTTGCTTGTCTCAAATAATTCCGAAATGTTTCATTGCTTTGCTGATTCCGTCTTCGTCAATCGGAGCCGTCACATAGTCGGCGGCAGCTTTCACATCCTCTTTGGCTTGTCCCATGGCAATTCCGATAGCAGCATGGCGAAGCATACTGATGTCATTGCCTCCGTCACCGAATGCCATAGTCTCTTCCAGTTTCATATCGAAGTAACGGATGATTTCGTCAATGCCTTTCTGCTTGGTATCCCCTTTGGCCGTAATATCGGCAAATGCCGGGAACCAACGCCCTACTTCACAAGTAGGGATAGACGGACGGATCTCCTTTTCTTCTTCTTCCGTGATGAAAGGTGTCATCTGGATCACCTCCTTGCTTGTTGCTTCCTCGAACGAAACAGTCGGAATAACATTCACGTGCAGGAAATCATAGAATATCTTTTTTACCATGTCGTTAGGCTGGCAAACGGATATGTTGTGTTCCTCCACAAAGATACACGGTACTCCTTTTTTCTCGCAGAAGGCAGCCATTGCTTTTACTTCCTCCTGTGGAATAGCGCTTTTGTAAATAACTTGTTCTCCGACAAAACAATAGGCTCCGTTCATGGTTATATATCCATCAATGAGATTTCTGTCTTGCAATTCGGAAAGGTTGTTGATAATGGCTTTCGGGCGTCCGGTAGCGATAAATATCTTGAGCCCTTTTGCGTGGGCTGCCTCCAATGCCTCAATGGTAGAAGGCGGGATACGGTGAGTTTCAAAACTGACCAGCGTTCCGTCTATGTCAAAAAATAGAGCTTTCGTCATAAATTCCTTTTTGAATTGAGTACAAATGTACTACTTTTATTCCAAAAGTTAAAATATAACCAGATATTTTATGTATAATTCTGATAATCAGTTGTTTGTTCGGGTTGTGCCACCTTTAATCCTGAAAAATAACCATAATAATTAACCCTGAAAATTAATCATTATGCTGAATTATGAGTAAATATTTTTTTTGATTTTAGACCGGATTTTAATCTGTTTAATCCGGATACAAAGAGAGCGACTACAATCTATTATACTGTAGTTTATTTTATCTGTAGTATGGTATATGATGGTCTAAGATGGAAATTGTTGCAATAAAAAACAAAAAAACATGTTTAAACGTTTTTAATACTATATTTTTTCTAATTTTGTGGCTTTCTGTCCAAGGAGTGTATAAATTGGACAGTAGGCCCTTTTTGTGGGGAAATATTTAGTGGGAAATATTTAGTGGGAAATAAATGATGGTATATGTGATGAGAAATGGTCGCAGGGTAATAGTTGCGTTATCATTTCTGTTATTATGTTGTGGTGTACATGTGCACGCACAACGGGTGGCTGTGAAGGCAAATGCATTGGGTTGGCTGACCGCCAGTCCGAATGTAGAAGCAGAATTTGTATTGGGTAGTCATGTCTCCTTGAACATAGGGATTGCTGCGAATCCAATCAGTACAGACAACTTTAAAACGACTTTCACGCATTTTCAGCCTGAAGTTCGTTACTGGCTAAATCGTCCGATGGTGAGCCATTTTCTTGGAATCACCGCTTTCGTGAATAATTTTAATATGCTGGTAAAAGATGTGCATCACAAAGGTGATGCATACGCTGCCGGTTTGACCTATGGATATGTATGGGTGCTGGGCGATCATTGGAATATCGAAGCAACTGCCGGAGTGGGTGTGTTGCGTTACCGTCAGTTCAAGTATGATAAGGGTATTCCGAAACCGGATGCGGTCAACGATAGTAAGACCACCATTGCACCTGTTAAACTGGGGGTATCCTTTGTGTATATTATTCGATAACGAACATTAGCTAGTCAGAAAAGAGAATGAAAATCAATTTGAAACGTGATAGATTAACAGGTATACTTCTCGTGGCGATGATGTTCGTCGGCATGAATGTATCCGCCCAACGGATCCGTGTGCAGGGGCATATCACAAACCCGCAGGGAAAAAGTGTTCCGAATGTGAATGTGCTGAATCCGGTCAATGACGAACGTATAGAAATGTCCGACGAGGATGGCCGTTACAGTGTCTTAGTTGAGAAAAACGGCTCGTTGAAGTTTACATGTGTCGGTTATGAAGACAAAACAGTGAAGGTGGCAGGAAAGCAAATTTTGAATGTAGTATTGAAAGATGCCGTCATCGAGCTGAACGAAGTAACGATTACTTCCAAAGTGAAGGACAAAGTGATTCCGGAACCTACGGACATCGAAATCAAGGGTAATTATTTCCATCTGAAAACCCGTGTCCCGGTGCCTAAGGAGATGTTTAACTCGCATCGTCGCTTGGTATTGCAGCCTTCCATTTATGATGTGACACTGAAAAAGCGTCTGTTGATGCGTCCTGTTGTATTCGACGGGGATACTTATAATACAACGCAAAATCGAATGTACGATTATGATATAGATAAAGACCCTTTACATGATTACATCCGTGTGAAAACGACTTCTTCACGCAAGGGGGATATTATTGCTTACCATGATTCTATCTATATAGAATATCTGCAACATGACTACCGTGCAGATGTGCATTTGGCAATGGAGAATTACAGGAATATCATTTATCGTGACTCTTTCTCCATTGCACGCGGAACGGTCAACCCACTTCGTTTTTTGGAGTATAAATTCTCCGCTTTCAGCCTGACGGATGAGAAATATCTTCCGAAACCTGTGATGCAGTTGCGGGATACGAAAGGCGAGGTAAACTTGACCTTTTTGGTAGGTAAAGCCGACCTGGATGATAAGAATCCACAGAATCAAGTGGAACTAAACCGATTGAATCAGGAATTACGTAGTATTGAGACGAACCCGGATGCCTCTTTGAAGAGTTTTCATATTACGGGGGTGGCTTCGCCGGACGGTTCTTACGAGACGAATCTTCGTCTGGCAAAATTGCGTACGGATAAAGCCCTGGGACGTATACTGGCACAACTGGACCCGGAAACACGTAAACTGTTGGAAGTGAAATCGGATGCATCGGTTGCCTCCTGGAAGGAGGTAGCAGAATTGCTGAAAAAAAACTCCAAGCTGGAACTGGCTAAAGAAGTAGAGGATTTAATCAAACAATACGCAGCTACTCCTCACCGATTGAATGGGGTCTTGAAATCGAAACCTTTCTACAAGGAACTTGCGGCTACTTATTTGCCTAAATTGAGAAAGGTGCAATATACCTATGGTTATTCAATTTTCCGCTCTTTAACGGACTACGAGATTAGAGAACTTTACAGAAAGAATCCGAAGGAACTTACCCGTTTCGAATATTACCGTATGATTACGACGGCAAAAACTCCCGACGAGAGGGAAAAGTATTGTAGGGAGGCTCTTGAACTTTATGGTAACTTTACGTATGCAGCCAATGAACTGGCAGTAGTAACGATACAGAAAGATACTCCGGATTCAAATATTCTCGAACCGTTTGTCAGTAAATCGGCACCGGTGGAGTTATTATCCAATCAGGCTATTGCCTTGCTGCATGAAGGCAAATATACAAAAGCAGATTCAGTCTTGACATTGGTTCCCGAAGAAGCGGTTTCTGAAGATTTGCAGGCCATCGTTCAGGCATTGGCCGGTTATTATAATGATGCTTTCGAGAAGGTGGCGGCTACTAGTCCTTTCAATGAGGTGGTGATGCTATTGGCAATGAAGAAAAATCAGGAGGCATGGGATAAGATTTCCACCATGGAGGTAGAGACCGCCCGCGAATATTATATAAAAGCGATTGCCGCCAACCGCCTGGAGAAAATAGGTGATGCGATTATGAGCATTGAGAAGGCCCTTGAACTTGATCCTTCCTTATTGGAAGTAGCGAAGGTGGATGGTGATATTATTGACTTGCTGCCAGAAGAGCAGAAAATTAAATAATGATATATACAACAAGAGTAAACGATGAATATCTTCAGAATCAACAATAAATATGTAGCAGTGGCAATCTTCCTGATGCTTGCTGTTACCTTACGGGCACAGGATTATGGTGCATTGCAATATATGTTACAGAAACGCCCTGCAAATGAAAAGTTCGAGAGTAATAGATTCAATGAACATCTCTTTTTCTCTGCCGGAATAGGACCATACAGCTTGTTAACAAGTGGAGATAGTCAGGATGGAATGGGAATGACCGCCCATCTCTTTATGGGAAAGTGGATTACTCCGGTTCACGGACTTCGGATAGGGGGGAATTTGGGTTATCTGCCGTCGAGTATCTACGATTCTAAAATGAAAATGGGTGGCGGTAGCCTGGACTATTTGTTGAATATGTCCTCCCTGGCATACGGATACAATGCAAATCGTTGTTTTGAGTTAGTAGGGATTGCAAGTATAGAAGCCGGTTATTCTAAGGTGGGTGACAATAGCGATCGTTCCAAAAAGTATCCGGATTTGAAAGGTGGCGGTCAGCTTTATTATGGTGCTCATCTCGGTTTACAGGGAAATGTACGTCTTTCTTCTACATTGGATTTGTTTGTAGAGCCACGGATCGGATGGTATAATGACAGTTTTGCGTATACGGAAAATTGGAGAAACTATAAAATGGCTGGTTCAGTTCTGGTAGGTCTGACCTATATGCCTGGTGCTCCAATGGGAACTAAGATACATTTCGATGGTTTCGATAATAGCTCCTTCCTGAATCATATGTTTATCTCTTTATCCGGTGGTATCAGTACACTGAAAGTTCCGGGAATCAAGAATACGATTAAAGGATTAGGTCCCCAGTTCTCTGCCGGAATCGGTAAATGGTTCAGTCCTTCTTCCGGTCTGCGTTTGTCCGGGACAGTTGGGGTTTCGGACACCCCTTCGGGCAGCGCAAGCGGTTACTTTAAACATGTCGATCTGCATGCTGACTATCTGTTGAATATCAATAATGTTCTTTGGGGATATGATGAAGACAGAATATTTAGTCTGATCGGTATTGCCGGAGTTAATCTGGCAGGTACGAAAGGAGTGGATAAAACCGCCAAGTATGCTCCGGGAATAGGAGTCGGTGTGCAGGGAAGTTTCCGTATCAACCGTTCTGTGGATTTATTTATAGAACCTCGCCTCAATGTGTATAGTAAGAGATATGCAGGAGGTCGCGGAGTAGGTCGCAATACAGATCAGTTCAGAGAGTTGAATTTTGGCTTGACTTATCATACGATTGACCGTGCGGCACGTCCGAAGAACAGATTCTCAAGCAATCACATCGCAGACAATCTGTTTATGACTTCGGGAATTGGTGTGCAAATGTTCTTGAATAAGACGAACCTTGAAAACCTTGGTTCTTTAGGTCCGCAGGCTTCTGTTTCTATAGGTAAGTGGTTGAGCCCTTATTCCGGTTTGCGCCTCGTGGGTACAGGTGGATTTTTTACGAACTATGTAGTTCCAGGAAGTGTTAAAGCGGGCAAACTTAGACATGCCAGCGTCAGTGGCAGTCTTGATTACTTGTGGGGCATAATGTCTACCATGAGTGGATACAATCCCGATCGTATCTTTGATTTAATAGGTTCGGTAGGTATCAACCTTGCTTATACTTCCAAATCAGACCATAAATTCCAACCGGGTGTTAATGCAAGCATACAGGGATTATGGCATGTGAATGATTTTCTCGGTTTGTACATTGAACCGCAGATTCGCTTTTATGGAGATAAATTTATTGAAGGTAATCTGGGCTTTATGCAGAAAGACGTGATGGTAGGAGTCAATGCAGGTTTTCACTATCGCTTTGTTCCTTATTCAAAAACAGCCAATCGTAGCGTGTTTGGTCTGGATGACAAGCGTTACTTCATTTCCGGTGCACTTGGATTGGGTAGCTTGCTTGTAGCCAACAAAGACTTGGTGAAGAATGCAGGTGTAGAAGCAAAGGGAAGCATTGGTAAATGGTACACTCCGTTATCTGCATGGCGGGCAAATGGAACAATTATGTACAAGGCCAAAACGTCGTCAAAGATGAATCTCCATTATGCTGGTTTGGGTATGGATTATATGATAAGTCTGGCCACATTGGCAAAAGGATACAGCCCCAATCATGTGATAGATGTTGTTCCTTTTGTGGGAGTTACGGCCGGACTGGTACGCCGTTATGGTAAGTTCCGAGCAGTGCCGGGACTGGATGCTGGTGTGCAGGTAAAACTGAAGGTGGCTTCTTCTTTGTATCTGTACGCCGAACCTAAAATCGGTATCCGTACCGATACATACGATGGCTCCGAACAGGGAAGACCTGACCGTGTAACTTCCATGGTAGGTGGATTATTATACAGATTCAAAATGCCTACTTTTCAGTAAGAAAGAACTTTAATTTCTAGGTAAATCTCCTTTATTGTTCGTAATAGTCAATAAAGGAGATTTTTACATTGGTTATTTCTTCTATATTTTCCGTTATCAGTTTGTTAACTTGGGTGGAATAGAAAGTGTAATGAATAATAATTTTTCCCTTTTTCGAACTATACAATTCAATGGAAATATCTATTTTTGTTCCTGGTTAGCAAAATGGGTTAAGTTCTGATTTAATTCTATGTAAGTGATTAATAATCAGTATTAATTATAAATATGCTACTTCTGTCTTACATAATATAAAAAACATCATGCAGTATGAACTATAATTTTGATGAAATAATAAACCGTAAAGGTACGGATTCCGTAAAATGGGATGCTGTGGAAGGTCGTTGGGGACGCAATGACCTGATTCCGATGTGGGTGGCCGATATGGATTTCCGTACGGCTCCTTTTGTGATAGATGCTTTGAAGAAACGTTTGGAACACGAAGTGCTCGGATATACTTTTGCCTGCAAGGAATGGGCGGAGTCTATCATTAACTGGCTGAAAGAACGCCACGGGTGGACGATTAGCGAAGATATGCTGACATTTACTCCCGGCATTGTGCGTGGATTGGCTTTTGCCATCCATTGTTTCACGGAGAAAGGAGATAAAGTAATGGTCATGCCTCCTGTTTATCATCCTTTCTTTCTGGTGACACAGAAGAATGAGCGCGAAGTCGTGTTCAGTCCGCTGATATTGAAAGACGGCCAGTATCATATAGACTTCAACCGTTTCCGCAAAGATGTGCAAGGATGTAAACTGTTGGTATTGAGCAATCCTCATAACCCGGGCGGACGTGTATGGACGAAAGAGGAACTTTCTCAAATCGCTGATATCTGTTATGAAAGCGGCACATTGGTTATTTCTGACGAGATTCATGCCGATTTGACCTTACCTCCTTACAAGCATTCCACCTTTGCTTTGATTTCAGAAAAAGCACGGATGAATTCACTTGTCTTTATGTCTCCGAGTAAAGCATTCAATATGCCGGGGCTGGCAAGTTCTTATGCAATTATTGAGAATGACGAACTTCGTCACCGTTTTCAGACCTATATGGAAGCAAGCGAGTTCAGTGAAGGGCATTTGTTTGCTTATCTTAGTGTGGCTGCCGCTTACAGTCACGGAACAGAATGGCTGGACCAGGTCATTGCCTATATACAGGGAAATATTGATTACACCGAACACTATCTGAAAGAACAGATTCCCACTATCAAGATGATCCGTCCGCAAGCTTCTTATCTAATCTTTCTTGATTGCCGCGAATTAGGATTGAACCGGGAAGAACTGAATCGCCTGTTTGTGGAAGATGCTCATCTGGCTCTGAATGAGGGTACTACCTTTGGCAAAGAAGGCGAAGGTTTTATGCGATTGAATATTGCTTGTCCGCGTGCTACATTAGAACAGGCCTTGAAACAGTTAACGCAGGCGGTTAATAATAGATAGGATTATAAAGAATTTATCCGGTTATGGTAAGCCATAGTCCGATTGTGATTTTCTCAAAGTATTCTTATCCTTATGAGAAAAAATTCTCATTATGGTGAGAACTTTTTCTCATAAGGATGAGTTTTTATTCTCACTGTGGTGAGAATAATCCCTTGTCAGAGTAGGCTGAAACGGCCTTTAAAACATATACAAAGAGCTCTAGCTGATTTTACCACAACGGGTTTTGTACCAATTGCTCGAAATTCTGTACGTCATCGAACGGAATAGGATACAATAGCATTTGTTTACGCCATGTATATTGGTCAATGACTACCCGGTTGTAGTAGTAGCCTTCCCCGATTTCGTCGTAGAATGTGGTGGGCAGACCATTCGAACCGAAGTTAGCAGCTGGGCTGTTCATGTCCATGCCATAGTGGGGTATGATCTTGTCCTCGTTGTCGGGTTGGTCGTCAGTGTGACCACAAATCATCCAACGATGCAGGTCGAAGTAATAATTGCCTTCACCCATTAACTCGATGTCACGTTCCTGACGAATGGCTTCACGTTGTTTTTCTTGGTCGCCGATGATGTTTTTCAACCCTTGGGCTGCCAGTTCCTGATAACCGGGTATGCCTGCCCGTTCACGTACCAGGTCGAGGTATTTGATGATGTTGGGGTCGGACGGAGCAATTTCGTTGCACACTTCAGCATAATAGAGATAGAAGTCGGCGAGGCGGAACAAGATCCAAGGGCGTGCCCATGCCGTCGGGTAGGTACCCCAGTTGAGTAGCGTGCGGTTACAGAACTTATAGAACATATAGCCTGTGCGGGGATTCTGCGTAGCGTCGCCCTTTTGGTCGCAACCACCGTTCAGGCAGAAATACACACCGTAGTCCGGGCGGTCTACGGGCTGTATGTGCCAACTCTTTCCTTGGTAGGTGATGTTGGCGTAGAAGCGCGGCTCACGGTTGGCGTACATATTAAAGATGTGTTTGTCCACGTGTCGGTTGTTATTGCACGCATTTGCTACATCCGTGAAACCTACTTCCTTGTAGCCTGAATTAGCGTCGTCAATGCATAGGCCGTTAGCCATAAAGAACTGGTCGATACGGTCTTGGTAAACGCCGAGGTTGCCGGTACTGTTGTTGAACAGGTCACGTGGGGTAGCGCACACTTCCATGCCTCGTCCGCCGTCATACTCCCAGTAATTGCCTAAATAGTAGTTGTCACCGGTAGCCCAAAGAATTTCATCATTATAATATTGAAACAGTTCGTAGACGGATTTATTGGGATCTACATGGCCGTCTGTTTCCGGTTTAGCTTTGTAAAGGTCCATACCGTGGCTCTCGCAGAAGCGCAGCAGGGCTTCCAGATGTGTCTTGGCTGTCTGCCATTTTTCAGGATTTTGTTCGGAGAATATCTTTTCTCCGTCAGGGTTGGTCAGTTGTAAGGCTTCCTTGTACCCGCCGTTGAACAGAGGAGAGGCGGCATACACCCATAAGCGGGCGCGGAGTGCCAGGGCGGCAGCTTTCGTGGGGCGCAGGATTTCGTTCAGATTATAATCACTGTTGTTGTGCTCGTAGTCTGCGCTGTTGCCGGTCTTGATAGTCTCAGGAAGTATATTGCTGTCAATCACGTCTTTGAGCAGACCATCTACATAGGCCAGGAATTTGTCCATCGGTTCGCGCGTCTTGTCCCACGAAGCAGCTTCGGGATCGGCTATCTCGTACATCACGGGTACAGGGCCGTATACTTCGAACAGCAGGAAATAGTTGTAAGCCAACAGGTATTTTACTTCAGTCTTCATGCGGTCCATTTCTGCTTTTGAAATAGCGTTCGATTCATTGGAACCTCCTAGTGATTCGGGAGCCTTTTCCAGGAAAATCATGGCTTGGCGGATGATCTGGTAACAAAGTGACCAGCGTGACAAACCTGCGCTTTTGATGTCGTAACCCGATACACCCTGCATACGCGCCGTGGATTGGTCTCCTGTGGTGAAACCGCCGGCCAATACGGCCCAGGCGTTGCTGAATCCGGAACCAACGTTGGCACTGTTGGCATTATCGAGGAGATCCGAATAGGCGGGTATGGTAGTGTAGATTTGGGAGTACCAGCGTTTTAGGTATCCGGGGTTTTCAAACACCTGATCAGTGGTGAGGTTCTCAGCAATTTCCTTGGAAACGTCCAAGTAGTCGGTACAGGAGGAAGTGACACTCAGTAATGCTCCTACCAGGCATACGCGGGCTATGTTTTTTATCTTTTTCATGTCTTTTGTTCTTTTACTCATTACTAAATGGTTAGAAAGTGATTTCCGCGCCAATGGTCCATGTGCGGTTTAGCGGGTAGGTGGCGCCGGAATTTGCGCTGCCTAGTTCGGGATCCCACATCTTGATGTCATCCCACACGGCGAGGTTGGTGCCTTGTACATAAATACGCAGGTTTTGTACTTTGATGCGCTGGGTCAGTCTTTTGTCAAACTGATAACCGAACTCTACATTCTTCAGGCGCAGGTAATCACCGCTACGATACCACCAGGTACTGGGTAGTTGGTTGTTCTCGAAGTTATTTTCTGTCCTCAGGCGGGGGTAGATGACGTTTTGGTTATAAGGGTCATCAGCTCTCCAGTGGCTGCGGGCCTCTACACGGGCAGAAGAAAGGTCTCGTCCGTTGTAGAAAGGAATGAAACCGCCTGAGTTGGAAGATATGTTTACCGATGAATGAGCATTACCTTGGAAGAACACACCGGCGAAGAATCCTTTGTACTCAGCATTCAGGCCGAAACCGTAGACGATTTGCGGGTCTTCGGCATAAAGACCGCTGTACCACGTCTTGTCGAGAGCTGTGATAGTACCGTCTCCGTTAAGGTCTTTATACTTGATGTCACCCGGCATTACGTTTTGCGTATAAGCGGGAATGCCTTTTTTCAACGCATAGCTGTGGCTACCATCGTTGTTGGTGGTAATATTGAAGTCGTCCGGTGTGTACAGGCCGTCGTCTACGAAAAGGAACGGAACATTGATAGATTGTCCGGTTACCATTTGGTAACGCAGTTCCTGCATGGTTTCGTCATATTCCACGATCTCGTTCTTGGCGTATGTAAAGTTACCGCGTGCCGAGAGGGTCAGGTCACCTAGTTGCTGTTTTAGCGTGATATTGGCATCCACGCCCTTGTTGTGAGTGATACCGAAGTTCTGGTAAGGATTGACACGGAAACCGTTGTACTGTGGTACAATTTTACGGTTAATCAAGATATCCTGTCGTTTGTTGAAGAAATAGTCTGCCGAGAGGACGATGCGTCCGTCAAATAACCCCATGTCAATACCCACGTTCGTTTTCTTTTCCTTTTCCCATGAGAGATTGGGAGCGGCAAAAGTACTTTCATAAATGGAGTAACCATAATTGTTTGTGGCGTATCCGTTCACACCAGGGAGCAAACCTAAGTTGTAAACGCCTCCGCCCTCGTTCAAAACCTCGCGGTAGGGGAAACGGGTGGAGTTACCAATCTCGTCATTACCGGTGATACCATAGGACGCACGCAGTTTCAAGGTGCTGATAACCCTTTCCAACGGCTTCATGAACTTTTCATGGCTGATGTACCAGGCCAAACCTATGGCGGGGAAGATACCCCAGCGGTGTCCGCTCATGAAGTTTTCGCTACCCGTAGCACCGAAACTTAACTCGGCCATATAGCGGTTGTCATATCCGTAAGTGCCGCGTGCTACGAAGTTCTGCTTGCGATAGGGCAACAGACCCGATCCCGAAGAATTGGCGTACTGTGTCTCTTTCTGATTGTAGACCAGCACACCGGTCACATCGTGTACATTGTTAAAAGTACGCTTGTAGTTCAACGAAGCCTCTATATAAATTTTTTTGGTACCTCCTGTAGACGACAAAGCTGGATCACTCAGAGCAGAACCTTCCACCAGGCGAGTCTTGATTAGTTCTCCATTCTCGTCTCTGCCGGTCACATAATAGCTGTCTACGTTTTTGCTGCGCGACATGGATGATGAAAAGTCTGCATCGAAACTTAACATACCTTTGATAGAGAGTCCCTTGGTGATGAAGTCCAACTTTTGTTCCAGCATGAGTTTGGTTTGCAGGAAAGCATACCACTCCTTGCTGTATCCCGAATGGTTCAGCATATTGTAGGGGTTGTAGGTTCCCCAACCGTTTTTCTGCATGATAGCAGCAGTGCCGTCCGACCATTGGAATGGAATACGATGGGTCGGTACACTCACGATATGATTGAAGATGTTGTCGGTGCTGTAACCCGGGCTGTTCTTCGTGCGGTATTGCCCACTCAAGTCCAAGCTCATCTTGGTGGTGGAGGTGAGATCCACGTCCACATTGGAACGGATGTTGTAACGTTTCAAACCGATGTTGGCATCATAGTCCTCGATGGGATTTGATTTGAAGATACCCTCTTCGCTGTAGTAGGCACCTGAGGCGAAATATCTCACCTTGTCCGATCCGCCCCGGATGTTGATGGTGTAGCGTTGGTTGTAGGTATTCTTCGACAGTAAGTCGGTCCAGATACTGTTGGGATAGAGGTCAGGATCCTCGCCCGAACGATATTTGGCCAGTTCCTCTGCCGAATAAGGAGCGGTGAAGTTTCCGGGATTACCCGCATCGTTCCAGGCAGCCTCATTGTACATATCCAGATAATCGTAGCTGGGCATAAGGTCAATCATGCGTGTGGGACTGGCGATACTGAACTGGGCATTGAAGTTCACCTGAGTTTTCTGAACTTGTCCGCGTTTACTGGTGATGAGTACGACACCGTTGGCACCTTCCGAACCGTAGACAGCCGTGGCGGCAGCATCTTTCAGTACGGTGAATGATTCGATTTCATCCACATCGATATCGCTCATGGAACGGGGGACACCATCTACCAGTACCAACGGGTTGGTACCTCCGGCATACGAGCTTTGACCGCGTATCCAGAAACTGGCCTCGTCATTACCCGGCTCGCCACTACGTTGTACGGCGATAACGCCTGCCACCTGTCCGGCAATCATGTTAGTGAGGCTGCGGGTGGGCATTCGCAGTTCGGCGGCTTTCACCGTGTTCACGGAAGCCACTACGCTTTCCTTTTTCTGTTGGCCGTAACCGATAACTACAACGTCGTCCAGATTGATGTTACTTTCGGTCATGACAACATTGATAGTGCCTTCTGCTTTGACGGTCTTTTCCACACTCTTGTAGCCGACGAAGCTAAATTCCAGTACGTCTCCTACGGCTGCTTGAATGTGATACTTGCCATTGATATCGGTCAGTACACCAGTCACAGTTTTCTTGATAAGTACGGTGGCGCCGATGATAGGCTCGTTTTTCTCATCCAGGACGGTACCTTGGATTTGTTTGTTTCTCACAGGATTTTCCTGTTTTTGCTGTACGGAGGAAAACACCTCGTTTTTAGGGTTCACTCCGGCGGTACAGATGGAACCGCCAGCCAGCAAAACACATAATAAAATTGTTTTTCGCATAAAAAATGTTTTAAATAGTATGTAATTAAGAAAACGTTTTCTTAGTCTTTTAATGTTAGTTTGACACGCTGATCCTTGACCATGACATAGTAGTCTCCGGCTTCTAATATCCGGTTACCGTTCTCGTCACGGTAAGAAAGGTCCTGCCAGGGATTGAGTTGAAAACGGAAGGTGCGGGTCTCGCCCGGTCTCAACGTCTGCTTCTCAAAGTATTTTAATTCCTTGACAGGGCGCGAAACGGTACAGACCGGGTCGTTGATAAACCACATCACTGTCTCCATGCCCTCGCGGTCACTGGTGTTGGTGACGGGGATTTCAAGTGTCAGCACGTCTGTCTTGTTCAATACGAGGCTCGGAACTTGTAATTTGCCATACTCATACGTGGTGTAACTCAACCCGTGGCCGAATTCGTAGAGGGGTGTGCTGGGCATATCGCGATAGTGTCCCAGGGGAGCATAGCGCGAGGCCGGGCGTCGGTTATAGTAGATAGGAATCTGGGCAGCTGTGCGGGGGAAGGTAATGCTCAGTTTGCCCGAGGGATTAACCTTTCCCGACAAAATGCCTGCCAATGGCTTTCCTCCGGCAATACCGGGTTGCCACATCATCACGATGGCATCAGCCAACGGCTCTAAGCGACTCAGATCGAGCGGACGTCCGGCAGACAATGCCAGCACAATAGGCTTACCCGCTTTCTTCACTTCAGCCAATAGTTCTTCTTGAACGGCGGGTAAGGAGATAGAGGCCATTGGAGCGTTTTCACCGCTCCACCGACGTATCTCACCCAGGCACACTACTACGACATCGGCTTGACGGGCTGTTTCCACTGCTTGCGCAATACCTTCGCGGTGGGTACCTTCAATGTCGCAGCCTTCCGCATATTTCACTTGTGCCTTGTTCTTGAATTCTTGTTTCACTGCTTCCATTATGGGGCACACGTCTTCGGCCATGCCTTGCCCCCACCACCAACCCAGCAAATCCTCTTGGTTGGTAACCATTGGGCCGATGAGGGCGATATTTTTCTTCTCGGACAAAGGCAGCAGTCCATTTTCATTTTTTAGCAATACGGTGCTTTCTTCGGCCAAACGGTCGGCCACTTGGCGGTATTCAGGGAACAGTACACGTTTTTGGCGGGGAAGTTCTTTCACATAAGGCTGCTCAAACAGGCCAAGGGCGAACTTTAAACGAAGGATACGCCGCACGGCATCATCAATGCGGGCAATCGGTACTCGTCCCTCACGTACCAGTTCGGGCAGGTGGTCACGATAGCAGTTGTCTATAATATCCATGTCCACACCGGCCATAAAGGCTTTCTCGGCAGCTTCGCGACGGTTCGCCGCCACGCCTTGGTTAACCAATTGTTCGACTGCTGTCCAGTCGGATACGACAAATCCTTTGTAATTCCATTTGTGGCGTAACACCTCGGTCAGTGTGTAATGGTTGTTGGTGGCAGGTGTGCCGCTGATATCGTTGAAGCCGCTCATCAGTGTGGTGACTCCTGCCCGTACGCCTTCTTCGAAGGGCGGTAAATAGGTATTCCACAACGTGAGACGTGAAATTTCACTGTATACATAATCCAGTCCGGCCTCCGAGGCCCCGTAGCCCACATAATGTTTTAGACAGGCTGCCACATTGCGAGGATCAGTCAGATCATCACCTTGATAGCCTTTGACAGCTGCCGTAGCATACACGCCTGTGGCATACGGATCCTCACCGTATCCTTCGGAAACTCGTCCCCAACGAGGATCGCGAGCCACGTCGAGCATCGGGGAGAATGTCCAGTCTACGCCTGAAGCGCGTGATTCACGGGCGGCTACGGAACATGACTCCTTGACTAATTCAGGATTCCACGAGCAGGACTGTGCCAGCGGTATGGGAAATACGGTACGGAAGCCGTGTATCACGTCGTAGCCAAAGATGACGGGAATCCCTAGCCGTGACTCTGTCATGGCACGCTGTTGGAGGGAGTTCCGTAAAGCCGGGTCTTGGTCGAAGTAAATAACGGAACCTATTTCGGCAGGAATCTCTTTCACTTCTCCTTGGTTGTTTTCGTTGTTGTTCAATCCCAACGTATATTGGTTGAGCTGCAACACTTTTTCTTCCAAAGTCATGCGTCCCAGTAAGTCATCCACCCGCTGTTCCAGGGGAATGGCCGGATTCTTATAGGGCGGTGTTTGGTCTTTGTCACCCTTGGCCTGCATGGCAACTGGCCAGCAAAGACCGAATGCGAGAAAGCAGAGATTGGAGACCCATAAATGGTAATTCATGTTTTTGTTCATACGTTATAGTGATAAATGTTTGTAGTTGACTGTTTTATATCCACCCATTGACGGACAGGGGAGCCTTGAGCGTCAAGGCGATGACGGGCAATGGCCCTGCACTTTCACGGGAGAAATCTACGGTGAGGTGTCGTCCCTGTTGAGTGAATTGTACCGTTTGTCCGGTGGAAAGCACTTGTGCTGAGCGTACTTTGCAGCCTTCGGGCAGGTCGAGGCTGACGCTGCGAGTTTGTTTGTCGCGAATATGAAGGTAAAGTTTGTTTTTCCGGTACGTACATCCTAATGTGTCGGTCTGCTTGAAAGGACCGCCTTGGGTACCATAGACGGCCTCATGGTTACGATTGATCCACTCCGTCAGTTCGTAGAGCCGGTCGGCCTGTTCTTCAGGCATCGTTCCATCAGGTTTGGGACCGATGTTCACTAACAAGTTACCCCCTCCGCACAGGGTACGGTTGAACATTGCGAGCAGTTCGTCCGCACTTAACATTGGAGCATTGGGTTCGTAAGCATATACGGGATATGTAATACTGGTACAAGCTTCCCAAGGAAAGGTGGGTGCATCGGTGGTCTTGGCTTCCATTGAGAAGTAGTCTCCTGAAGTACCGTTATTCAGAAACGTTTCTTCACCTTTTTCGTTCTTGGTAAGGGACAGGCGGGTGGAAAGGATATGCTTGTCAAGCGAGTGGATGAACCGGTATAGTTCCTTCCCTTCTTCGGGTGTCCACAACGGGTCGAGCCAGAAACCGTCAAACCATAGCAGATCAGGGTGGTAACGGGTGATTAGTTCTTTGGTCTGATTATGAACGAAGTGCAGGAAGTCTTCCCGTCCAAGACGCGGTGTCAGAATTTCTTCGCCTACACCGGGCATAGCTTTCCACCCGCAATAGTCAATATCGGCTATGGAATAATAGATGCCGAACAGCAATCCACGGCGGCGGCATTCGTCGCCTAACTCCTGCAGGATGTCTCGTTTGAAAGAGATGCGGTCTGTATCGAATTCGGAATATTTGCTGGGCCAGATACAAAAGCCATCGTGATGCTTGGAGATGACCACCATATATTTGCAACCCGCACGGACGGCTACATCGACAATGGCCCGGGCATCAAATTTATATGGATTCCATTGCAGGGTAATGGAGTCGGCAACGCTTTTTGAGGTGGCTTTGCCAATGTTCCAGGAATCACCCGTAGCCGGCGAGTGACAAGCCATCCAATGGACGAAAAGCCCTAATTTGGCGTCTTGGAAGCGTTGGAGCTGCCGGAGGTCGGTGTCAGGATTGATAAGCGTTGTTTGTGTGCGGTCGAAGGCGATACCTATGTTCTCCCAATGCCGCATAAAGCGGTTCAATGCTGTTAAGAAGCGTGGGTAGTCCTTGTTTTCGGTACCGTGCCAGCCGGTATCGGCATAGGCGGCGATACGGGGATAGGTCTTGTTCTCAAGCGTCCGTTCATCGGGTACGAACTCGCACCACATCTGGCAGCCTAAGCCGATGATGTGGCTGGCTTGCTCAGGCGTCAGACCTTTGGGGACGGGGTTGAAGAAATAAGCTTGCTCCAAAGGGATGTCCTCATAACTGTAGTCGAGGTAGGTGTAAATATTGTGGCAGTTCACCACATCATATCCCTTGACGACCGTTTCTTTGACTAGTGCGGGATCTCCATGCCAAAATTGTACTACGGTGCCGGAATCCAAAGTCTGGTCTTGCTTGCCGGTTTCCCCCTGTTGGTAGTGGTTGACTTGTGCACCTGTCACTTCATTCCAACCCATCATGCGACGGCCTTTTGAAGCCAGGAGATTAGAGATGTGGTTGGTGAAATATACCTGCAAGGCGGAGGGACTTTCCAGGTGATTTTTTTCCATATAGGCTTGTATTTCGGGCGATGCCTTCCATTGGTTGTAACGTACCTCGTCACCACCGATATGTATAACAGGCGAGGGGAAGAGTGCGATAACTTCGTCGAGCACGTCTTCGAAGAATTGCATAACTCGGGGAGAGGCCACATTGAACACGTCGTACTGCACACCGAATTTGCAAGCTACCTTCACTTCCTTGCCGCTTGTCCCCAACCAAGGGTAGGCGGCTATGGCAGCGGTGGCGTGACCGGGCATTTCAATTTCCGGAATGATATTTATATGACGTTCGGTGGCATAGTTCACGATTTCTCTGATGTCATCCTGTGTATAAAAGCCTCCGTGGGGTTTTCCGTCGAATGTGTTACTTTCGAAGTGTCCGATTTCAGTGGAATCGCGGAATGCTCCGATTTCGGTCAGACGGGGATATTTCTTGATTTCAATACGCCAACCTTGGTCATCGGTAAGATGCCAGTGAAAGGTGTTCATCTTGAGCTCGGACATGCGGTCCAGAATACGTTTCACCACATCCTTGCCTTTAAAGTAACGTCCTTCATCAAGCATGTAGGCACGCCAGCTGAAGGTGCCCCAGTCGGTTATACAGGCTTGCCGGGCAGACAGTCTGCCATTTTCCGTTTCCAATATTTGTCGCAAAGTTTGTATACCGTGCAGGATACCTGCCGGGTCGTTAGCTTGGATGCGAATGTCTTTTGTTCCGAGGGAAAGTATGTAACCCTCTTTTTTGCCGGGTAGTGTCCGGGGATCCAATTCGAGTAAAATATCTCCTTTCTTTTTCTTTTCTTTCAAACGGCATTTCGTTTGGAAGTCGCTCTGTAAGAATCCTGCCAGTAGTTGTGCTTCTCCTGCCAACTGGGGAGGATAACTGATAGTGGGGGTACCCGGCAGGAGGACTCTTCCCTCACCGTATTTGATGGATTGCGGAACAGGAAGAATCTGAAAGTCTTTACCTCCGGCTCGGACGGCCAGACTGAAAAGACAGAGCAACGGAATAATCAGTAGTTTCATGGTAGCTACATTCTTTTATAGATTAGTAATTAGGGTAAGGTGAGAATTGTAGCACACAGTGGGGGCTGCGTGTTTTTGAGCGATTGGAAAGAAGGACGGTGTTTCCGCTCCCTTTCCTTTGTTTTGGGTGTATATTTTCATGAGCAGACTGTTTTAGCGTTTTCGACTGCAATATTACGGGAATGCGGAAAAAGTGAAGGATATGGATACGACAAAGAAAGACACAAAATACCCAAAATACCTTCTAAGGGGCATTTTGGGTATTTTGTGTCAAGTGATGTCCTTTTTGTGTTAGTGGGATTCTGCTATGTATTGGGTGGGTGTCATGCCAAATTCAGTTACGAAGCATCGGGAGAAGTAGGAGGCGTTGGAAAATCCCACTTTATACATCACTTCAGAAACCGACAGGTCTTTTCGGGTCAACAACATGGCTGCCTTTTTCATACGAATATGTCGGATATATTCTACGGGAGTGAAGCCGGTCAGTTGTTTTAGTCTTCGGTAGAGTTGTTTTTTGTCGGCCTTTGAGAGGTCGGCCAACATGGCGACATTAAATTCGGTGTTTTCCAGTTGTTCTTCAATGAGACCCGTAATGCGTTGCAGGAAGATCTCATCACCGTTTTGGGTGGGGGCTTCTTCGGCGGGACGGGCAATATGCTCCACACGTATTTTCTTTTCCAAGGAACGTCGGGCCTGTAATAGTTGGGCAAGGCGTAGACGCAATCCTTCAATGTCAACGGGTTTATGCATGAATGCGTCGGCTCCTGCACGTATACTTTCTTTTTCGGTTGCCTGTCCGAATTCGGAAGCCAGCATAACTAAAGGTATGGAAGCGGTGGGTTGGTAGTTTTTCAGGTTTCGGCAGAAATCCCTTCCGTTCATGTTTTCTGTTTCAAACAGGTCGGCGACGATGATGTCGGGTAATTGTTGTCGGGCTGTTTCCAATCCTTCTTTGCCGCAACTGGCGGTGAGGCAGATATAACTGTCGGCAAAGACTTCCGTCCAAAAAGTGAGCTCTTCAGGGGTGTCGCATACAATAAGCAGTGTGGGACTCTCTTCTTTATCGGCAGGGGTGGAGATAGTTTCTTTGGAAGGTATGATTCCTCCCATAGTTTCTTCTGCGGGCAAAGTGATGTAGAGGCTGTTTGTCCGGTCTTTGTTTGAAGCATATTGCATTTTGAGGCTGCCACCGTGCAGTTCGATGCACTTCTTGACTGTGTACAGACTGGCGAGCCGGTGATGTTCCGGATCGTTTGTCTTGCGGACGAACCAACGGGCCAATAGGGTAGCGGGTTTAGGTTTGAGCAAGCCGCTTCCTGAATCGGAAAGCTGTAGGATCGCTTTGTTGTTTTGCCGAGTCAGAGAGAGTTCCAATGTGCCTCCGCGTCCATCGGATTTTCTGCTGATGTCAGCCAGTAGTCCTAGCAAGGCCAATTCAATTTTCAGGGCATCGGCTTCTATCCGGATTCGAGACGGTTGGCTGGAAAGTACGGTCTGTATTTTTTTCTCTTTGAAAGTAGATTCGTAACAGTCCAGTATGGATTGTACTAGTGTGTATAAATCCGTAGGCGACTTGTCGAGGTTGTTTTTTTCTTCATAATCCAACTGTTTGACATCAAGAATCTTTTTTATCAGCGTGTGCAGGCGCAAAGCATTTTTATGAATTAACTGTAATCGTTGCTTCTGTTCTTCTTTCCGGGTTTCCTCGATGAGGGCAGTCACAGGTGTGACGATGAGATTCAGTGGTACTAACAATTCACGGGAGATGTGCATGAAGAAATCCATTTTCATGTTTGACAGGTTCAGGTACCTTTCTGTCTCTTCGTATTTTCGATTCAAACGCAGGCGTATGCGGTGAACTGCAAGGAAGAGTAATGCTCCCAATATGAGTATGTAGACGGTATAAGCTATCCATGAAGCATACCACGGGGGGAGTATTCGGATGGTGAAATGTGTGTAGGCTGGAAGGTCACTTTGCGGTGAGTTTTCGTTTTTTATTGATAATGTATGCGTGCCGGGAGACAGGTTGGCAAAAGTAATCTGGTTTTGGGTAGCAGGTAACTTATTCCAGCCCTCCGATTCGTTCAGCCGGTAATAAATGCTGTTGTTTTCTGTCTGATAGGACAAGTTGGCTATTTCGATACGGACGTTTCGGCGGGCATAAGGTAAGGTGATCTGACTTTGGCGTCGCACACTGATTCCCTTATAGTCTTTTCCGGGGAGGAGCCTTTGGTCATTAACATAGATACCCATGATTTGTGCTGGTGTCGGCGTGTTTTTCTTGTTACCGTAGAGTGCATGGAGCGGGAAGCAGGCAAGCACGTCGTCACCGCCCCATATAATGCGGTTGAGCGCTATGTCATAGAATCCGGGGTTGTAGTTGTTTGGAGGCAAGTTGAAATGTAAAGTTTCCGTTGTGTTCTTGTCCAGATAGGTGATTCCCTCACTGGAAGAGAAACCTATCAGATTATCTGCGATGACTAACGAGTAAATTCCTCCTTCTTTTTTAGGCAGGGAATAGACGATATCTTCTTTTAATGTGGACAGGTTCAGTTTGCATAACACATTGTCGCGGCCATACCAAAAGTTATTGTTCCCGTCATAAACCATTTTTCCCGGATAGCGGTCCGTTGATGTTACTGTTTCTGTGTCGGGATCTATTTTTTGCAAACCATAGTCGGTACGTGCCCAAAGGAAGCCGTCCTTATCGGTAAGTAGTTGGTATATGTTGTTACAAAATCCATTCTCCAAAGATAAGTTCGATTCGGCTACATATTCCATAACTGGGTTATGTTTTAGCAGCTTTGCTTTGTCTACAGCGAAAAGTCCGCCGAGCCCTGTGGCTATCCAAAGCCTGCCTTTGTGGTCTTCTTGCAAATCGTAAGCCCAGCGGGCGTTTTTCTGCCCGCTTTGGTCGGCAATATTATAGAATACAAATTGCTTGTCGGCTGTATTGTAATGTGCTATTCCTCCTTCTGTGGCCAACCAGATATCGTGTTCCCGGTCTTCGTATACTTTCCATATTTTGTTGTGCTTGAGAGGATAAGAAGGATCGTTGGTTTGATACCAGCGTTTTTCTCCTTCTGCTGTCTGTACGATTAGCCCGTTGTTTCCGGCCAGCCAATAGTTGCTTTGGTTGTCTTTGCAAAGGGATAGAAAAAGGTTTCCGGTGTCATTGTCTGTCAACTCGGAGACATGTGTCAGTTGATAGGTGGGGGTATACTGTGCCAATGATAGTCCGTTGCTTGTCCCTACCCATGTATTGCCGCTTCGGTCGATGTAACAACTGCGGATCAAGTTATTGCATAGAGAGTGTATGTTTCGTGACCTGTGCACAAAGTGGCGCACTTGCTTACTCTTCATATCGTGGATATACAACCCGTTAATAGTACCTAACAGCAGGTTTCCCTGACTGTCTTTTTGTAGGCTTTCAATGGGAGTGGCAACGGGAAGCAGGTAAGGAATCATGCGGTTGCTTGCTTTTAAATAGCAGAAGAAATGGGTTTCGGTACCTACCCAAATACAGTTTTTCTCCACATCCCACAATAAAGAGGTAATCATGGCTTGGTCCTTGGACGATGGAAAAGGAATAGCATTCAAGGTTCCGGTTGCAGGGTCATAGACAGACAGCCCGTTGTAGGAACCTATATAGAGTTTGTCGTTCGAAGGTTCGAATACGTGGATGATACGTCGCGTATCCTTTCCTTCCGGTGCAAGTTCCTGCACGACTTTTTTTGTGGGATCATAGCGATAAATGCTTCCTTGGTCAGTTCCAATCCATATTTCGTTGTTGAAAAGAGACATGGAAGTAATAGAACCGATAGATTGCAGAGCAGGCTCGAGGGTCTCATATTGTTCGGTATCCTGATTGAAAAGAAGAAGCCCGGATATAGTGCCGATATAGAGGTGCGTGCTGTCCGGTTGAAGGAAGGCTCTCGTGTCGTATGATGATGCTCCGTTGCCGGTCGTCAGACGATGGGCGGAATATCCGTCATAATAAAACACTCCTTTCTGAGTGCCGAACCATATTAACCCTTTTCTGTCTTGAAAAAGAGTGTTGACCTGGTTGGCTTCTAAGGGAAGGTGGATATTGTAGAAGGAATGATACTGGCTATTAGTTCGCAGAAAGTTTTCTACCGATTCTGCTGCTTGGGCTATGGTTGTTCCCAGATATAACAATGCCATATTCAAAAGAAACAGTATCAGACATTTTCGTTTTTGGTGTATCCTCGTTTTCATAGTGTATCGCTACAATGCTATATTTTTATTTTTCCGGTTATACCCGCGTTTTTTCATATATTCCCTAAACACAACGTTTTTTGCCATAAGATTTCGATGATAATTAGTAATGTTTCGCATAAGTCGTATGTAATTTACGTTGAGAATAAAGGATTTTATCCACAAAATTACTATTTTCTTTCCGAATATCTTCATTTATTTAGGGCTATTCAGGGCAACTTTGTCGATTTTTCTATTCTTTGAGACAAAGAATTTGTGTTGTCTTTATGAATCTGTCATCTTTTATCACTTCAGGTTATATAATTCTATCTGCGAAAGAAAAATGACAGTTGTTGTATAGTGAGACAATGAACATATAGATTCACAGTGTGGAACTTATATAGAATTCCTTTATATATTAAGGCTTCAGTATTTTGTTGATAAAATTAATGATGTTGGACGTTCTTTTAAAAAAGATGTGTATATTTGCAAATTATAAATAATTGTGACCTGAATCGTCTTAAAATGACTAAGCAATGTTGATAGAACCTGACATAGAACTGACGGTAGATGAGGATATAGTGCTGTGGCATTCTATCAGTAGAGGAGATAAGAAAGCCTTCGATGACTTTTTTATGAAGTACTATACCTTATTATATGGGTATAGCCGTTATTATGTGTCTGCAGAAGATGCCAAAGAAGTGTTGCAGGAATTGATGATGTGGTTATGGGAAAACAGGGCGACTTTTGTGCCGGATGCGACTTCTTCTTTACGACAATATCTGATCACTTCTGTCAAACGTAGGTGCTTCAATGTACTTCGGAGACAAGAAAAGGAAATACTTGAAGAATCATCTTGGTTTGAGCAAGAGCAGGATGATTTTTATGAGTTTATAGATTTATCCGTAGTCAATGAACTGCAATCACTTATCCAAGAGGCTATTGACGAATTGCCTTCTTCTTACCGCCAAGCTTTTACTATGCACCGTTTTCAGGACAAAACCCGTCAAGAGATAGCTGAGACATTGCAAGTGTCTATTAAAACTGTTGATTACCGCATTCAGCAGTCTCTCAAAATTCTGCGGGAGAGATTGAAAGATTATCTTCCCATATTAGCTATCTACGGTTTTATATTATAATCTCCCTCACTTTTTTTCATCTGCTGATTTTTTTATCGGGTAGTTATAAAAAAAATCATTTTTTGTTTAGTACATCCTCCGGTTTCTGTGTATTGTATATGTAGGCGGGTAATAAAACGCTTACGATGTCAATTATGCAAGAACAGAAAATGATAGATGAATCTTTGCTACTCCGCTATTTTGAAAAAGAGGTCAGCGAAGAAGAGAAAAAAAAAGTAGAGGAATGGATACACAGTTCCGAGGCCAATAGCCGTATGGCTAAGCAAGTGGCGCAGATCTTTGTAGCTACACGTCTGTTGCATGGCTCGAAGGAGGCATCCCCTCAGCAGGCGTTACAAGATTTCTGGAGCCAGGTAGAACGGAAGAAACACAGACACATTTGGCGATATATAGGAAAGGTTGCTGCCATATTAGCTCTCCCCGTTCTTATTCTGACTACTATTTATTGGTTTTCAGATAACAGTGATGGAAATGATGCCATTGTGTGGATGGAAGCTCGCGGAAATGACAGTGAAGTTTGTACTGTGTTCTTGCCGGACAGCAGTACGGTTTATTTAAATTCTCAAGCGAAACTAAAGTATCCCACTCACTTTGCTAAGGAACGCAGGGTGTATTTAGATGGAGAAGCCTACTTCGTGGTGCGTAAGCAAAATGGTAAACGTTTCATTGTTCATACTGTTTCAGAGGCTGAAGTTGAAGTGTTGGGAACAGAATTTAATGTCAAGACTAACAGGCAAGGAGCAAGTACGACACTGGTTAGCGGGGCGGTTAAGTTTATTAGCCGAACGGCTGATAAAAAAGAAAGAGCTGTGTTGATACAGCCGGGACAAAAGATTTCTTATGATGCTGAAACGGGGAAATCTAAAGTGGAGGAAGTTGATATAGAAAGAGAAATAGGATGGAAAGACGGAAAAATTGTTCTTGAAGATTGTCCGCTTCAAGAAGCACTTGATATCTTATCTAAAAAATACCACGTGACATTCCGTATTATCAATGACGAATTGCAAAATAGTCGTTTCACCGGCACAATTAAAAATCAGGGGGTGGAACAGATTATAAAGAATCTTTCTATTTCTTGTCGGTTTAATTATCGTATTGTAAAGAATAATAGTCCGGGAAACGACGGAGCTAGAGCAACAATAGAATTATATTAATCATCTTAATTATTGACTTACTATGAAAGCACCAACTTGAAAAAAGAAACAAAAAAAATATAGAAAAGCACTGCCATGCTTTTCTATATTGAAAAAACGAGATCGCTTGTCTGCCAACAAGCAACAATCATTTTTTACCAATCTTAAATCACATTTTAAAGTTATGTATTTATGTAATTACAACCAAAAAAATGTCCGAAAAAATACTTTTTTATGGGCAATTGGTAAAATCCCTTTGTTTATGAGGTTCTTTATTATGTTTATGTTCATGTCCATTGGGATTTCGTATGCTGAGACCGTTCATTCTCAAAATGCGGCTATGGAATTCCGTTTTCAGGATGTGACTATTGAAAAAGCACTCAAGGAAATCGAAAAAAAAACGGGGTACAATTTCTTTTATAATACGAAAGATTTTAACGTTAAGCGGAAGATCTCTTTTTCTGCTAAAGGAATGAATTTGTCCGAAGTTCTTAATGGAATATTTGCGAATTCTCAGGTGGATTATGTGATAAATGGCACAGATATCGTGTTGAAGCGGAGAGAAGAAGTAAGTAATGTAAGCAACGAGAAATACCAGATTAAGGGTTCTGTCCGGGATGGAAATGGAGAACCCGTTATCGGTGCGTCCGTAGTTTTGAAGGGACATACTGAGACCGGTGTCATCACTGATATTGATGGCAACTTCGTGTTGACAGTACCTGCTAAGAAAGTGACATTGAGTATCTCTTATATAGGATATGATCCGGTCAATGTGGAAGCTACGGTAGGCACGTTTGTTAAGGTAGTCATGAAGGAATCTTCACAAACGTTGAATGAAGTGGTCGTAGTAGGCTATGGTACGCAAAAGAAAGAATCAGTAGTTGGTTCGGTACAGATGGTGAAGCCTGACGAACTGAAAGTTCCCAGTTCCCAGTTGTCTACAGGTTTTGCCGGACGTTTGGCTGGTGTGGTTGCCGTACAGCGTTCCGGTGAACCGGGGGCTGATGGGGCCGACTTTTGGATTCGCGGTATTTCTACTTTCAATGGCACAAGGAGTCCATTGATTATCATTGATGGTGTGCAAGCTTCGAGCGGTGACTTGAATGCTATCGATCCGGAAGTTATTGAGAGTTTCTCCGTGTTGAAAGATGCAACGGCTACAGCGCTTTATGGTTCACGTGGTGCAAACGGTGTGATGATTGTCAAAACCAAATCGGGACGTGAAAGTGACAAAGCTATCGTTAATATTCGTTTAGAAAATGCGTATTCCACCCATACCAAAACGCCGAAGTTTGTTGATGGTGTGCGTTATATGGAGATGTACAATGAAGCCGTGTTGACACGTGGTACAGGTGAGGTGCTTTATTCCGACAATAAGATTGCCGGTACAAGGGCAGGATTGGATCCGCTTATTTATCCTAACGTGAATTGGTATGATGAATTGTTCCGTAGCGGGGCTATGAATCAAAATATCAATGTTACTATTCGCGGTGGTTCCAAAAAATTAGATTATTTTAGCAGTGTGTCTGTCAACCATGATAGTGGTGTGTTGCGTAATACCGATGATTTTAGTTATAAAAATAACCTCAACATCATGCGATATGTGTTCCAAAATAACTTCAATCTGAATTTATCTAAATCAAGTAAACTGTCGTTGAACTTGAATGTGCAACTGAGGGACTATTCTGGTCCTACCTCTAATACGAGTGATCTATTTGGTATGGTTATGGAATCCAATCCGGTTGATTTTCCGGTACGTTTCCCGGATGACCCAAATGTGGATTACATTCGTTGGGGTGGAAAATCCGGTGGTAAATATAATAGTGGCTTCCGTAATCCATACGCTGAAATGGCAAGAGGATATCAGTCACAATTTGAAAGTACAGTTATGGCCAACCTGAAATTTGAGCAAAAACTTGATTTCATTACCGAAGGCCTTTCTGCAGAAGCTTTGTTCTCGTTCAAAAACTGGAGTAGTACTAACACCAATCGTTCGGCCGGTTACAATCAGTTTCAGGTAATAAACTATAATACTGACAATTTATCGGACTACACGTTGAATCGAATTGGTTCTGAACAAAGTACTGTATTGCAGACCTCGAATAAATCGAGTGGTGACCGTCGACTCTATATTCAGGCAATGATTAATTATAATCGTACGTTCAATACGGTGCACAATGTATCCGGAATGTTCCTCTACAATCAAGACCAATACAACGGTAACGCTCCTGAGGATCTCATTGAGTCGCTTCCGCAACGCAAGCAAGGATTTGCCGGTCGCGTCACTTATGCTTATGATTACCGCTATATGGCTGAATTGAACTTCGGATACAATGGTAGCGAGAACTTTGCTAAAGGAAACCGTTTTGGTTTCTTCCCTTCCGTGGCAGTAGGATACAATATCAGTCGTGAAAAGTTCTTTGAAAAGTTCTCTGATGTGGTGAGTAATTTGAAACTGCGTGCATCTTGGGGACTTGTAGGTAATGACCAAATTGGAGGTGAACGTTACATTTATCTTTCAAACATAGAGTTGGAAAACGGTGATTTGGGATATACAACAGGCCGAGATCAAAACATTTCAAAAAATGGTCCGAAATATATCCGTTATGCCAACAATGATATTACATGGGAAGTAGGTAGCAAATGGAACTTTGGTATCGACTTGGGTATCAAGAATGAACTGAACATAACGTTCGATATCTTCAAGGAAATACGTAAAGATATCTTTATGGAGCGTCAACAGATTCCGGACTACTGGGGTACGAATGGAAAGGATAAATGGATGAACCTTGCGACAAAAATGTATGGTAATCTTGGTAAAGTGGAAAATAAGGGACTTGATTTCTCTATCGACTATGTGAAGAGGTTCAATAACGATTTCGATATGTCATTCAAGGGAACATTTACGTATGCCCATAACAAAGTGCTTGAATATGACGAGCCGGATTTCCAGAAATATCCCAATATCTCACGTGTGGGACATTCTGTTGACCAACAGCTTTTGTACATTGCCGAACGTCTCTTTATCGATGATTCCGAGGTACAACGTAATCCGAAACAAAACCTTGGAGGCTGGGTGAGCGGAGGTGATATCAAATACAAGAACTTGCCGGACGTAAACGGTAATTATGATAATGTTATCGATTCAAACGACCGTCAATATACAGGTATGCCGACAACTCCTGAAATAGTATATGGTTTCGGTCCTTCATTCCGTTACAAGAAGTTTGATTTCTCTTTCTTCTTTCAAGGTGCAGCTCGTGTATCTATTATGATGAATGGTATCCATCCTTTTGGTGCTGAAGGTACACGTAATGTATTGCAGTTCATAGCTGATGACTATTGGAGTGAAACTAACCAAAATATCTATGCTGAATATCCGCGTCTCAGTAAACGTGACAATGAAAACAATACAAAAGCGTCTACATACTGGCAACGTAACGGTGCATTCCTTAAGTTGAAAAACTTAGAGGTCGGATTCAACCATAAGTTTTTCCGTGTTTATCTGAGAGGATCTAACTTGTTGACATTCTCTCCATTCAAATATTGGGATCCTGAAATGGGAAGCGGTAGTGGATTGTCTTATCCGACTCAACGAGTGTTTAATGTGGGTGTTCAATTTTCAATCAATAAATAAACCGGATTTATGAAAAACAAACTATACCAAGCTCTATTGCTTATTTTTCTGGTAGCAGGGATAAGTTCTTGCGACTATTTGGACATCGTTCCTGATGAACGTCCGACTGAGGAAGATGCATTTAAAGATAAAAATGCAGCTGAACGCTATTTGTATTCTTGTTATGCTTTTATGCCCAAAGAACGCGAGGGGTGCTATCTATATCAAGGAGGTGATTGTCTCACCGATTATGACCGGAAATTTCTTGAGGGAACCCATACTGCGGCCAATATAGGTGATTTCGCGTATTGGAGTCGTATGTATGCCGGTATACGTCGTTGTTATACGCTGATAAACAATGTCGATGCTGTGCCACGTATGGAAGAAGAACTGAAAATTATATATAAGGCAGAAGCTAATTTTTTGATTGCGTATTATCACTTCATGTTACTACGTGCGTATGGTCCGATTATCATTATGGATCACGAGGTTAGTGTAAGTAGCACGGAGAAACTGAAGCGAAGTCCGTTTGACGTATGCGTAAAATGGATTGCCGACAAGTATGACGAAGCTTGCAACAACGGATTGCTTGCCGTTCAATCATCATCCTACTACGGCAGAGCTACACAGCTGGCTGCTAAAGCACTGAAAGCAAGGCTTTATTTGTATGCGGCGTCTCCTCTTTTCAATGGCAATAGTTTTTATGCCAACTCATCTCTTTACGATCCGGAGACAAATGAGCCATTGATGCCGTTGGATTATAATCCATCTAAATGGAATACTGCGCTTACGGCTTGTCAAGAAGCGTTGACGCTGGCGAATGAACAGAAATACACCCAGTTTCAGATTGCTAATGAAAGCGAAATTCCTGAAGAATGTTGGCCCAAGGATTTAATCCAATATGCTTTGAAGATGCAAATTATGGATAAGAAAAATATGGAAGTCATTTGGGCGGATACCCGTACGGAAGGTGTTTATGGGCCACAAAACCAATCCGCTCCGCGTGATCCGGTGAATGGAGGTAATAGCTGGAATGGAGTAGGTCCTACATTGGATTTTGTGAAAGTATTCTATACAGAAAACGGACTCCCGATTGACGAAGATCCGAAATACTACACTCCTGATGATTATTTTAAGATAGGACAGTATGAAGGACGTACCACGTGTAACCTCAACTTGAAACGTGAACCTCGTTTCTATTCATGGGTTTCGTTCCATAACGGATATTTTGAAATGCAGCGTGAAGGATATAATGAAGGTAGAATTGTTACTATGTTCCGTAAATCAGACAATCATGGAAAACAAAACCGTTCTACGGACTTTTCATTGAGTGGATATTTAGTAAAGAAATGGTGCACGCCTACTTATGATACCCGCAACGGGTTCCAGAATTATCCGTGGCCTGTTATTCGCTTGGGTGAACTGTATTTGAATCTTGCAGAAGCTGCAGCAGAAGCAGGTGAATTAAACATTGCCAAGACAGCACTGAACAAGATAAGGGAACATGCCGGCATACCGACTGTGGAAAAATCATGGGAAGGAATTGCTACGTTGACAAAAGATAAGCTAATTGAAATAATTCGTCAAGAACGTATCATCGAGTTGAGTTTCGAAGGACACTACCGTTGGGACATGGCAAGGTGGAAAGAATTGGAGCATGTCTTAGACCACAATCCGTCTGCTCTTAATACAGATGGTGTGTCGGATGAGGATTTCTTCCGTCCAGTGGTAGTAGATCGTGCTTGGAAGTTCACTTCACCGACTCATTACCTGCTTCCGATTGCAGATTCGGAATTGAATAAGAATACGTTGATTGTGCAAAATCCGGGTTATTAATCATTAAAATAGCAATTACGATGAAAAAGAAATATTTTTTCATGGCATGTTTAGCCACCATATTTATGGTATCTGCTTGTAACGACGATGATGACAATGCAGCTGTCTTACCGTCGGCTATTAGCAATCTGACAGCAACTCCTCTTGAGGGAGGAGTGCTGCTGGAATGGGAAGTTCCCGTCGATTCCAACCTGTTCTATGTACAGATAGACTATACTCATCCTGTCACAGGCAAACGTGTGAATAAGAATGCCAGTGTCTTTTGCGATACTATGCTTATTGAGGGTATGTTGGCAAAAGATGGTGAATACACATTCCATGCCACACCTGTCAGCTCAACCCAAGATGTGGGTGAGAAGTTGGAAGTAAGAGCTTCCGCACTTCCTGTCCAGCCGGTGGTGAAGGAAATCACTGATAAAATTTTATTAAGTAAAGACAACTTGTTTTGTAATAAACCTGATCCGGATGAAGGAAAGTATATAGAGTATTTGGTGGATGGTAATTACACTAACTTTTTTCATACTGATTGGCATGATGCGGGTACTGTTCCGCACTATATAGATATCACTCTTCCATCTCCTGTAGAGCAGTTTAAGATACAAACTTACTATCGTAATGGAAAGTATGGTCAATGTCCTGTGGAGATTACCGTATTAGGGAGTAATGACGGTGAACAGTGGAACAAGATTGCGGAAATAGAAGATGATGGCAAAGGTGGTGCTTCTTATACCACACCTACGTTGGGGACAGAAGGACAGCCTTATTCATACATCCGTTATCGTGCAGACGAGACTTCCGGCAATGCTGTGTACTTTGCGTTAGCTGAGTTGGAATTCTATACTGTCAGAACTGAGATTTACGATCCGGAAGGTATTTACCGACCCGAAGACAAGGAATAGCTGATATATAAGAATAACTGAAATTATTGCTTATTATTTATGGAAAGGAGGGGGCATGTCTCCCTCCCTTTCGTCTAAACAATAGAACTTCATGAACAAATTGATAACATCGATCCTCGTATGTTGTTTTGCTTTTAATTTATATGCCGAACAACTTCCCGCTAAACAATTCTCACATCCGGAACGTATTCGTTACGATCAGCATTGCTTCACGATAGAAGGTCGGGATATTTTTATCTTGAGTGCGGCTTTTCATTATTTTCGCGTTCCTCAGGAGTTATGGCGGGATCGTTTCCGTAAAATAAAGGAGGCGGGATTCAACACTGTGGAGACTTATGTGCCGTGGAATTGGCATGAGCGCACTATGCCGCGTAATGTAAAGGACTATTCGCAATGTGATTTTGACGACCTGAAGGCGTGGCTCAAGATGGCTCACGAAGAGTTCGGACTGTATACCATTGTCCGCCCGGGACCTTTTATTTGTGCAGAATGGGCAGGAGGAGGTTATCCTAGATGGGTTGCCAAGTTTTGTCCGGCAAAATATGACACTAGCTTTTGGTTACGAAGTAACCATCCCGAACACATGAAATGGACCAAACATTGGTACGATGCTGTTTGTCCGGTTTTTGCCGAGGAGCAGCTTACACGTAAGAAATCCGGTGAGAAAGGAATTATCATGGTGCAACTCGAGAACGAATACATTTACTTTGGCATGGAGTCAGAGAAAAAAGAAGAGGTGCTGCGCGACATGGCAGCTTATTGCACGAACAATGGAATTGAGGTACCGCTGTTTACCTGTGTTACACCTGAGGTAAGAGGCTCGAAAGATGCCGTTATCAGTCAGTTGTTCGATATGGACAATCAATATGTATGGTGGAATATACAGGAGGCGAAAAGCCGCATTGAAGATTTAAAGAGACAACAGCCTAACGCGCCGGCTTTTGTGTGTGAATTGCAGGGTGGCTGGTTTTCCACGGTAGGTGGAGGATTGAGTGAGGACAGCTATTTGGATGGACGTCATGCGCGTGGAATGGCATTGATGGCAATGGCCGGAGGTTCTACCGGACTTAATTATTATATGTTTTTCGGAGGAACAAATCTAGCCGGTTGGGGCGCTCGCCGCATGACTACCAGCTACGATTACGGAGCTGCATTAAAAGAAAGTGGTGGTGTGGGTGAGAAATTCGCTGCCGTGAAAGGAGTCGGGGATTTCGTCAATCGTTTTGGTACTCAATTAGCGAGAAGTGAAGCGATAGAGTTTACTACATCGGACAACATCAAGGATTTGACCGTTGGAGTACGCCGGACAAAAGAGGGAACTTTGTTTATTTTTATATTTAATAAAGATAAGAAAAAAGCATTCCGTGATAACGTTCAATTTCATATAAAAGGTATGCCGGCATTCAATGTTTATTGCTCGGTTGAGCCATTGGACAGCAAGGTGCTGGTACTCTCTCAGGCGAATGGACAATGTGAATGGTATCCGAAAGAACAGACTTTGCCGGAACGTCCCGTCAATATGCCTATGCCGATAAGGATTGCACAGGCAGAACGTTGTGATGAAACCTTTCAGGGGAACTGGCGACCATTGCGTAAAGGTGTTTCTTTACCAGAAATTGGTGTGAACGATTGTCGTTACTCCATGTATCGTAGTGTAGTAAAACTATCGAAGAAGGAGGTAGAGGAATATGGAACATTGGTTTGTGAGATGTTTACGGCTGATCCGCTTTATGTACAAGTGAATGGAAAAATAGCTAAAAGGGCTTCTACCGATGAACTGGATAATACATTTGTCATAGATGGGCTACTGCATGAGGGAAGCAATGAAATCGTAAGCATCTATGAAAATCGTGGACACGCTCATGGATATCGCCCGATGGAGGAATTGAGCGGAATGAAATCTGCCGGATTGGGAAAGAAGCAATCTGCTATCCTTCCTATCGAAAAATGGGAAGTGAAAAAGGTGGAAAATAATGTCAAAGATATCAAGTCACTGCTGTCTAACAATGAAGGCTGGGAAACCATCATGCTTGATCAAAGTACTATCGCCAATCTTGCTACATTGCAAATAGCCGGACTGGAGAAGCCGGAATGGCCTGCCGCATGGGTGTTGCAAGGGAAAGAAGGAACGGCTATTTATCGTACTTCTATTGATATGACACGTCAGATGTTGACCGAAGGGCAAACAATGATAGAATTCGCTTGCGTAGATGATGCGGGTACGCTTTTTGTAAACGGTAAGGAAGTGGCAAGCCACGATGCTTGGGACAAACCGTTTGTAGCCAATATGAAAGATTTTCTGCATGAAGGAGAGAATAATGTGGCTATTGTGGTGCGTAATAGTAGCGGTGCAGGAGGATTGTTAAAGGGAATCCGCTTGTTCAGTGAACTGAAAATACTGAAGCCTCTGAAGTGGGAAGTAGCGCTTGATCTTGGAGGAGTGACACAAGGATATTGTGGAGGGAAAACCGCCGGCGGTGACAATTGGAAGGTGGTGACATTGAAAACCGATGGTACATTGCATCGAAAAGGAAACAATATACAGCCTAAAGGTAAACAAGATGCCTTATTGACTTGGTATAAAGTAACATTTGATCTGCCCAAAACGGAAAAAAAATGCTGGATTCCTTGGAGAGCCATTATCAATGCTTCAGGTACAGGATATATGTGGTTGAATGGGCATAATATCGGACGTTATTGGGAAGAAGGTCCGCAACGGGAGTTCTTCTTACCGGAATGTTGGTTGAACATGGGAGGAACGAATACATTGGTGCTCGGACTTCGACAATCCGAAACTTGCGGGGCCGTGTTGGAAGGGATAGAAGTAGCTCCTTATTATGAGGATGCAGAGTTTATTAAATAATAATTCAATAGGTATATGAATATATATAAATCACTTTTTTTAGGATTGGTGTGTAGTGCAGGAATGCACTGCACCTTCGCTCAAACAACTGTTTGGAATCCGGATAATCAGAATGGAACATTTACGAACCCTATCATGTGGGGAGACTGGCCCGATCCGGATCTGATCCGGGTTGATGATAAGTTTTATCTCGTGTCTACCAGTATGCACTATGTACCGGGATGCCCTATTGCTGTATCGGAAGATTTGGTAAACTGGGAAATGGCAGGATATGCTTTAGATCGTTATGATGAGGATCCGAAATATGATATGCAAGGTGGCAATCTTTATCTGAATGGGGCGTGGGCAACTACGATACGGCATCATAACGGAAAATTTTACGTTGGTTTCTGTACACCCTATGGTTGGGGACGGGAAACCGGGCATTTCTCTATTTGTATAGCCGATGATGTGAAAGGACCTTGGGAACGTACTATATTTCCTGAATATTTATATGATCCGGGGTTATTCTTTGATGAAGATGGAAAGGTTTACGTGGTTCACGGGCAAGGTACACTATACTTGACAGAGTTGAACTCGGACGTGAAATCCGTTAAAGGGAAACCTGTGAAGATATGGCAGGGTGGTTTTAAAAATGCACATGAGTTAGGAGGCGGTTTCGGTATGGAAGGATCTCATATGTACCGCATCAATGGAAAATATTATATTACTTGTCCTGCCGGGGGAACGGGAGGATGGCAAATCTGCTTGCGTTCGGATAATATCTATGGTCCCTATGAACACAAACTCATAATGAACGATTGGAGTTCATATCCCGAAAACGGACTTCATCAGGGTGGGATGGTACAGTTGAAAAATGGAGACTGGTGGTTTATGATTATGCAGGACAGAGGACCGATAGGACGTGTTCCGTGTCTTGTGCCCGTGAAATGGATAGACGGTTGGCCTATGTTGGGTGATGAAGGAAAAGATCTTATCACTTATCCCAAACCTGCTACCGGGAAAAAATCGAAGATAAAGAGTCCGGCTACTACCGATGAGTTCAATGCTTCTCAATTAGGTCTGCAATGGCAATGGAATCATAATCCGGATAATAGCAGATGGAGTTTGAAGGAACGTAAGGGATATATGCGTCTGTATGCTTCCCAAGCTTCTACATTGAAAGATGCTCGTAATACATTGACACAACGTGTTCAGGGACCGAGTTGCGAGGGTTCGGTAGAAATGGAAGTGACCGGACTTAAAGATGGCAATATTGCCGGATTCGGAATCTTCGAGTTTCCTTATGCCTATGTTGCGATACGACAAGAATCCGGTAGACGCAAAATTGTGATGTGTAATGACGGTAAGGATATCGAAACCGTAGAGCATTTCAATGGAGATAAACTGTGGATACGCGTACGTGCTACAGACAAAGAATTTAAGGCTTTGTTCTATTACAGTCTGGATGGTGTGAATTATAAACGTATTGGTAATGAATTGCAGATGGGATTGGGATTGCCGTGGACAGCCAATCGTTTTGCATTGTTCAACTTCAATACTACGCCGCAAGGAAATAACGGATATGCCGACTTTAATTGGTTTAGATTTACGAATAAGTAATGTATTTATACCATTCAATCTTCTTAAAACACATGCAATGACATGAAACGAATATCACTTTTTACTTTTTTCATCTTCTTAGGTATAGCCGGTTGTATGGCTCAAGTATCCGGTGAGAAGATCGAGAAAGTTTACGTTGCATTCAAAACTCACCTTGATGTGGGATTTACTGATCTTAGTTCCGTTGTGACCGAAAGGTATGTGCATGATTTTATTCCGAAAGCCATAGAAGTTAGTGAACGCTTGCGCGCTGACGGCTCTGGTGATCGGTATGTATGGACAACCGGCTCATGGCTTATTTGGAAATATCTTCGCACGGCATCTCCTGAGGCTGTGAAGCAGTTGGAGGAGGCCATTGGTCGTGGCGATATCGTATGGAATTCCGTTCCCTATACTGTGGAATCGGAGACAATGACGCGTGAACTGTTTGAAACCTGCTTGTTGCTTTCCAAACGTTTGGATAAGAAATACAACAAGCAGACTATTGCTGCAAAGATGACTGATGTGCCGGGACACACTCGTAGTATCATCGATCCGATGTATGACGCAGGCATTCGTCTTTTGCATGTGGGAATTAATTCAGCTTGTCCGTTACCTTCGGTGCCTACTTTCTGTCGGTGGCGCAGTCCTTCTGGCAATGACTTGTTGCTGGTTTATCAGAAAGATTATGGAGAAGATGAAGTATTGCCGGATGGAAAAACAGTTGTCAGTATTAATTTTACGGGCGACAACCACGGACCGCATAGCTATGAACGTGTGAAAAAGATTTATGCCGATTTGCGTAAGCGTTATCCTCAAGCTCAGCTTGTAGGTGCATCGTTCAATGATGTCGCCCGGGAACTGTTGCTGATAAAGAAGGATTTGCCGGTTGTTACTTCTGAGATTGGTGATACGTGGATATTTGGTTATGGTGGAGCACCGATACGTATGGCTAAATTTCGTGCTGTTTCGCGGTTGTATTCTCAATGGTTGAATGAAGGGAAAATCAAAAAAGATAGTGACGTTGCTTTGGACTTTGCAGCCGAATTAGGTCTGATAGCAGAACATACGCAAGGTGTGGATGTGAAAACACATCTTCGTCAATGGGACAAATATGATATGGATAAGTTTCTCAAAGGTCGTTCCGAAGGAGTATTCAGTATGGCTGAGGCTTCATGGAAAGAGATTGATAATTATATCGACAGTGCTATCGCTTTCCTTCCGGCTTCCTTGCAAAAAGAGGCACGTGAAGTAGTCGCAGAAGTGGATAAGGTTAAACTGGAGGATAACTCAAAGATGAAACCAATGGCACGGAAGCGTTGGGAACAGCCGATAGCCGGTGGAATGACGTTGGCGGGATTGTCTTATCAAATGTTTGATGGGGATGATTATGATGATTTTCAAAATAGATATCTTCGTGCACGGTATGGTTGGGCATTGGATGACTTAGGTAAACGAGGTTTGAAAGAATCACATGCAGTGAGTGTAACGCTTTATGCACAGACCATGGCGCAATCGGTACGTAAAGAGAAAAAGGGGACACGTATTATCACTGAACTGAGGTTTCCTGAAAATGAGAAAGTGGACAAACGCGTATATCCCGAACGAATACAGGTGAACTGTTTTACGACAAAGAATGGAAAAAGGTCGGAAGTGGCATTGACCATTTATGGTAAACCGGCAGTACGTTTGCCCGAGTCTTATTGGTTGTCGTTCACGGTGCCCGGTATTGAATCGGTGATAGCCGAGAAGATGGGTGAACGGGTGAATCTGATGGATGTGGTGGAAAAAGGTAACCGGCAAATGCATGGGATAGACCGTTATGTCGATTTGATAACCTCCGGGGAAACGATACGTATCAGCAGTAAGGAAGCTTTCTTACTCAACGTAGGAGAAGCTCAGGGGTTGAATTATTCAACCAACTATCCTGATAAACGTAAAGGGGCGCATTTTAATCTGAACAACAATTTGTGGGGAACGAATTTCTCCATGTGGAATGAAGGCTCGCTGACTTATCATTTTGTGATTGAGACATTGAATCGCAAATAAAGGAAAGTACTTGAATAACCTTATTTTATAACTAAAATGATTTTAAACCATGAAAAAATATAGTATTATTATTTTGATATTATGTAGCTGGGCGATGAGTCTGTTTGCTATATCTTGTTCCGATCAGGAAAGCAAACCGCAACCTTTTTTGGAAATAAAGAAGGACACTGTGGTGTTTGCACAAGAGGCTGCAAATACTTCTATTGTAGTGAATACAAACATCGCTTGGCAAGCCAATGTGCCTTCATCCGGGAATTGGTGTACGGTTCAGGGAGCAGATGATTTGTTGTCTATTTCGGTAGAAAAGAATACGGGAAGAGACTTGCGTGAAACAGACATTGTTGTTAAAGGAGAAGGCCTTGAACAAAAAGTGCACGTGAAACAATTGGGAGAGCAACCGGATATTTTGTTGGAGAATGAGCGTCTCAACTTGAACTATACAGATACGGTAGTTACCGTCAAGGTGGTAAGTAACGTAGAATATGAAGTGGAAATTCCGCAAAACGCTGATTGGATTAAGGAAATGAAGCAACAAGTACAGGTACGGGCTATGGCGGAATCGGAACGTACTTTCAGCATTGAAAGAAATGAAGATGATACGGTGCGCTATATCTCTGTCGTATTCCGTTCTGTGGATCAGAAGGTCGAACGCTCATTGATGTTTCGCCAGGGACATCGGGATAAAGAATACAAGCCCGGTGATCCGTCTGAACTCGGTGATATATTCTTGCCTATCGCCAGTGGAAAGGCAAGTGAATATAATTCGGATGATGAGAGTATTGAAAAGTCATTTGACGGGACTGCGTCCACTTGGTATCACTCACGGTGGTACGGTACAGTTTTGCCTGTGAAACTTGAGTACACTTTTGAAGCTCCTCAAGACGTGGATTATTTTGTATATAAACCTCGAGGTTCAGGCGATAATGGTAATTGGAAAAAGTTCGACTTATATGTTTCCACAGCGCAGAAAGAAAATTATGAAAAGATAGCATTGTATGACTTTGCTGGTAGTTCTTCTTCGTCGAAGATAAGCTTCGCTGAACCGCTGAAGGGGGTAAAGTCCTTCCGATTTGAGGTGAATGAAGCTGTCGGTGGAGTGGTGAGTTGCGGTGAAATGGAATTTTATAGGAATGCTGCTCCTGTAGCAGGACTTACGGAAGTATTTGCCGACGAACTCTGTTCCGAACTTCGTGCAGATGTGGATCAACGTAAGATAGATGGATTGGAGAATAGCTTTTTCAGAATGATAGCGCAAAGTTTGTATGACAAGACCTATGATTTGGAGTACCGTGTGCAAACTTATGAACCTTATCGTGAAATTAACGATTTGGCGGCAGAACTGAAAACTAGTGGGTATAATCCGTTTGAGAACCCCACAGGTATTTATTTTAAGGATGGCGAGGAGGCTGTCGTAATTTTAGGTAATACCAATGGAGAACAAGTGAATTTGAAAGTGTACGATTTCGATGCGGTAAGACAGGGACAACGTACACCGGATCCAACTTCATATCCTTTAAGTGAGGGTATTAACAAGTTGAGGATTGCACATGGAGGATTGAGTTATATTGAGTATTATACTCCGAATTGGAAAACTGCACCAGCTCTTAAATTGCATATCGCTTCCGGTAAAGTGAACGGATATTACGACAAACATCGGGATGTATCGGCCGACTGGCGTGAAATTTTGAATAAAGCTACTTATGGTTGCATAGATATCAAAGGCGATCGTGTTAATCTGGTGTTTGGGGTGAACAGTATAAAGACTTATTGTGACAATCTAGGAAAATTGATACAGAACTATGACGATATAGTGGAATTGGAACATGAACTCATGGGATTAGATAAATGGGGGCGTCGGCCTAAAAACCATATGTTTGCTCGTGTAACCAAAGACGGATTGTTTGCTGATGGTTGGGGAGCCGGTTGGTATGAAGGCTGTATGAACGAATTAGCCAGCACCACTAAATCTTTGCGTGAAGGAGTTTGGGCCATTGCGCATGAGTTCGGACATGTCAATCAAATCAGACCGGGGTTGAAATGGGTATCAACCACTGAAGTGACGAATAATGTATATTCTGTATGTGCACGATATAAATTCTATCGGGAGAATATGCCGTTGGAACGTGAAAGGTGTAACGATGGAAATGATAACAATGTCCTGGGAGGACGTTTTAATTCATATCTCAATTATGGCATCATCAAAGGGGAACAGTGGCTCTGTCAAAAGGGACAGGATAATATGGATCCTTCTAAGTATCCTTATGGAGGCGATCACTTTGTGAAACTCTGTCCGCTATGGCAGTTGCTGCTCTATTATCGTGAGATTGTGGGAGGAGAAAAACGCGATTGGTACGGTGATGTGGCTGAGATTGTACGTAATACGGATGAATCACAATTGACTAACGGGCAACTCCAACTCAATTTCATGCGCAATACTATGGATGTTGTGAAAGAGGATTTGACCGACTTCTTTATCAAGGCAGGTATGCTGAAGCCTATTGATAAGGAATTGGACGACTATGCACGTGGACAAATGACTATTACCCAAACAGATTGTGATGAGTTGGTGAAGTATGCTTCCAAGTATTCTAAACCGGCTACTCCCGTACTTTATTACTTATCAGCCAATAGTCAGAAGTCATTTAAGGACAAATTGGCAGTAGAAGGGACTTATAATGAAGGTGTCAAGGTAAGAAATAATGGTTGGATTGTCATCGATCACGATGTGTGGAAAAATGCCGTAGTCTTTGAAACCTATCAGGGAAATGAATTGAAATATGCTGCCATTGTGGGAACAGATTCTCCTGACCTGAGTGAAACAAAGGTTTGTTATCCCGAAGGTTCCACACGCATTGAGGCTGTTTCTTGGGATGGAACAAGAACTTTGGTCTATGGAAAAAAATGATATCGGATTCAATAAGATATAAAAAGATCATAACAGGACTACTCGATATCGTTTACCGAATCCGGATACATAGAAAGTAATCTCTACCGGAAACAGGGATAAGTAACTGATTGATTGGTTCTTCTTCAAATTTGAAGAAGAACCGATTGGTTTCCAATTAAATTTGATATATCCTACTGACAGCCGTTGTACTTATATGTGGATTAAAGAAGGGAAAAGACTGAAACCGTTTATGGATAATATAAGATTTCTAACTGGTAAAAAATAGCAATTGCAGAATTTATATTTAACTTGTTTTATTAAATGCTGAAAAATGAACAATCGATACTTTACTAAAATTTTATTATTTGGAATGATAATAATAACGACTTCCTTACAGGCTCAGGTGATTCCTCCTTATTTAAACACAGATTTGTCCATTGACGAACGTGTCAACGATTTGGTATCTCGTATGACCTTGGAAGAAAAGGTATCTCAAATGACACATACTTCCAGAGGAATTAATCGTCTGGGAATTCCTGACTATAACTGGTGGAATGAATGTCTGCACGGTGTGGCACGCTCCACAGAAAAGGTGACTGTCTTCCCGCAACCTATCGGACTGGCAGCCTCATTCAACCCTGAAGAACTATTCAAATCCGCCGAAATGATTTCCGACGAAGGAAGAGCAGTATATAATGCCTCTGTAAAAAAAGGAAATACCCTTAATCGATACACGGGACTAACGTTTTGGACTCCTAATGTAAATATATTCCGTGATCCTCGTTGGGGACGCGGTCATGAAACATACGGTGAGGATCCATATCTTACATCCGAAATGGGAATATCAATGGTTAAAGGATTACAGGGCAATGATTCTACTTATTTAAAAGTATCCGCGTGTGCCAAACATTTTGCTGTCCACAGCGGCCCGGAACCGTTAAGGCATGAATTTAATGCAACTGCCAGCGACCATGATTTGCGTGACACCTATTTACCCGCTTTTTATAGATTGATAAAAGAAGCAGATGTTTCAGGCATAATGTGTGCCTATAACAGCTTCAACGGGCAGCCTTGTTGTGGGAGTAACCTGCTGCTGAGAAAAATTCTACTTCATGATTGGAAATTTGAGGGATATGTTACTTCAGATTGTTGGGCTATTACGGATTTTTTGTATGGGCATAAAACACATACGGATTCTATATCTGCTTCATCAGATGCGGTATTACATGGAACAGATCTGGAGTGCGGGGATACTTACCGTTCATTACCGGCGGCGGTTAATGCAGGGTTGATCACTGAAGAACAGATTGATATTTCTTTAAAGAAACTGTTGAAAATACGTTTCCGCTTAGGTATGTTTGACCCTTCATGCAAGGTGCCTTATTCAAATATACCTTATGAGGTGCTTGAATCCCGTGAACATCAGGAACAAGCACTTAAGATGGCTCGCCAATCAATGGTTCTGTTGAAAAATGAAAAGAAAGTACTTCCATTGTCGTCTAAAATAAAAAAGATTGCGCTCATTGGTCCTAATGCTGATAACCGGATAACACAACTTGGGAATTATAATGGTATTCCTAGTCGAAACATAACCCTTTTGGAGGCTTTACGTGCGGAAAAGGGTATTGAGGTTATATATGATTCGGTATCCGACTTTGTTAAATTGAATGAGGGAGTAGACTTGGAGCGATTAGCCGATAAATATAAAGATGTTGATTTAATAATTTATGTCGGTGGCATCTCTCCAATGTTAGAAGGTGAAGAAGGAGATGCCGGAGGGCTTGAAGGATTTGTGGGAGGTGATAGGACTACAATCGCTTTACCGGCTATTCAAACAGAAGTAATGAAAAGATTGAATCTATTGGGTAAACCATTAATATTTATCTGTATGTCCGGTGGTGCTATGTCTTTCAATTGGGAAGCAGAAAATTTGCCGGTCATTATTCAAGCATGGTATGGTGGACAGTCTACCGGTACTGCTTTGGCAGATATATTGTTCGGCCGTTATAATCCTTCAGGAAAATTACCTGTCACTTTTTACCATTCTGATGCTGATCTTCCTCCTATAAAAGATTACTCCATGTCGAACAGAACATATCGTTATTTTGGTGGAGATGTGTTATATCCATTTGGATATGGCTTGAGTTATACATCTTTTAAATATAAGAAATTGGAATGTCCTTCAGAAGTACAAATCGGTGATACTTTAAATGTAAAGGTTGAAGTGAGCAATACAGGCAAATTTGCCGGTGAAGAGGTTGTGCAGCTCTATTTATCGCATAAAGCAATTGCTCAGGAAGCTCCACTTTGTCAATTAGTCCGTTTTAAAAAGGTAAATCTTAACCCTGGAGAAAACAAAGTTGTAGAGTTCAAGCTTTCTGCAAGAGATTTAGCATATGTAGATGAGACTGGAGGTATTGGCACTGTGCCTGGAACGATAACTGTTTATGCTGGAAATGTTTGTCCAAGTGCTCCCAAAAGATTTACTTCTAAGATTTTATCTGAATCGATTGGGCTAAAGGGAATCCCTAAATATTTTTTATATTGATATCAACGGTTTATTAGACTTTATTTTAAATTGAAATTAGATATGTATGTGTATAATAATGTAAATTTATATATTCCTTGTTGCAATTTTATAATAAAAAGACTGCTTCATAACAGGCTTTATTTTTTATTATTGCTATTTGCGTTTAGCCTCGGGACTCCGGGGCTTGCGCAGAAGCGTTGTATCAGTCTGGATTGGAATTTTTGTCGCATTTCCGATGAAACGTCGAAAGCGGAAATCAAGAATCAGGGAAGTGACTGGAGTTCACAATACAATGTGCAGCACATGGATATGAACGGGAATAGCGAATTGGCTGTTCCGCAAAATACTTTGGGAGCGGAACTGCGGCAGTTGGAGAACAAACAATGGGAACAAATTACTCTTCCGCATACGCCATTTGTAGAACCATTGACTGTGCTGCATCAGTGGCAAGGTATCTGTTATTACAAAAAAAAGATTACCATTACGCCGGAGGAGGCGAAGAAGCATATTTGGATAGAGTTTGAAGGCGCGATGCACTTGGCCGACGTATGGATTAACGGTAAGCATGTCATGCAACATGCCGGAGGATACATTCCATTTGTGGTAGACGCAACCGGATTGTTGAAAACGGGTAAAGAAAATGAATTATTAGTCCGTTTGGACAACCGTAACAATTCGTTGATTCCTCCCGGAAAACCGTTGGAAACACTTGATTTTTGTTATTATGGGGGAATTTATCGGAATGTACACTTGATAGCGAAAGCTGATGTACATATTACCCATCCCATTCTTGACGGACATCCGGCAGGAGCAGGTATATTTATTACCTATCCGAAGGTGTCGCAGGAGCTATCGGTAGTGGATGCGAAAACTGAAATAAAGAATACTTCTGATAAGGAAAAAGTGGTGGAACTTAGACACACGCTTTATACTTGGAAAAAGCAGAAAGGAAAGGATAAAAAAGTACAGAACATTTCAGAAACACTCACATTGCACCCTGGCGTAACAATAGAAAACAACCAGCGCATGGAGGTGAAACATCCGGCTTTGTGGAGTCCGGATGAACCGAATTTGTATGTGTTGTCGACAGAAGTCGTAGAAAATGGGAAAGTGGTAGATAAGGAAGAAACTCGTATAGGAATACGTCATATAGAAATGAGTATTGAAAAAGGGTTTGTCATCAACGGAAAACCGCTTAGGTTGGTAGGTAGTAACCGACACATGGAATATCCGTATGTAGGTAATGCTATTTCCGATCAGGCACAATATCGTGATATGTATCAAATTCGTTCAAACGGATTCAACATTGTTCGTTTGGGACATTATCCGCAAGCTACTGCTGCATTGGATGCTTGCGATGAGTTGGGACTTCTTGCCATAGAACCGATACCCGGATGGCAGTTTTTCAATAAAAATCCGTTGTTCATATCGCTCACGCACCGGGATGTGCGTGACATGATTCGTCGTGATCGTAATCATCCATCCATTGTGATGTGGGAAACAACGCTTAATGAGTCATGGCCTCCGGCCGAGTGGAAAGACGGAGTAGTCAAGATTGCCCATGAGGAACTGCCGGGAGACCAATGTTTCACATCAGGCGATTCGTATGGTTATAAAGGATTTGATGTCTGTTACAATGACTGGGAAGAAGGCTTCAAACGTCCCAATAATAGTGGTAAACCGGGATTTATACGCGAATATTATGATTATGAGTTTGGCGGGCATTACAGCACAACACGTATCAGACGGGGAGACGGAGAAAAGGCTCAACTTCAGAACGCATGGAATGCGCAATGGTCGCACAACCGATACCGTATTTATTATCCAAAGACAATGGGGGATGCGGTATGGAGTATGTATGATTACAATCGGGGATGTTGCGATAATATTTGTTATAGTGGTGTGGCCGACATCTTTAGATTACCTAAATTCAGTCTTTCTTTTTTCAGAACACAGATTGCGGAAGGTAGCATGCTACCTTCGGGAAAGATGCCTTATGAGGTATTTATTCCGGCGTATAGGGACGAAATTTTATCTGATACAGTAATGGTGTACGGTAATGTGGATGAGGTAGAACTGGTTTTAAATGGTAAAACTATCAGACGGCAAACAGCTGACAAAGGCCCGGATAGTGACTATATTCCCGTACCGAATGGAGGCAATGGCAAGAATCTTCATTTCCCACCGTTCACGTTTTATGGAGTACCTAAGGAGAGAGGGGTATTGAAAGCTGTCGGTTATCATCAAGGGAAAAAAGTGGCAGAATATACGGTGAAGACTCCCGGAGTCCCGGAACGTCTGGATATTACTTATTTTGAGAGTGGCAAACCGGCTACAAAGAATGACTTGCTGATTGTATATGTCAGAATGCTGGACAAACAAGGAGTACTTTGTCCTGTTAACGGAATTCCTGTAGAATTGTCGGTACAAGGAGGAGAAATCGTAGGTCCTACTTCGTATCCACTGGAAGCAGGAGTCGCTTCATTTCTGGTGAGAACCGGTGAGATCTCGAAAATCAATATAAGGGCTACAAGTAAAGAGTTTTCAACTTATAAAAAAATAAAGATAAAGAATAGTTTATGAATTTAATGAAAGTTATTGCTACTTATGCAATGTTATGTGTGTGTGTCTTAGCACAAGCCAAAGAGGTGAAGTCTTTACAATCACCTCGGCAGTGGCATGTTTCTATTAGTGGAAATGATAGTGCCGATGGCTCTGCGACAGCTCCATTGCGTCATATTCAGACTGCGGCCGAACGGGCATACCCGGGAGATGTTGTCATCGTACACGAAGGTGTTTACAGGGAGAGAGTTGCTCCACCGCGGGGAGGAGAATCTAAAGAGCGACCGATAACCTATCAAGCGGCTGAAGGAGAAAAAGTGGAAATCAAAGGTTCCGAAGTCATTAAAAATTGGAGACGGCTGAACAATGAGACATGGGAAACGGTGATCCCTAATAGTTTGTTCGGCGACTTCAATCCGTACAATGATACGATACATGGTGATTGGTTGGCAAGAGGACAATGGTCGCATACCGGAGAAGTATATTTGAATGACCGTGCCCTTGCGGAAACGGAACGGTTGGAAGATGTGCTTCTGAATAAAGGTAATCGTCAGTTGTGGTATAGTAAAGTAGGAAATGACAGTACATGGATATGGGCCAATTTTCCGGGATGCGATCCGAACCGTGAACTGGTGGAGATTAATGTACGCCGGACGGTATTCTATCCGGAGAAACCGTTTGTCAACTACATTACAGTAAGAGGTTTTCACGTCAGTCAAGCTGCTACGCCATGGGCACCGCCCACTGCTGAACAAATAGGGGCTATCGGTACACATTGGAGTAAAGGATGGACTATAGAGGACAATGTGGTTACTCATTCAAAATGTGTGGGCATTACTTTAGGTAAATACGGAGATGAATGGGATAATAAGGCAGAAAGCGTAGAAGGATATGTCGGCACTGTCAAAAGGGCATTGGACAACCAATGGAACAGGGAGCATATCGGCAGTCATTCGGTACGCCACAATCGTGTTTCTTTCTGTGGACAAGCCGGTATCGCAGGTAGTTTGGGAGCAATCTTCAGTACCATTAGCGACAATGTGGTTCATGATATCGGAAGTTCTTCATTTTGGGGATACGAATTGGCCGGTATCAAACTGCATGCGGCTATAGACGCTGTGATAGAACACAATCACATTTATCGGACGGAGGGCGGCATTTGGCTGGACTGGATGACACAAGGTACAAGGGTGACACGTAATCTCCTTCACGACAACAGAGTACAGGATTTCTCCTTGGAAGTGAACCACGGTCCCATCATTGTGGATAATAATTTATTTTTGTCGCCCGAACTGGCGCAAGTCAAACTTTCACAAGGAGTTGCTTTTGTACACAATACAATTGCTTGGAAAATATGGCCTACAGGCGATGTGGATGAACGGCAAACTCCTTATATGTTTCCTCATGACACTCAAATTAAGGGATACCATGATTGTCCTTGCGGGAATGTGTGTTACTTCAATAATTTGCTCTTACGGGAAAATTTGAGTATGTACGAGAATAGCAAATTACCGACAAAGATGGAAGGGAATGTAGTAGATACACTGGTGCAATATAGAGTAGAAGAAATGGCTGATGGTTGGTATCTGGAGTTCATCCCTACGAAATCATTGAGCAAGGAATGTACTAAAGCATTGGTCTATTCGCAGCAATTGGGAGAAGCTGTTATTCCCCGACAGCGGATTGAGTTGCCGGATGGAAAGAAGGCTTTCGATAAAGACTATTTGGGGAGGAAGCGTAAAAAAAGAGGGAACTTACCCGGCGCTATTGAATTTAAAGGAGATTCCAGGGTGCGGGTTAAGGTATATGATACATGGAATTAATATCATCAGTAACTATGAAGAAGCATGTTTTAATCTGTGGATTAGGAATATTATTGGGATTTTTGCTAAATACAGGTGTCTTGGCTGCCGCTAATTCTTCTATCGGTCGTTGGACTATCTGGTCGAAGAACCCTGCATTGCAATGGGAGGACGCTTTCGTGACCGGCAATGGGAAGATTGGCAGTTTGATAGCGGGACGTCCGCAGGAAGAACGAATCACTTGTGTTCATGAAGAATTGTTTATCCGCGGATGGGACAGGCATAAAGTGACTGTTCCGCAAACTGCACAATTGATGCCATACGTTCGTCAACTAATGGAAAAAGGTAAATCGGATGAAGCGGCTTGGCTGTTGGCGGATGAGGCAGAAAGACAATTGCGTGCAATGGGAGCTAATCAACGATGGCCGTTAATTCCGCATCCGGCTTTCGATCTTTGCATCCGTCAGTTGGACAAGTTGCCTCTTCCGGTAGCAGATTACCGGCGGCAATTGAACTTGGAGACGGGGGAAGCGACTGTTGCCTGGAAGCAAGGTGCAGGCAGTTTTACAGAATCGGTTTTTTCTTCAAGGAAAGACAATGTGAATGTCATTCGCCTGAAAGCAAGCAACAAAGGGAAAATAAATGTGGAACTTAGTCTGGAGGAAACTCCCGGACGGGAAGGAGAACACTTTGAACACGATTTGGATCATGCCTTTTCTGAGGTAAATCGGGAAGCTTCCGGGCATTGGCTCACTTATCATGCCGCATACGACAAAGATCCCGGCGGATATGATGGAGTGGCGAAGGTTACTTTGAGAGGAGGAAACATACAGACGAAAGGTAAATCGTTGGTAGTCAGAAATGCAGAAGAAGTATTAATTATAGTGAGTATTGTCCCGCAGGAAGATGCCCGAAATGCTTCGTTGGATGCTGTCAAAGCCGGGCTGGATAAGTTGGCTACAAACTATGACAAGTTGTTGCGGCCTCATGCGCAAAAACACGGCGAACTATTTCACCGTATGCAGTTGGATTTAGGTTGTGGTGAACAATGGACAGTGACGCCTACTGAACAGATGTTGGCACAGATCAAAGAAACAGGGCCAACACCCTTGTTCCTTGAACAACTTCATGCCATGGGACGTTATCTGTTGATTTCTTCGTGTGGAAAATTCCCTCCTCCTTTACAGGGAATATGGAGTGGAGGATGGAAACCTGCATGGATTGGAGGCTTCGTCTGGGATTCCAATCTTAATCTGGCTATATCCGCCACAACGATGAGCAACCTGCCCGAATGTGCCGAAAGTTATAACCGACACATAGAAAGCCTGCTGCCGGGATGGCGACTGAACGCCCGCAATTATTTAGGTTGCCGCGGCTTTGTCGTTGCTCATTACAATGATCCTACCAATGGCTACCTGACACACTTCGGTAGTTCCTTTCCATGGATGTTTTGGGCAGGTGGGGCAGGATGGAATTTGCGTCCTTTGTATGAATATGCCATGTTGACCGGCAATGTGACATATCTGAAAGAGAAAGTCTATCCTTTATACAAGGAAATGGCTGATTTTTACGAAGACTATTTGGTGGAAGGTACTGACGGATTATATCATATCACAACCTCTATTTCTCCGGAAAACGCTCCGAAAGGTACGAATACATGGCTAAGTAAAGATGCTACTATGGATGTGGCGATAGCCCGTGAAGTGTTTACTTTTCTTTGTGACATGGGCCGACGTTTCCATGCTTCTTCTGCTGAGATGGAAAGATGGAATGCTATACTGCAGAAATTGCCGGCTTACCGCATTAACAATGACGGCGCTTTGGCTGAGTGGGTGGATCCGGCTTATCCCGATATCTATAATCACCGCCATAATTCCCACCTTTATCCTGTCTTCCCGGGGATTGACTTGGTTGGGTCGGATGCCGATCCTGCATTACAGAAGGCGGCAAAAGTGGCGTTGGACAAACGCTTCGGATTTGATACAAGTTCTGCTCACGGTTTGATTCATCTGGCGCTTCAGGCCGCCCGTTTGGGAGATGCGGATAAGGTGCGGCAAAACATAGAGCGTTTTAGTAAGCGGAACTATCTTTACGACGGATTAATCACTTCCCATGAGCCGGGACGTGCTATCTTCAATCTAGATGCGATATTGAGTTTTCCTCGTTTGTTGATGGAGATGTTGGTGTTTACAAAATCCGGATATATCGAATTCTTGCCCGCCTGGCCCGTCGGATTTCCCGATGGTTCGCTCAAGGGAATGCGTATTTATGGTGGGCACACACTGGACATCTGCTGGAAAGCAGGCAGACTTGAATCGTTTACCATTCACGCTGTTGCTGATGAGACTTTGGAATGGGCACACGATGGGATGAAAGAATGTCTGGAATTGAAAAAGGATAAGCCGTTTCAGTGGAGACGGCAGGCGGTCGGGGCTCAAATGCAGAGGATGGAGTCTATGTATGATGAACAAAAAGACGAAACGTTTTTCGCCGGAAAGCGAAACTTGCTGACTGCCAAATGGGAAGAACCTTTCTCTTACGAAAGTATATGGAGCAAGCATGCACCTATGGGACCTTTTATGGGCAATGGAGATGTGGGATGTGCCAGCCATACAACTGCCAATAGCCAGACCATTCGTATATCGAAAGTCGATTTCGTGACGGATGGTTGGGAGGATTGGACGGGCAGGGGACCGGCGGCCCTTCCGATAGGAGGAATAAAAGTATCGGTTGATGCTCCTTCTGCCGAAGGGTTCCGTTACGAAATGGATATGTTGGGTAATGAATTGCGAATGACAAGCGGGACATTGCCGGCTGTGGAGATGACAAGCTGGATGGGCAGGGGCTCCAACGTGATAGTGACGGAACTTGTCACTGCTTCCGAACACCCTGTTACCATCACTGTAGATACTTATGCAGGCGGAACAACTTCAAATTATGAGGATAAGGCGATGGTGAAAGGTACTATTGCCCAAGCATATCGCCGGACGTTGACAGACAGTGTACGTTGGATTTCGCAAGCAGGTGTCTCTACCCGTATTATCGGGGCAGTCTCGTCGGTGAAGCAGGATGCAGAAAACAATGTAAAAAGTACTTTCACGTTGAATGCAGGTGAGAAGGTGTATGTAGTCACTTATGTATCGGGCGGAGGTACTGAAGATAACGCGCGTCTTGATGAAGCCTACGTCTGGTTAACCTCTTTGTCGGTAAAAGATCTCCGTCGGTTGAAACAGCAGAAAGATCTTTGGTGGACAGAGATGTGGCGACGTTCGTATGTGGAGACCGGCGATGACCTGATTGACAGGCAATATCTTGTCTCTGTCTATTTACAGGCTTCGGCTTATGACGAACACTCTCCTGCTTGCGGAGGAATGTATGGTGTATGGAATATGGATGACGAAATGAACTACCACGGAGATATTCATCTGAATTATAATAGCCAAGGTGGATTTTACAGTATGTTTTCATCCAACCGTCCCGAGCTTGCCATGCCCTACTACCGTTTTCTTGAAGGGATGATTCCGGAGGGTAGAAGGCGGGCAAAGGAAGAATTGGAATTGGTACACCCTTCGCTGAAAGGAAAATCGTGCAGGGGGCTTTTATTTCCTGTCAGTGCGTTGGGAATTGGTGGCTTTTATTGTACCTACTGGCAGCAAACAGTCAATGCTCCTTTCAATGTACCGTTGTTTAGCTGGTATTACGAATACACCGGTGATGAAACTTTTCTACGTGAAAGAGCCTATCCTTTTATCAGGGAGTGTGGGGATTTTTACGAAGATTACATTCAAAAAGAACGATACGGTAATTCCTACCGATATACGATTACCACCGGGGGACATGAAAACTCGTGGGACCTGAATCCGCCGTCGGATGTGGCTTTTGTGGAACAGACATTCCGGCTCCTGCTGCGTTATAGCCAAATCCTGAACATGGATGCGGGCAGACGAGACAAATGGCAGGATATTGTGGATCATCTTCCGGCCTACAAAGTGATTATGCCTACCCGGCAACCGAACCAGGGACTACCTGTTTATGCCAAGAATGAAGCCGGATGGGATGCGCCGAATCACATGATACAGTTACATGCCGCTTATCCATGTGAAGTCTTGAATCTGGCATCATCTCCTGAAGCTCTTCAGATTGCACGCAATACGGTCCACTATTATTTTGTGGCACAGGAGGGCTATAAACTCATGAACGAATTGGGCTTGAGTGCTTATGTGATGGGAGCCCGCGTAGCTTTCGACCCGGAAATACTTATCGACAAGATGAGGTATCAGGCTGAAACTGCGGGAAAGAACTTCTTGATTACGGATGGGCACCATTGTCTGGAGAAGAGTGCGATTATGGAGGCGGTACATTCCATGATGCTACAAACGGTAGATGATGTGCTTTACCTTTTTCCCGACTGGATGAAGAAACCGGCATCCTTTACACGTCTTCGGGCTAAAGGAGGTTTTCTTGTGTCGGCTTCGTATGATGGGGCTCAAGTGACCGAGTTGAAAATTCAGGCAGGCAAAGCACCTGTTTGCAAGATCCGGAATCCGTGGCCGGACCGGGAGATAGAAGTGACAGCTAATGGAAGAACAGTGCCTGTTACTATATATCGTGATTATTGTGCTTTTTCTGTCAGGGAGAATGAAGTCTATCATGTAGTATGCAAATAGTTCCTTCATCCTTATTGTTGCACTCTGGTAAACAGATCGGTGCACTCAGCAGGGCAGACGCATTAAAAATTATTGTTCTGTAAAAGTTGTGACAAATATTTTTCATCCCATCCGGCTTTTAGTCTTTTCAGATTCATACTTCCTTTTGTTGTTTTATCCTTCTTTAGTATGGTAAGTGCCATCTTTGTTGCCACCGAAAAGTTTCTGGCTGCATTTTTCACCTTTTTACTGTAGTCTTCTCGAAAGGTAACATCCAATTGCCAATGAAGATTATTCTCAATAGACCAATGCTGTCTGATGGCAGATGCAATCTCCTCCGGTTTGGTATTATCAAGTGAAGTTACATAGTATCTGACCTCTTGAGTATATTCTCCTGTTGCTACTATTGTTCTCTCCGACTTTATCCCTACAATAGACTTCAACCCCACAAGTTTCTTCTTAAACATTTTCTCCGTTATAGAACCATAACTGACTACAGTACAGGTTCTTTTCTCAACTCTTCCATGTCCGGTATTTTCCGACACATGCCTGGTGACTCTATTGATTATTTCATCTCTATCCTGATAAT